>Ga0163110_10000357_pt1 | contig 21012 bp, 16 predicted proteins | sample CRUFie1St17metaG_FD_108703 | JGI IMG/M metagenome (GOLD analysis project Ga0163110, IMG submission 108703) | Marine microbial communities from the Costa Rica Dome - CRUD Field 142mm St17 metaG | ecosystem: Environmental > Aquatic > Marine > Oceanic > Photic zone | place: Costa Rica: the Eastern...
ACTAGTGCCGGCGGACAGCCCGAGAAATATGTCATACGCAACTTGCGACACCGTCGCATTACTTGGTGAAAGATCCGAAACTAACACACCAATTGCCTTGCCACTACCGCTCTTCCCAATACTGCAAGACGGTGAAATTCTTTCCGCAGACAAGCAAAAAAATCCCTCTAAGCTAGTTGAAAAACAGCCTTTTATTGTTAACGAAAACCCTCGTAGTATCGATTTTCTTGCTCTCAATGTAAACAACTTGACGCACGCCACAGACGCACTGACCGGTTGTGGTGGAGTGGTAGTCGATATGATGAACATGCCCAGCATGAATGCTGAAGAAATAGACGGAATGTTAGTTGCGATTCGCTCTCTTGTTGGTATTGAGAAACCATTCGGTTTTTCCAATGGTGTTGGACGGATAGAATCTCTACACTCATCTTCATCATACCACAATGCTGACGTTTCGATCTGTGTTATTGAAGACGAGACCGGAATTTCGGAAGCTGCAAGCCTGCCATTGATTGGGCGTAGCAATAAGTCTAATCTCGCTAACACTTACACTGAATCAGGTATCTCAATTGGCTTTTCAGCCAATGCGGAAGACGTGGCAAAACTCTGCGCGGCAGGATTGAAATTTGTATGCTCAACAGTGCCTGCCGAAGATTACCAACAGATTGTAGAATGGTTGTCAAAAATTCACGCAGAACTTGCAGATACATTACAGAGACTCGGCCTTGAATCAATCGACGCACTGAGCCGTCAGAACCTACGTGCACTGGATTATGAAACCGCTGCTGTCAGCGGATTACGATTGACAGGGTATGAGCGCCCATTGCCACACTGGTTTGCTAGGTAGGTGGAATAATGCCAACAATCTCAGTAGAGCAGAACCTAATCGCAAAGTTGCTTGCGCAACATAAGCTTGACCATGATGTCGAACAGATTGCTGATGAATTACCGCTGCTTGGAACCGACATAGATCGATGTGATGCTCAGACACTCGACATTGAAATTTTCCCAAATCGACCAGATTTACTCTCTGGTGAAACCTTGACTAGGGCCATCAGAAACTTTGTCCACCGCCAACCAGCTAAGCCTTCAATCACTACTACAGAAGGGAAAATTACGCTCAATGTCGAACCAGATTTGGCAGAAATTAGACCAGTCATATTAGGTGCTGTAGTTAGAAATGTTGATTATACATCCATCGGTGTTAGTGCTGATGAATTCATAAAATCATTAATGGACCACCAAGAGAAACTTCACTTCGCGCTGGGTAGAGGTCGTAAAAGAGCCTCAATAGGTGTCCATGATTTGGCCAAACTAGCGCCTCCATTTACCGTCAAAGCAGTTAGTGGCGACACCAAATTTACCCCATTAGCCGCAACTGAACCTATGTCAATTAAGGAGATAATGGCAGAGCATCCTAAAGGCATTGAATACGCCCACTTATTATCTGAGTTCGACCGATATCCGATAATTTTTGATGCAGAAAACAATGTATTATCATTCCCTCCAATCATCAATGGCGACCACACAACTGTGACTAAGGAAACCAAGGATTTTTTCATTGATGTGACAGGCTGGGATATCAGAGCTTGCGAGTCGTCTTTGATGTTGATTGCTTTGCAACTGCAAGAATATGGAGGTATAATCGAAACTGTTGAGGTAACGAATTGTTTCGGTGCAACCAATGTATATCCGAATGGCAGTGCTGTAGAACACAAACTAACAATTGCCGCAATCCAAGGTTTAATTGGTGGCAAATTAACCGAAGAAGCAATCTCTGGAGCAATTAATCGAATGGGGGGAAAATTAGTCGCTTACGATGATGAGTTCATCACTCTCGAGATGCCAAGGTGGCGGTTTGACATTTTACATCCTGTAGATTTAGTTGAAGACATTGCGATTGGTCATGGCTACGAAGATTTAGGCCATGACATCCCGCGCTCACCAATGACTGCTAAACCTCGCAGCGATGCGAATTTACTACGCAGAGTCGGAAATTCAATGCAAGGTTTAGGGATGATGCAAATACAATCACTGACGTTATCTAACGATGATGACCAATTTAATCTCGTGCGATGGGAAAGTGTCGGTGAAGTCACTCGTATTACCAACCCAATTACAATCGACCACACCTTGCTACGCCAATACTTGTTGCCGGGCTTACTAAGGTTGCTTTCAACCAATCGCCACCATGACTTGCCCCAAAGTGTATACGAATTGGGCACTGTCGTAAGGGACCACAAAAACTCAACTAGACTAGCATTTTTAGTGGCCGAAAGAAGTGGTGGCTTCGCAGCGATAAGGGGTAGAATCCAGGCGTTCCTGCGTGACATGGGGGCTAATGAATACGAAATTTTACCACTTCCAGATAATGAAGGTCCATGGTTGAGTGGTAGATCTGCTAAGGTGATAATTAACGGAAAACATGTTGGCTGCTTCGGGGAAATAGACCCGCACATTGCTGAATTGTTTGAACTAAATGTCCCATTAAACGGCGCAGAATTCGCCTTAGAGGAAATCGCAAAGGTGATTCCAGACCCAGTATAACGACTCAAAGCATGGTATTGTTTGAAATGTCAGGTTACTTCCAAACATCATGCGCAGAATAGTGATGCTAAGCATAATCTTGCTCTGCATCGCATCACCGATAGTGATTAATTCTCAAGCAGATAATACTGAGACTAACAAATTAGAACTGAACTCTGATAGTGACTATGTTATCCACCGTGGAGAGACTATTGAAGCAACAATAACAGTGAGAAATGTAGGTAATTCATCAACAATTATCACCTTCTTTAATAGTATGCCAGAGAACATCTCAATAACTAACCTACCAGAACAATTTACGCTCACTCAGAACCAAATTAGACAATTTAGGTTCTTCTTTTCCTGTGACGATGAGGCACCCTATGAACAACAGACTGCCTTCGTTAACATAACCTCGGAACTTGAACCTTCAGTTGTTTATTCAAGTTCTTATACACTAACAATTGCTAGGAATTCTAGCCTTAGTTTTGGCGTCGTTGATGACTCTGAATTCATTGTAGACCCCGGAGTTAGAACAAACTTAGCAGTAAATATGACTAACAACGGCCAATACGAAGATGACGTTACATTTTCTCTTTCAACTAATTCTGGCTGGCAGTGGGGCTGGACTATGAACTCAGTGAATGACGGAAAAGCTGTCGAAACGTTTGCCCCAAACGAACTAAAATTCATCAGATTATGGATCGACATTCCTCAGGTAATCGATTCTAGTCCGCTATATCTAACTGGACCTAGATTTTCGCTGACGGCAACTTCTGGTCTAGATGGAGCAGCGTCAACATGGAATTTTGATTTGTTAATGACGGATTTTAGCAACGTAACTTTGGTGGGCCGTGGAAGTGATATTCTTGTCAGTCCTGATTCTAGCAATCGCCTGCCGATTACCGTTAGGAATTCTGGCAATATTGAAAATTTGATGTCGATCGATTTGCAAATAGTTGATGAAAATAATCAACCTGTTTCAGGCATTCCAGTTGCAGATAGAATTGAATATAATGGCTGGATTGTTGCAATATTTGGTGGTTTTGAGGACGAATTATTATTTCCCGGAGATACTAGAACTTTCGATATTGGCTTTCAGTCACCAAACCAGAATGATGGTGAGTTGAATTTACGTGTCAAAATTACTCCCTCTGGGGCGGCTAGTCGCGCTATCTATGTTGACATTGCTAGTCAAATTGATTGGAATCGTTCATATTCAGTCGAATTAAATGAGTATGACTGCGTATTACTGCCGGCTGAAACCTGTAATCCAGAATTTCGAATATTCAATGAGGGAAATTATCAAGATATCGTAAAGATTTCAGTAAGCGAGATTCCTAGTTTTGTCACCGTTCAGGGAACTGAAGTAGCGCGTGAGATTCCACGGAATTCGTATGCTGACATCGATAGTTTTGTGATTTTAACTAAAGATGGGTTTAATGCATATACCAATGGTATTGTTACCTTTGAAGTCATGCTGGAAGGGAGGGAAGAATCCATCATGACTATCGATGTTGAGGTAATTATCGCTCCGAGCATTAATTGGTCACTGCAAGATTTAGTGGCTGAAGAGGATGCGCTCGGCAGATATAACATTGCAATGACACTAAAGAATGATGGTAATGCTGCAGATGGTATCATAGTGCAACTACAATGTTCTCACTTTACACCAATGACTTTGATACCTCCGACTGGTTCGATAATTGAGGATGGTGTAGAATTTCCAAGATCGTTTGAAATAAACGATATCGGCTATGGGTCTAATTTCACCGTCCGTGCTTGGGCAGAAATACCTACTGATCAGCCTAGCAATGGAACTATGTTCCTCAACATTACCATCAGGTCCAGTTTTGCTCCAGATGAACCGATATCATTTAGTTCGAGTGTAGAATTTTTGGGCGACCAATGGCAAACAGGATCAGTTGCATCGAACGAAGACGACTTCCTTGCAAAAATTGAAACCTCAATTGCTGTGATATTGGCTTGGAAATGGGTAATACTTTCTGTACTTATATCAGCATTATTTTTGCGGCGGGCGTATAGTGACCGTATTTTGCGGAAACAGGATGCTGAATTGCTGGCGGGCCTAGCGAACAGTAATGCTGCTAAGCAGGGAGATGATTGGATGCGCAAATTCGAAAGAAAGGAAGTAGCAGCAGTAACACTCGACTCACCATCAATTTCTGCTGATGAATTTACTGCCGGATTCAAGAGAAAGTCTGCGGGGATAAAAACACCTACTGCCCCAGTAAATGAACAGTTACGCAATGCGGCAGAGTTAGTATTAGACAATCATGATAAAACTGCGGTAATGAATACTGCTGATGAACTTCTCGACTCAATTACAGTAGAAGGTATTAATTCACCACGGATAGAAAATGACAAATTGCAGACCAAACAATTTACACCAAGCATGACTACTCGAAATGACCCACAAAATTTGCTAGGTGAAAAGAACAAACAACAAGATTATACCAAGACAGTGCCATTACCGGATGAAGACGATTTAGATTTGTGATTGATATGATTACCATTGGTGTTGATGAAGCAGGCCGAGGTCCAGTTATTGGTCCACTGGTTGTTTGTAGTGTTGCTATACCTCGAGATGATTGTAAAATGTTGACAGATCGTGGCGTAAAAGATTCTAAGGATTTATCCGCTAGTAAAAGAGAGGAAATCCGTCAGTGGTTCCTGAGAGAGTGCGAAGAAAGGGATTGGCATTACTCGATAGTATACTGTGAAACTCCAGAAATAGACCTGGCTGTGCAAAAAAATGGATTGAATATTCTTGAAACGAAATTATTTGCAGAATCAGTAAATAATTTGCGACTTGAATCAAAGCAGAATGTTCAGATAATTTGTGATGCTTGTGACATTGATGCACTACGATTTAACAAGCGTGTGGCTCAACTAATCGACAAATGGCCGTGGCAACAATCCAAAATTGATAGTTACCACAAGGCCGATGAGAACTACCCTGTTGTCGGAATGGCTAGCATTCTGGCCAAACAAGCGCGGGATGAAGCAATAAAGTCTATTGAGAAAACTGTTGGCTTTGAAATTGGTTCCGGTTATCCCAGTGATCAAATGACAATAAATGCAGTAAGGAAAATGATAGAAGATGTCCCCCACGAAGCTCTGCGTTGGTCTTGGTCAACTGTGAAAAGAATTTGGTCCGAGAATAATTCAGCAGAGATGCCTAGTAGGTTAGTCACTAGCGGGAGACAGAGGACATTGTTCTGACCATTTAATTGATGAAGTACAGACAACAGGAGTGTGTGTTTGACATGGATTGGTCACCGGATGAAGCGATTGACAATATGCTATGGCATGTGGCAATTCAAAACGCCATTGAGTATTCTGGAAAGGCAGCACCAGGATCGGTAATAGGCCGCATTATGAGCATACGTCAAGACCTACGTCCGCATGGGAAAATACTCAGTCCATTAATCGCCAAAAAAGTCGCTCAGGCCAATAAGTTAGCAACAGATGAAGGATTGGATTATCTACGGAGCATCTTAGAAACTGAAGCACCAGAATTGTTAGAACAGCGACAAAAACAGGCCAAACGGACTGGATTACCTGAGTTATTCAACGCAGAAAAAGGCAAGGTTGTGTTACGGTTCGCACCAAATCCGAATGGTCCTCTGTCCTTTGGTCACGCTCGTGGAATTATAATCAATGGCGAATACGCTAAGGAATATGATGGCGAGTTAATCCTGCGATTCGACGACACCGATACATCTGTCAAGCCGCCAATGCTCGAGGCTTATGACCTAATTGAAAAAGAAGCAGAATGGCTACTAGGTTTTGTGCCACATAGAGTGGTAATTGCTAGCGATAGAATCGAACACTATTACCAATATGTTGAACAAATGCTCAATGGTGGTTTTGGGTATGTCTGCAAATGTAGTGCAGAAACATTTAGAGAATATCGTGTTAGCATGACTGAGTGTCCATGTCGAGCATATTCTAATTTGGAAAATCTCGAGTTATGGCAAGGCATGCTTGATGGAAGCTTTCAACCTGGAGAAGCAGTCGTTAGAGTTAGAACCGACATGGCACTCAAAAATCCTGCCCTGCGGGATTGGCCTGCATTAAGAATTCAGGACACTGAGACAAATCCTCACCCACGTAAAGACATCGGTTCGAGATATCGCGTATGGCCGCTATTAGATTTCCAAAGTGCTGTAGAGGATCACTTACAGGGCGTCACACATATTATTCGAGGTAAAGATTTGATGGATTCGACGCGTAAACAGAAACTACTGTACGAGCAGTTTGGCTGGACATACCCTGAGACTATGTATTGGGGAAGGGTAAAAGTCCATGAATGGGGTGGATTTTCAACCTCACAGATGCGCAAAGACATAGAATCTGGTTTGTTTGAGGGATGGTCTGATCCAAGGCTACCAACTATCGCCAGTCTATCAGGTAGCGGAATTCAGGCGACTGCACTACGTAATTTTTGGATTGAATTAGGGGTGACACAGAAAGATATAGCAGTCCCACTAGCCACATTGTATTCTCACAACATAAAGATAATTGATGACGATGCTCCAAGAATTGCATTCATTAGAGAACCTATTGCACTGACTCTTGAAGGAGTTAATGAAACGGTTGTAGAACTGCCGACTCACCCAAATACTACTGGTTTAGGCACAAGGAAGATACAACTTCATGATGCAGTAGTATACATCGAAAAAGCAGATTTACAGCATAAGACATTAAGGCTGAAGGAATTTGGTGATTTTGATATTGAAGGCAACACCGCCCGTTTTGTCGCTAAGGAGCGGACAGACAGACGGAAAATTGTTCATTGGACCTCCAAGAATAGTTCCGTAGACGCATCTTTGGTGCAGGTAATCGATGGTGAAATATGCCGATTAGATGGGAAGCTTGAATCCCACCAACTGGCTGTGAACACCCCAGTGCAAATAGAAAGAATCGGATACGGTATAATTTCTGGTGATAACGAAATTACCTTCACTCATGATTAGGAACAATCAAATCTTTGGCCGGTTACGTCATAGCAATGTCCAGTGAAAAAGTGACGGTTGCGGATTTGGATTTGAATGATGAACATATGACAATTGGTCTAAGTGATACCCTCAAGGAGGCCGCTAAGAGACTTCTATCAATACCAGGAGGCGTGTTGGTAGTGTTAGCAGATGATTCTAAAGTAAAAGGAGTGATTGGACATAAGCAATTGCTGCTAGCCATTGACTCTGATGCAGACACAAAAAACGCCACTTGTGCAGAGCATATGGAAATGGACTTTATGGAAGTCAAATTGGATGAAGACCTGCAAGTTGTGATGCAAAAAATTCGACAGCGGTCACCGCAAGCAGTAGTTGCAATCGATGAGCACGGCGACTTCAACGGATATTTTTCACCCAATGATTATCAAGCAAGTCGAGACTTAGTGAAATCTCTCAAGAAACTTAAGTTGTAATTAACCAACGATCTTGATTGTCTTGCCACAGCCGCCACACGCAATCCTAAGTGGCCTCTCATCGCTTAATACCGGGATGTTGGTATCACAAGATGGACAAGCAACGGTTGGCACATCGACCTGAATTTCTGGTTGAGCCTGTTTGTTTGATCTTTGCTTGCGTGGACTAATCAAACCGGTTACAACCCAAAGCATTGAGGCAACACCAGATGCACCGAAAACGAATAACGGCGGATATGAAAAGAGGTATATTAATCCTATAATTGGCACCAATATGAACTCCAAATTGAGGAATCTGCGATGTTTATTTTTTGTCATTGATAAGGAACTAAACATACCAAATAAGACGATGACCAATGTGATTATCGTCAATGGCATTGGTGCAAACAATAAGTTATCATTTGGCTGTACGATTATAGTGAAATCCTCATCTAAACTAGTTGATGAGGCCTCTATGGTAATAACCTCACCCCATGGGAATCGCGAGTGCGAAAAAGAAAGGTAGTCTGATTCTAGCATTTCAGAGTTGCCAAATGAAGTCAAAACAGAGGATTTAGCCTCGACAGTGATGCTGTAATCTTGCCAAATGGGAGTTGTTTGTGTTGTGGTAAAACTTCGCAACAATTCGATTTGTTGTCCACTTTGCAATGATTGTAGAGTTGAAAAGGTGATGGTTAGAGGATGATTCACCACTCTGGTTTCGCCCATCAAATCGACTGACACTGAAATTGTATCAAAGTCCCCTGAATCTCCGATAAGTTCGTTACTTTGCAGTTGCATGCCATTGATAGCACTCATGTAGTTGCGATACCGAGTTTTCATTTCTCGTTCAAATTGTTCTTTCTCAACATTCTCGATATTCTTGCTCTCACGGTTTTCATCGGTAACACCACCCTTATCCCAACTAAACAGTACCGAATTCTGTGACAAATCAGTGTCGCCAATGTGGTCCATTCCCCAGCGCATCCAAAAAGCCATCTCACCGTCAATCTCGAGGATTGTAGTTTTCGCCATCTTAAGTTGCCCATCATCACTTGACAGGTCAATCAACTGTTCTATTGCTAATGGACTGCCTGAACCACTGGTTCTAAGAGGTTCTTCCTCAGGATAGAATGTTCCAGTCCCGCCCCCGGTGTCAGTAACCTGAATGGTGAACTGGGTTGAGCCTTGAATAAGCGGACCGTCGGGTTGTAGATTTAATCTGACTGAAACCTGAACATTATTTGTCCCACTATCTGCATCGGTCCATGTCCAAGTTACAACGATAGAATCCCCACGTTTAGTCTCAATTGGGTCTCCATCTACCTTTAGTCCGTCAACAAACATCTCTATTGAGTCTGAGTAAGCCAGCGCATCTAAACCAAATGGCGAGTCTATGACTGCTGAAAGATAGACATCTCCACCCTCAACTTGAGGTTCATCGATTGAAAGTTCCATCAACGGAATTTCTGCAGAGATACTTGAGGAAAATTCTTCGGAACCCCACAGAAACTCTAGTTTTGCGTCCCCGCCCGGTACACTGAAAACTACTGAACGTGCACTGAGTTCTAATTCAATTTCACTAGATGCCGAAACAGACATTGCTTCAACTGGAATAGCAAATTGGATTTGGCCCTCACCTTGGGCCAGCACAGAAGAATCTAAATCGGTTGAATCTGAAAACACTTGCGAGCCAATTTTGACAGTCGCGGTTGCATTGATTTGCGCTCCCCCCGCATCGCTAACGCGATAATTGATGACCAAATTCCAAGTAGAATCGGGAATGGAACCAGGCCAGACACGGCCGAAACTCCAGACACCAACTGTCTCCTGTGAGGTAATTGAGTTGGCAATTACTGCGTTGTTTGCTTCATCGGTAAGTAGCTGAGAGAATGGTGTAAGTTCTCCAGTAGAACCACCAACAAGATACAATTCAACATCGTGTGCATCATCACAACAAACTACAGCTGATTGTGCCTCAGAGTAACTTATGACACTGCTGGAAAATGGTATTGACAGCATCATAAGAATGAGCATGAGGTGGACTGCGCGTCCCGCTTTGGTGGCCAACACATACCTACGAGTAACTCATGGCTCATAATTTACTCTGTCTAGTGTTAACCGTAACATCTAGTTTTGATAGAAGATGGGAACTTCAAAGTGCTTTTTCTAGCAGGGTGCCTAATTCCTTTTCAAATAATGAAACAAGAGCCTCACCCACCTCGCCTTGCAAATCATCAGGCAATAAACGCAGACCCAATCTTGTAGCAGCTCTAGTCGCCTTCAGCTCAGCGTATATTGACCTAGCTTTGGATTGGAAATAATACGAAACTGCTTCTTTAATCTCAGCTTTTAATTCAGGATCTGCTTCTACTTTGTTGCGAATGTGTGACTTTAACTCATCCTTTACAAGATCTCTGAATGCCTCAATGACCAAATCTTCTGTGGACATTAAATCTTTTATCTGGTCTTTGATGCTACCAGTAAGTAACCGCTCTATGGCCATATACCTCCGACACAGCACTATGGTTTGAATTCATCGTATAGGCTCAGTCAAATCCACCGGTGGAAATTAGATTCTTGAGTATCTCGGATGCATGCGATTTCTTCTTTGCTTCCTCCACTGGCCAGTTGATTATTGCTGAATGAATCTGGCTATGTAAGTCCTGCATACCTTCACCAACAACGATTCTAAACCATAGTAATTCTTCTAGCCTAGGAGTTGATATTTTTGGGTTCAGCAGCACAGGAAGTGCTAATTCACTCATTGCCTGTCGGCGTTGTTCATAATCCATCTTTGGCCACTTTTTTGACAGGCGTCGTAATATGCTACTCGGGAAATCTGGAATCATGTCTGTATTAGGATTACTAATCTCTGGAATTGGGACTATACGAATGGTGCCCTCGTTTTGTAAACTATCGCGGATTTTTGTATAAACCGGGTCATAGGAATTGTCGAGAGATTCACGCAACCACTGCCCAAATCCTGCCAATGGGCGCAAGCGCCTCACTCTGTTACCGTTAGGAGAGAGTAAAGCCGCAATCGCTGCCGACTGTATAACAACATCCAGCGCTCCATTATGTTGCTTTGAGGAATTTGGGTGACTCACAGATACTGCCAATGGTAGAATCCTACACCGCCCCTTATCATCGATTTCATCCATTGCCCAAGTATCTTCATACTGCTCAATACTGATAATTAGGGACGCATTTGAAGAGAAATCATAATTTTCGCTCTTAGGCTGATTATGAGTAGATGGTAGTATTTTACGGCTGTAGGGGATTTTTGCGTCCATCATGGCCGATTCGAGAAACGCTAACGAAACGATACCTTCCAGATCTGCGGTTGCAAATATCGCAACGCTATCGACATTAGTGATTTTTTCAACCATGGCGTAGATTCGGGGTTTGACGTTGTGAAACAATTCCGTCTCTACAATATTTTGCATGAAAGCCAAACAACCCGTGTGATGATTACTGGTTATGTGGTATATCAATCACTCGACCATTAATCTGAGCTCATCTCTCTTGTAGCGCCAATCTGACGGCAACTTACCTTCTGAGATGTAATAACTTGCAAGTTTTCTGAGTTTGGCCTCAGTAATCTCTAGCGACCGCTTGTTGTGAATATCTTTGTGATTACCACTTCCTAGATGCTCAATAATTCGCACTGCTTGTCGCATCAAATTCATCATGTCTTCAGGGTATGAGCCACCGATTTCATGTTCTGCAAGAATTGCACCAATTCTCTTTCCGGTAACTAACTTTACATTGGGAACTGCATGTTGGTCGCGCAGGATGGTGCCAATCTCTGCAGTTGTGTGGCCAGACTTACCGAGTTCGACAACAAGTTTTGTTACTTCCTCTACATCTGTGTTTGACCACTCAGGAGCCTCGGTTACAAATGGCTTGGACGAGCCACTTTTGCCTCTTCTCGACTTATACATTCGTGCCATAACAACCACTCAAGCATCCCTGCGACTTGCCTCTCATTATTAACCACTCCGCATCTGTAAATGCAAAATTATGGCTGCTACAAGCGCTGGTGACCTTTTGCAACCATTCCTGGTGTCGATGACCATTCCCAACCCGATGCTGTTGCTCTAGCAAGTCCGATGGGTTTAGCATCTTGCATAACTAGCAAGTCGTCACCAGATAATATCGAAGGGTCGTAATGCTCGACTATGCTAGCAAATATGTCACCCTTCCAAGTAATTTCAGGTTTGATTGTTATCTGCTTAAGTGAAGCATTCTCTGCAATCGGATGTATGGATGATTTTGACAACGAGAAACCCCGCCGATCGTTGGACCATAGAGCAATCTGTTTTCCATCTTGTTCGATTCGCCAAAATGGTGGTTTACCTCTTATTTTAGCATCAGATAACCATCTGTGATTATTCATCTTATAACGAGCCACACTACTGAAGTTATCTAGCAAAATTCTATGATGTTTCCGATTTCTGAGTTGATGCTGTTTAAACAGCATTGCAGCTACTTGACGTAAATTGTCTAAAGCATCACTTGATGTTGCGGGTAAGCCTTGCCGCGTGTCGATATAATCTACACCCTCCAGTTCAAAATCCATCGAAGAATGATTAATCACTGTGTGGTAATTATGGCGCTCTATCAGTGATTTGAGCATGCCATCCGTCCTGACCAATTCATCTGCACTCCAAGTTCCAGTCACTGGGATATCATAATGCGAGGCTGGCCAAGTCTCTTCTAAATCTCTGGGAACAAGTCCCAGTGGTGACGTCACCATAACCTCGTGAAAACCTGTGTTGCCGACTGCGTCGAGGAATTTCCTGTGCGATTTTGACATACGGTATGGTTTTTTTGCGGAGCACGGTAATAACAGCAGGACTTTGTCTAGTCCATCCGGAGCTTGATACTGAGTAGCAATGTAATCAACCCACTGAGTAACGACAGGATTTGCCAGTGACTGTGATGAATTACATTGTAGCGTGAAATCTTTGGGCACATGTGAAATACCGACTCCCTGCTTTGTTCTGGTAATCTTATCATGATACCTTAAATGCTCGACAAGTTTGGGACTGTTCAAAGATTTCTGCTCAACTAAAGAACGTAATGTCCCACTAGTTAGGGACGACTTCACTTCATTAATGGCCAGTTTCCAATGTAGGAGTTGAGAGTCCATATCCGTATTCTCATATGCATCTCCAACTACCTTTTCACGCGGCCCTGAACCAGTTAGTAGGATATCAGCCGCAGCGCATTGCCTAGATCGAGCAAGATCAAAGATATCGACACCAAACCAAGTTAAAACTGCAACATTATCTGGCCCAGCTAGGCCAGGTGCCCAGACCAAGGCTCCGGGGAATTGGTGTTTAATCGCAACTAACGCATCAATCAATTTCTTTTGCTGACCGGCGAGTTGCACAGCGTCCACTAGGACGATGATACTCGGGTTTGTCGGCAGGTTAGTTAGTTTTTGATCATGATTTAATCGCTGCCAGGAAATTGGTAATAGCCCACCATAACCAGCTGGCTCACCGGCATCAGCCTCATCTAATGATGGTGGTAAGACGTGCCCCACTCTGGCTTCAAAAGATGGTGAATCACTGTTAAAATCCGGTGGTGAAAGGGGCAGATTTGCATTTATTGTCAATGTCTGCGGAATCTCGTCATTAGTTACTGCAGTAAACGGTGCCAAGGTGTTATCCAATTTAGGATCACCATGCAGACTGATTAAACATGGTGTCGATGCAATAGGAGATTTTCTATCACCCAACGACCAACTTCGAGCATACATGTAGCGGTGAGTTACTGTTCGACCCAACTCATTCGCCATAGAGTATGCTATCACTATTCGTACAAGAATAATTCCTTCTAAACCCTAACTTCAAACATGACAATACCAACGCAACACCATGCAGGGTGGGTTACGACTAGCGGCGATAAGCCTCTTTTTACTACTCACTGCAGCATATTTACCCTGTAAAGTAATAGATACGCAAGATGATTATGAAAATCATTTAATCGACAAAATTCAGGTTAACCACGCAGGAGAACTATACAACAAATCTTGGGTTGTCCAGAGTGGTGATTATTACAGCATCCAGAGCAACTGTTTAACTTGTAATTCTACTCTGTTGCTAAATGGTGTAGAGTTAGCCAACGACCAACAGAATTTTGCTGGCATGATAACCCAAAACGGCACCCTTGAATTGGTGATAGAAAACCCCAATCTGGAACATTTTACCCCTGCAAACCTGATTGGTGTAAGCGATACATACGCCGCCACACGACCGTCTCCAAGTTCCGCATTTGAGCTTCAAACTCCATACAAATGTGATGTCAACTATGACTGTATTGATCCTAACTCACCATTACTAACTACCGAGCGAAGTTCTATCAATAATGATGAAGGGAGAATTACTCTAGGAGTTACGGCTAACGAATCACCAAACTATGTCGGTTTTGCCGTCTCTTCTGGCGAGACTATTGAGTTTAGCCTTGAACATTCATCTGCAGATGTTGTTGTTGAAGCCTACTTTCAAAATTCCTCTACCGAAATTACTCTTGGTGAATTTCATTCCAGCTTGACAGTAGGTAATTTTGACAAACAACCAAATGTTAAATTCACAAATTTCAATCAAGAAGGTAGATTAATTCTAAAAATTTCTTCCGCGACTCCCAATACGGTATGGGCCATAGGCGTCATTGCACATGAAACTGATGGACTCAGGACTGTTGATTTAGCGAGTTCACAACATCTCTGCGGCCATCAATCGGCAACCCTAATAATTACCAATAATGACACAACAGCCCTAATTTTTACAGCAGAGTATTATGGTGTCAATTATTCATATGAGTCATTGGTTGAGTCTTCTTGGTTATCTACCGGTAGCGGTGTATTCAGCTCGGGCGTAGAGCGCCACATTTTCCCATTGCCCTCCAGCAACGCAATTCGATTAACTATTGATGCACCGGTTTTTTGTTTGCAAGCATCATCAATCAGTTTTGGCGATGCTAATAGCGGCATAGAAGCTCCATCATTACCACCGATTCTCAGTACAACGAATAACTCCTCTTGGCCTCAAATAAATATCTTCGATACTACAACGGCTGGAGAATTTACTCACTCAATCCGTGACACATCAGATGTTTATAGAATTGAAATTGATGCCTGGGAGGACTCTGTTCACTTTATTATGCTAGAGTTAACTGGTGACATCAATCAATTTGAAATTGAACTTATCGAAAAGAATCAGGAAGATTGGTCTGAATCACAATCTAAGGTCAAAACCATGTCGCTAGGAAAGTTGAGTGTTGCGATGGAAGTTTCTCGCGGGACCCACTTCTTCCGGGTATCAATCATCAACAACTCGGCCGATACCTCATGGGGGGATTATGCAGAACCAACTAAATATTCTATAATATCAACCTATGAATTAGTTGATGAGGGAGAGGAACCTTGGTTCCCGCCAGATGAAAATGCCAAGAAATGGGGCAATATTGCTCGATGGTTCATGGGTATTCTCCTATTAGCCCCAGCTGTATATTTGGGGATTTCTCAGATTAGAAAGAAATCTTATGCTCAGCATATGTTAACTAAGCAGCAAAGATTAGACTGGCTTAGAAACCGACTGGATTCTGGCATAAGTCCTCGAAAGAATCGCCGTGACTTAGCAAAATCACTGGATGCTGTTGCCACGCTTGACTGGGAGGAGGCATGCAATGCTTGGGGTGAACCAGATCTACTATACCGTACTGAAAATGTAGCAATTGCTTGTTGGAAATTAGACCCGCGTATTAGCAAAGAATCTGAGGCTTGGCCAATAATTGTCGGAGTTTACATAATAGACGGAAATTGGGAAATCGCTGCCTTACGTTTTGACTCTCCTGAGGGTAAAGCATGGCAGATTAATTCAGTTACCCCACGGTTTTTGTTTAGCGGTTATGAAGTATTCTTGGACACCATGAATAGCGGTAATAAAACATTTATCTCTGTCGAATTAACGGGAGATGCAAGTTCAGTAGATATCGAATTGAATGGCCGCATGGATGGACAACCATACGCCTGCCGAGCAGCAAAATCGTTGCTGCGGGGCGAGGAAGAGTAACTATTGACGTCGCCTATTTGCATCATCTATAATCATTTGACGCATTTCTTCTTCTGAAAATTCTGGTCTAGTTGATTCAAGTTGCTTTATTTCTGACTTGCTTACTTTATTTGGCATCTGCAACTTCACTAACACCACCACATCACCACGCCCGGAGCCTCTTATTCTTGGCAACCCCTTGCCCCTGATTTCGATAGTTTCACCTGAATTAGTCATTTTTGGGACAACAATCTTCAGGTTACTGCCATCTATGTGAGGCAGAACAATAGTTGTTCCAAGCACTAGGTCAGCATAATTCAGTGGTAATGACATTACTAAATCTGCACCAGACCGTTCGAACCACTCATGCTGCTCAATCTCTAGTTCGATAAACAAATCACCATTCTCTCCACGTCCGCGTAGCGCTGGTTCACCCTTGCCACGCATTCTAAGTCTAGTGCCATCTTCAGCCCCCTTGGGAACATTAAATCGTAACTTGGTGTCTTTCAATTGCTGACCACTGCCTTTGCAGGTTTTGCATTTGGTTTTGATGATTTGACCCATACCGGAACATGTTGGACAATCTCTAATCACATCTTGGACGAATGGGCCAACTTGTTGCCGAGCCCTGATTTTACCTTGACCACCACAATTACTACACGAAATTATGTCACCGTCTTTCGCTCCTGTGCCATTACAGTCTACACATGAAGTTGGTAGTTCTATTTCCATTTCTTCACTTGTTCCCTCGAAAATGGAACTCAGATTAATGCTGTAACGAACTATGACATCGTTACCACGATTACGAGATCTTCGGGAACCACCACCAAAAAAACTGGAAAAGAAATCGCCACCTAATATGTCTTCCAGATTGATGTTGAACGACCCGCTACCAAATCCTCCAAACGGTGAACCACCTGGCGCATTGTGTCCAAAACGATCGTATGTTTGCCGTTTTTCTGGGTCAGATAACACCGCATAGGCCTCCTGAATTTCTTTGAACTTATCTTCTGCATCAGGCTCTGAACTACGATCGGGATGATACTTTCTAGCAAGACTACGAAAGGCATTTTTCAACTCTTTGTCACCTGCAGACTTGTCAACTCCGAGCACCTCGTAATAGTCTCGCTTATCTGACATTTAATTTCCCCCTGAGTATAACCTATTACACTAACATCTTTCAATATCACGGATTCGTTGCTAAACCCATACCACAATTATCACAATACCTGTCATCTGGTTTAATCGGGTAACCACAGGAGGAGCAGGTGAGTGCTTTCTTCGTTGACTGTGGACTTACAAATGATGGATTATTTGCAGATAACATTGCCATTGATTCCAGTGTTTGATTTAATGATTTGTTATCTATTGGAGGCGCAAAAGCTGATGAACTCTTTGCCTGTCCTAGCCGGACAGACTGCACATCATTTGATGATGCTTGATGGTCCTCACTAAAATTATCGATATATTCACTGTCTGGTCCTATCTCTACCTGATTACGTTCATATTGAATCGGGGCTTGAGGTTTTTCTGCCCGAACTGGAGCTGCATCTGAAGCTGCTTTTAGAGCAACTTGACGCCTTTGTTCACGTGTGTCAATGGCTGAATTATTGCTAAAGATACCAATTAAGAAATCCAAAAATCGGTCCATAGGACTAGATTTCCGTCTAGCACCAATGGTTGATTCTACTTCCATATCATCAAATGTTGATTGACCAGAAACTCTACGTGTAGCCTCAATAACTTTTTGAGATTCATTCAACATTGAGACCTCCACTTTATCATCATCAGATAGTTCTAATTCCGGAGCCTCACGTGAGATAGAGGATACCTCTGTTGAAAGATTAGACTGTTCAGACAACTTATCAGGCACCTCGACATTGGTTTGCCATACTCCTGCCTCTTCCGCTGCGTAGACATTTTTCATTTGTTTCATAACCTTAGAACGTCGATATTCGTAATCTCTAATAGTATTGGATTTCCGGTAAATTAGGATACCTATCAACAGCCCAAATAAGTAATAAGGAATCATTAATAGTGGTTCAATCGAAAAAACATCTCTTAGTGGAGTGACAATAACGTGAACAAATCCCAACAGCAATAACGGCATTGCAGATACACTCTTTGCGCTTAGCGATTTGTCTGCCATATCTTTCACCCTGTGGCTTAATTGCTTCCTAATTTATATTCCCGCTGTTTGATTCTCGATCGTTGAATGATTTTGGTTTGCCAAACAACCCATACAACAAACCAACAGAAAAACTGGTATGAAGTATTGTAATAGCTAGAGGAACGCCGATTAGGTGTGAAATTCGCATTGAATTTAATGTCGCTCTAATCCCTTCTGAAAACAGCACCGCTAGGTATAGAACAATAGGAATATACCAGTAAATAAACCCTAATCCTAGCATCAGAAGGGTAGTTATCAAACCGAACCATGGGAGCAACTCTCTAAGACTAAGACGATTGGCATGGCGCCTAACCAACTTTGTTCGCCAAAAACCATACCTAAAGCCCATTTTAGACCAACTACTCAGCGTTGTTCGCTTAGCCATCTGAACCTCTATTGAGGCACTACGAAACAGCTGGTAGCCACTTTTCTTCATTCGCATCGATAAATCACTATCTTGACTAGTAATGAATGTGGAATCCCAACCACCAACATCATGCAGTGCCTTCCTATAGTGCAAACAAAATGCCGGTACATTGGTTTCCTCAATTCCAGTAAATTTGTCAAATTGTCCCTTTCCACGAGCAATAGGGGAGGATAATGCAGCCTCAATCCATGATTCTACTTGCCCTAGTTCACCTCTTCTAGGGACTACACTGACCCCTAAAGCACCGGTGGTGTAATCATTCGATGTTTGCAATTTACCCATGGTTGAAACAAGCCTCTCAATGTGTTCAATTTCAACAGTACAGTGTCCGATTATCTCAACAAAGTACTCGACTGTATCAGGAATCAGTTCGAGGGCTAGATTGCGTGCCTCAGCGACATATTTTCCCGGATTATTATGCAGATGCAATGTTGGTTTTTGTTCTTGTCGCATACTGATATATTGCTCAATAACTTGAACCGTATTGTCTGTTGACCCCCCATCGAACACATATATGTGGTGTAATTCTGCAGGATAGGTTTGATTGCACAATGAATCTAAACAATCAATGATTGAATCTGCTTCATTAAGCACCGGGATGACTGAAGCAACTTCAGGATTGAATGCCTCAGCCATGCTTTCCCGTCATCTTGTGTGTCTTGATAGTTACTAAAACTAAAACCAAAATAAACAGTTTGAATAAGAAAACCCATGTCGCCACACTATGACTGAAAGCAAGATACTATTGAATGGAGTCGATGAGGGCATCAAGATAGTGATTTCATCTCTTGTTACTGGTGCTGAATCACCCTCAATGGTGTTAGAAAGTATCCAAAATGTATTTCCAGATTTTGTCTCTGAATTGGTTACTGAAGAACCAACTTTTGGTTCACCAGTAAATGTTTTGTTTAAGCAAGAGGATGTTTCCTTAAATCAATTTCTTGCTATGATTCACAAGCAGGCAATTTTAGACACTGCATTAGATATGATGAGTATAAACCTAGATGATAATCACACGTATTTTGAAATCCTCCGCCAAGCTTCAATAGCAAATAAAATATCTTTCAACCTCGATGGACAAAATCCACTGGGTGGTGTAATCAAAATAGAATTGTCTGGAGAAGACCTTCCGGCTTGGATTGAAGCTGCTACATGGCATAAAGGTAGGGATGTAGTTCCACGGAAAGTGAATGACGAGCGGATGATGAATGTGGATGGAGATGCCTCTACTTGGCATTAATCCTAGAGATTACCATCGATGCTATTTGCTCATCAGCAGGAGCAATTTTTACTCCCTCAAGATTATCAAACCAACAAACTTCATCGTGCGAAGTCCATCGTTCTCGATTGTCAAAAATTTGATTGGCATCACCTGAGACCTCAACTATAATCAGATTGATACAAAACTTGGGATACTCATGGTAGTGTTTTGCTATGATTTCAATTGGGGCGAAACTAACGCCAAATTCTTCCTCCAATTCCCTGCATACTGCCAATTCTGCCGATTCCTGACTCTCGATTTTTCCGCCTGGAAATTCCCAAAAGCCCGGCATATCTTTACTTGATTTACGCTTAGCAAGAATGAATTTATCCCCGTCTAAAATTAAGGCTCCAGCCACATCAATTACTGGTTTGTATAATAATCGAGAAAGTATCTTATGCAATATCTCGATTGAAGTCTCAACAGATTGTTTTGTTGGGCTTGGGAAATGAATGAAGCATACTGGCGAGCCATTCTGTGGATGGGTTCTTAACATAGCCTCAAGGGTTCGATAATATGTTTCGTTACAGAGGTAAGTGCCGGCATCAGTAGATATTTCAACCGATTCTAATTCTGGGAAACGCATTGCTGAGACTATGTTGGGGTTGCAGAATATATTTTCATCACCAATGACTTGATTTCTTATTTGGCGACCGTTATTGTCTGGAATTCGCATGTCTAGAATATTTTGAGCCTGAGTTTCGAATCTAATAGAATCACATACCTCGCATAGACCCATATGGATAATCGCGTCCCATCTTTCACCATTTTGTAATCGCTGTGCGACCGTAACTGAACCTGCTTCATCTACGGTGAGCAGTTGTTTGTCAATTGCCACTGTAATACTCGGAGAAACAGTATTTCCACTTCTTTTTTCATGCCATGGGTCTATTAGAAGAATTGATGAACCTATCCTCTGGAGAATTATTTCAGATACATTGTCGGTGTTTTGGCCGAATGGCTCGAATCCAGTCAGTAGAATTCTCGCCATGGCTAGGCTAATGTGCTCAAACTATTGACATGTTGGTATACATTTATGCGTTATATTGACATGCTGGACGGCAGTCAGAGTGATGAGTCAATATGGCTGAATCGAATTTTGCCAAGAACGAACCAGATCAAAGC
>Ga0163110_10000358_pt1 | contig 21007 bp, 22 predicted proteins | sample CRUFie1St17metaG_FD_108703 | JGI IMG/M metagenome (GOLD analysis project Ga0163110, IMG submission 108703) | Marine microbial communities from the Costa Rica Dome - CRUD Field 142mm St17 metaG | ecosystem: Environmental > Aquatic > Marine > Oceanic > Photic zone | place: Costa Rica: the Eastern...
ATCTATATCTTGAAGAATTACCAAAAATAGAATATCTTTCTGATATCAATAGAGTCATGTTGACAAAATGTATAGATTTGCTTGATATAAAGATTGAGATTATTGATTCTAGAGAGTTTAATCTAATCGGAGATAAAACTGAAAAATTAGTTAATATTTGTAAAGATCTAAATGCGGATGAATACTTTACCGGACCTGCTGCTAAGGGATATATAAATGAAGACTTATTTTTAGATAATAATATTGATTTTACATTTTATGAACTAGATAATTTCCCCACTTACAATCAGCAGTGGGATGACTTTGATCACTATGTTAGTGTATTAGACATGTTTTTTAATTTAGGACCAAACACCACTGAGTACTTTAATTGGTAAGATAATGAAAGATAAATTTTACAAATTTATGAAAAACAAAGACTTTAAAGGGAGCAAAGACAATCAACATGATTACATCTCCACATACTATGGTCCTGAATTTGAAAACTTAAGAGATCAAGAACTAACAATTGTGGAAATAGGTGTTAGAGATGGGTCTGATTTAGCGCTATTTTGTGATTGGTTTGCTAATTCAACAATCACGGGAATCGATATCAACCCCGTTGAGTATCCATGTGTAAAGATATGTGAACCTCCTGTTTGTGGTTGTGGTATATATTATAAAAACGTTAAAGAATTTGAAAACTTTAGTTTTATCAAAGGTAATGCATATTCTGACAGGATTAGAAATATGTTTGATGATAATTCAATAGACTATCTTATCGATGATGGTTCTCATTTAATTTCTGATCAGTTAAGATGTATAGAAATATATTATCCTAAAATTAAAACAGGTGGTAAAATTATTATTGAAGATGTGGGCTGGTCGCGGTTACAAGGATCACACTATCGTGATGAAATTGGAAAGGTTGCTGATAACGATGAATATTGTTTTTTCTGTGTAGAATTGATAAAAGAGGCTGCTATAAAGTACAATATGGATTTAAAAATTATTGACAATCGAAAACAAAATCTCAATTTTTCTGTTATAATTGAATTAACAAAGGGGCAAAAATGAAAAATAAAAAATTAATTATTTTTGGTGAGGGACTTTATACAGAAATTGCACACCAATACTTCAATGATGATTCTGAATACGAAGTGGTAGCGTTCACCAAAGACGACAACTATATTGAATCTGACTCGTATATTGGCTTACCCATGATACCTTTTAGTCAAGTTCAGACTTTATATCCACCAGAAGAATTTGACATGCACATAGCAGTCAGTTATACTAATTTAAATCACTTACGTGAACGTGTTTTTTATGAGGCTAAAGAAAAAGGTTACTTTTTACCATCTTACATTAGTTCAAAAAGTAGTATTATGACAAAATATCCTATTGGTGAAAATTGTTTTATTTTTGAAGACAATACTGTACAACCATTTGTGCATGTAAAAGACAATGTTATTCTGTGGAGTGGCAATCATATTGGACATCATACAACCATTGAGCCCCATAATTTTATCAGTTCTCATGTGGTGGTGTCTGGGCAATGTACAGTTGAGTCTAATTGTTTTATAGGTGTTAATAGCACGATTGGACATATGGTAAAAATTGGAAGTGAGACTTTAGTAGGTGCAGGATCTATAATTACAAAAAATACAGAACCCGGTTCAGTTTATGTCCCCGCAAAAAGCACCAAGTTAGATAGACACAGTAATACATTTAAATTATAAAATGAATGAATATAAATGGCGCAAGCTTGGAAAAATTTACTCCGTTAACAATAGTGATGAATGTTTATTGACTCATGCTTCTAATCCACTTGCTGTTCACTTATCAGGCGATATATTTAGAGTCTATTATTCCGGCCGAGATTCACAAAATCGTTCATCTGTTTCATATGTTGATTTAGATATTATAACTAAAACAATTATAAATGATTATAAATTACCAATTATAAAACCACAAGATAATACTTTTTATTCTCATGGCATAACAATTGGAAATTCTTGGAAGGAAGAAGACAAAACTTATATTGGTTTTATGGGATGGCAACAAAACAAAGGTGAACACTGGCGTGGAGATATAGGTAAATTTAATGTTAATGATACGAGCGAAATATCGCTAGTTTTAGGAATCAACAAAGAAGACGAAATCAGTTTATCTTACCCGCATGTTGAAGTTATTGACAATACGTATAGAATGTGGTATGGTTCTACAGTAAGTTGGACATCAATCAACGGTGAGATGGTGCATATTTTAAAAAGTGCTACCACTAATGATTTTCAAAATTGGCAATTTGATGGGATGTCTATTCAATATAATATGAACAAAGCTCAAGCATTTTCAAAGCCATCTGTTTTTAAAGATGAAAAAGGTTATCACATGTGGTTTTCTTATAGGGGAGGTAACGGTATACCCTATAGATTGGGCTACTCGTTTAGTGAAAAAGGTAAGTATTGGGATATGATGAAGCAAAGTAATTTATCCGTATCCGAATCTGGCTGGGATAGCAATATGGTTTGTTATCCACATGTATTTAAACATAAAAATAATCTCTATATGCTGTATAATGGTAACAGTTATGGTCGTAGTGGCTTTGGTTTAGCTGTGGCTGAAAATTAAAAAAGGAAATAATATGAGACATAATCCATATAAAATTGTAAAAATGTTTGAAGAAACAGTGGCAGATTACTGTGGTTCAAAGTACGCTGTATCAACTGACAATTGCACTGACGCCCTTTTGCTCTGTTGTGAGTACTTGGGGGTTGAGGAAGTTGTAATCCCCGCTAGAACCTATCTGTCTGTCCCGCAATCTATTATGCACGCTGGTGGCACTGTGAAATTTAAAGATTATCGCTGGCAAGGTATATATCAACTTGAACCGTACCCAATTTATGACGCAGCTAAAAGGTTCACGAGTGGTATGTATATTCCTGACTCTTTTATGTGTTTATCATTTCATATTAAGAAACATCTAAAGATTGGAAAGGGCGGGATGATTCTTACTGATGACGCCGATGCCGCGGCATGGTTTAGAAAGGGTCGCTACGAAGGTCGCGGCGAAGTTATGTATCATGAAGACAATATACAGATCAATGGTTGGAATGCATATATGACGCCTGAGCAAGCAGCCCGCGGCCTGATGCTGATGCAAAACTATCCAGAACATATGGAAGATTTGCCCGAGCAACCATTCTACAGGGACTTAAGAGAATTTGATTTGTTTAAAGATGTAGAGGTCATTAAATAAATGAGTGATGTGTGTTTAATTGTCAATACTATTTCAAAAAACGCGGACGTTTGGAAGATTTTTTTTGATTCTATAGAAAAATATTTTGATGCTTCTTTTTTAAGCAACAAATATGTTTTTGTTGATGATGATCTTGGGCAAATCCCCGACGATTACAGTGTTATAAATTATAGTACAGATGTAAAATATAGGGATCAGTTTGTAACATGTATAGAACAAGTAAAAGAAAAATATTGTATCTATATTTCAGAAGATTATATTTTGTATGACCATGTAGACACTAAAAAAATATCCAGTTTTTTTCAAGTTTTGGATAATAATCCTGTGTCATTTGTGAGATTTATGCGTGGTGGCACATATGATGGACCATTTGAAAATTTTTCTGAAAATTTATTCCATGTTCCCACTGATCAAGATTATTTCTATACAAATCAAGCTGCCTTGTGGAAGACTGAGGATTTAAAACTAATACACAAAAGGGGTCCAAACCTTCATATTGCTAATACTGACTGGCAAAATTCATTTGAATATCAAGCCACAAAGACTTGTAAAGAACTTGGTATAACTGGATTGTTTTGTTATTATGGTGAAAGCAAGAGGGGCGAATATCATTATGACTCTTCTGTGTTTCCACATATATCGACAGCACTTGTCAAGGGCAAGTGGAATATGTCTGAATACCCAAGAGAGATGTCAGATTTAATTAACCATTATAGGTTAGATATAACAAAAAGAGGATGGATATAATGAATTGTAGATCATGTAACTCCGACAAATTAGTGTCAGTATTAGATTTGGGAGAACAACCTTGGTGCAACGACTTTTTAAGTGAAGATGATGTAGGAAATGAAAATCTATACCCTTTGCATTTAAAATATTGTAAAGATTGTGAACTACTCCAATTAAATTATACAGTACCTAAAGAGGTTATGTTTGGTGATCATTGTTATCTTTCTGGCGTAACAAAGACGCTGAGACAGCATTTTTACGAGGTTGCCGAAGAGAACTGTGCTCAATTTAGTATATCTAAAAATGATTTAGTAGTTGATATTGGAGGTAATGATGGTACACAGTTACAACAATATCAGAGATGTGGAGTTCAAAATGTTGTAAATGTTGAGTGCGCTAAAAGAGTTTCTGAAATTTCTAAACAAAATGGCGTACCAACCCATACTGATTATTTTAACAAACACTTTGTTGAAAATACTTTTGGAGAAAAATCGGTAAAATTATTTAATGCATCTGGTGTATTTTTTCATCTTGAAGAATTACACAGTGTAATAGAAGGTATTAAATTCGCACTGCGTGACGACGGTGTATTAATAGTACAATTTATGTACGCAGGTACAATGATTGAAAAACTAAATTTTGATACAATTTATCACGAACATCTTTGTTACTATACTATGAGAAGTTTAACAAATTTGCTGAAACAATATGATTTGGAAATATTTGATGCTTACTATTCTGAGATTCACAGCGGCTCTATCATAGCAAAAATTACTCACTCTGATGGTATAAATAATGTAAAGACTGATAGGTTTTATGAATTGCTCTTTAATGATGAAAAGTATAATCTTGAATCATTTTTAGATTTTTCAAAGAAGATAGAGAGGACAAGATTTATGCTTAAAGAGTTACTTACGATGTTGAAATCAGATGGAAAAAAAATATATGCCTACGGCGCACCAGCTAAGGGCAATACATTATTAAATTACTTTCAGATTGACAACACTTTGGTTGACAAAGCAGTCGAAATAAATGAGCTAAAGATAGGCAACTACCTCCCTCAGTCACACATTCCAATAACAAAAGAAGTAGATACTGACTTACCAGATTATTATTTACTTTTATCGCATAATTTTGAAGAAGAAATATTAAAAAGAAACCAAGATATTAGAGATAAAGGTGTAAAGTTTATTATCCCATTTCCTGAGATTGTTATAAAATGAAAAATATTTTAATTACTGGAAATACTGGATTTCTAGGGGGTCACTTAGTTAATAGATTGAAATCTGATTATAATTTGTATTACTCAAATTCTAAAGTTGCTAACCTTAATGATGAAAAAAACTTACACATTTATAATGATATAAAATTTGATTATATATTTCATCTTGCTGTAGTAACAAAAGCTGGTGATTACTGTTTAAAGTTTAAAGCCGATCAGTGGATAAAAAATCAACGTTTGAATACAAATATTTTATCCTACTGGAAAGAACACCAGCCCCAAGCTAAGATGATTTGTATGGGCACCAGTTGTTCATATGCTCCCGACATGTTCATGACAGAGGATAACTACCTTCTTGGGGAACCCGATGAAGGTCTGTATGTTTATGCTATGACTAAAAGAATGCTGTTAGCAGGATTGCATGCACTTGAACACCAATATGGTCTTGAATGGCTATATTTTATACCCTCAACTTTATATGGTCCTAATTTTGAGTTAGACGATAATCATTTTATATTTGATTTTATAAGAAATTGCTATAATGCAAAATATAACAGTCAAGACTTTACTGTCTGGGGAGATGGAAACCAAAGAAGAGAATTAATATATGTAGGAGATGCTGTAGACGCCATGATAAATTTGATGGAACATAAAAATCAGGTGTTTAATTTAGGTTCTGGGCAAGATAACTCAATCAATGAATTTGCTGAGATTGTTTGCAAGCATTACAAATACGATTATTCTTTGGTCAAACACGACTTAACAAAATATGTCGGCGTCAAAGAAAAAAAGATCGACACAAGAAAAACAACAAAGTACCTTAACGGACAAACCTTTATTAAAACTTCACTCGATACAGGAATTGAAGAGTGTGTTAAATACTTTATAAAACAAATGGAAAACAAATGAGTAAAAGAAAATATCTACCAACTTTATCTGAATTAATTGATAGATTATCAATCGCGCAGTTGAAAGAAGTTTTTATACCTGAGCACAAACAAGAATATGCACAAGAAATATCTGATATTGTTCACGATATTGATTTGACATTGAAAGAAAATGGTGTTAACTTAGATGCAGATGTCATTAGAGCAATTGTGGTGTTGTCTCAAATGAACCTTCATATATGGCACAATGAGTCAAATTACAGAAAGGGAATCAAGGATGGAAACAATTTGGAACTTACACATGGTCTTAACGGAATCAGAAACACTGCAAAAAACAAAATACAAGAAGTCGTTGGCGGACGTAAGGACTACAAGATTGATTGTTTGGCCGCTGAATTCGATGATTGGGAAATAAGCTGGGAATGAAAGTTTTGGTCATAGGGGACGCCTGTGAAGATGTTTACGTTTACGGAACGTGTAATAGGATGGCTCCTGAAGCACCGGTGCCTGTATTCGTGAGAAAGCATTCAAAAACAAATGGTGGCATGGCTTTAAATGTTTTTAACAATATAAAAGCACTTGGTGTTGAGTGTGATATAATTCACAATAAATCTAAAAATACTAAGACAAGATATGTTGATGACTCAACAAACCATTTGTTTATTAGAATCGATTCTGATGAAAGTATAACTGATCGGATTGATAAAAAATATCTTAATAAAAATTTTCTATCACAATATGATGCAGTTGTAATATCGGATTACGACAAAGGTTTTTTATTAGAAGAAGATATAGAAAAAATATGTTATTATCATCCACTTACATTCATGGATACTAAAAAACAACTCGGTGCTTGGTCAGAAAATTGCAAGTGGATCAAAATTAATACACCAGAATATCAAAATAATGAAAACATTATTAAAGAACGGATGTACAAGTATAAAAATTCCTTAATTGTGACCATGGGCTCTGCTGGATGCAAGCATAAAGATACAATTTATCCTGTTAGTAAAGTAGAGATAAAAGATTTGTCAGGCGCTGGTGATACTTTTTTGGCTGGCTTAGTGTTTAAATATTTGACAACAAAAGACATAGATTTAGCTTTAAAATTTGCAAATAAATGTGCGACTATAGTTGTACAACAAAAGGGAGTCAATATAGTAAATGGAATTAAAGAAGTATTATGATTATTATCTGACACTTCATCAGAATAAATGGAACAGGCGGTTACATGTTGTTGGTCAACTATGTACGTTGTTCTATGTTTATTTGTGTTTGACAGTAATTCCTATTTATGCTATATTATTAACACCGTTTATAATTTATCCATTTGCGTGGACCGGTCATTTTGTGTTTGAAAAAAACAAACCTGCCGCATTTAAAAATCCACTATATGCAAAATTGTCTGATTGGATAATGCTAAAAGATTGGTTTTTAGGAAAAATAGAAAGATGAACATTTTAATTACTGGAGGTGCGGGCTATATTGGAAGTGAAATGGTCCGCTTTTTGCTTGATGACGGTCATAATGTAACTGTCTTGGATAATCTTGAGTATGGCGCACAGTCACTTTTGCGATACGTTGGAGACGAAAACTTTGATTTTAACAAAGTTGATGTTCGCAGAACTGATTTAATCAAGCCTTACATGTCTCAAGCGGATGTGATAGTTCCCCTTGCTTGTTTGGTTGGTTTTCCATTATGCGAGCAGCGTCCTACCGATGCAAAGCAAGTCAATTTTGAAGTCAACAAATGGATTGCTGATAATAAGTCTGATGACCAAATGTTGATTTACCCTTGCACAAACTCTGGCTATGGAGTTAGTGATGATGGGGGTGTTTGTACGGAAGAATCACCACTAAATCCAATATCATTGTATGGGATTACAAAGGTAGATGCTGAGCGAGTATACCAAGACACTGAGGGGTGTATTACCTTGAGACTTGCAACCGTGTTTGGTCCATCTAGCCGTGCACGTACCGACTTACTTGTTAATAACTTTGTTCTTAAGGCAATAAAAGATCGAGTTCTGGTTTTATATGAGTGTGAGTTTATGAGAAATTATGTTCATATCTGGGATATCTGCAGAGTTTATATGTGGATGATCAATAATTTTTCTGTCCTTAAGAATGAAACATACAACGTTGGAAACGATTCCATCAATATGAATAAGCTACAGCTAGCACAAAAGATTGCACAACATACTCCTGTTGAGATTATAAAAGCTGAATTTACACAAGATCCTGATAAGCGTGATTACATTGTTAGTAGTCAGAAATTGTTTGATACTGGTTTTGAATGTAGGTATGATCTAGATGATGGTATTCGTCAGCTTATGCAGATGTACAAACTATTAGATGAGCCTTGGTATGCAAACTACTAAAACAATATGGACTAATGGCTGTTTTGATATATTGCACCGCGGCCACATAGAGCTTTTTAGGTATGCCAAATCTTTGGGTGATTACTTAGTTGTTGGTATAGACGAGGACGAAAGAGTCAAACAATCCAAAGGTGACAATAGACCTATTAATACAGTAGACGATAGAAGAGCAGTCTTAGAGTCTATAAAATATATTGATGAAGTTGTCACTTTCTCAAAGGATTGCGAGCTTGAAAAATGTGTTCTTGATTCCGATGCATCCATAATGGTTATAGGTTCAGACTATAAAGGTAGAAGAGTCATTGGCTCGCAGTATGTTGATGAAGTTAAGTTCTTCAACAGACTCTTTGAATATTCAACAACTAAAATAGTGAATAATTTATGACATACGTATTTGACATTGATGGCACAATTTGCACCAAAACAGATGGTGATTACACCAAAGCAAATCCAATTCAAGATAGAATTGATATGATAAACAAGCTGTACAAGGAAGGTAATAAAATTATTTTCCAAACCGCAAGAGGCATGGGTCGCTCAGGCAATTCATATAGTTATGCAAATGAAGCATTTTATGAGTTAACATATCAACAACTAAAAGATTGGAATGTTAATTTTCATGAATTATATCTAGGAAAACCAGCAGGAGATTTTTATATAGATGACAAAGGAATTAAAGATGAAGACTTCTTTACCAATGAAGCACGTTGAAAAAGGCTGGGGCTGGGAAAGATGGATTGTTAACTGTGAAGAATATTGTGGAAAGTTATTATTTTTTAACCGTGGTAAGCGTTGTTCATGGCATTTTCACAAACTCAAGGACGAGGTATTTTATTTACAGTCGGGTAAGATGATGATATACTACTCAGAAGAAGACGATATATCAAAAGCAGAACAATTAATCCTAAGTCCCGGCGATAACTTTCATGTTTATCGTGGACTTAGACATCAAATGGTAGCTCTTGAAGATTCTGAATTATTCGAGTTTTCAACCGAACATTTTGATAGTGACAGTCACAGGGTTATCAAAGGAGACTAAATGAAATTAGTAGTTATTACAGGGTGCTTAGGGCTTATAGGTCACCATATCACAAGACATTGTTTATCTTTAGGTTACAAAGTGTATGGCATAGATAAACTAACTTACGCCGCTAACTATCAGTTCTTAGATGAACTACAACAGCATAAAGGATTTACATTCAAAAAAGCTGATATAGCCACTCTTGAATATTTGCCTGATTGCGACTATATTATTAATACTGCCGCTGAATCTCATGTTGGTAATAGTATTGTTAGTAGCTCGCAATTTATTCACTCTAATATTGTTGGAGTCCAAAACCTGCTTGACTTAATCAGGCTTAAACAAGATAATGTTTGTAGAAAGCCCGTATTATTTCACTTTAGTACAGATGAGGTATACGGGGATATTATTCAGGGTGAGCATGTAGAGACTGACTCACTTAAGCCAAGTAATCCGTACTCCTCTTCTAAAGCAGCCGCTGACATGTTGATATATGGGTATGCAAGAACCTATGGCATTAATTATATAATCTTAAGACCAACAAATAATTATGGCATCGGACAATATCCAGAAAAATTAATCCCTCTGGCTGTTAAACTTTTAATGAGAGATCAAAAGATAAGACTTCATGACGCTGGTGAGCCAATTCGCAATTGGTTACACGCTGCAGATACAGCAAGAGCGGTAACCACTATTATAGAGTCTGGCAACATAAACGAAATTTACAATGTAGCCGGTGGTTTTGAGCAGAGAAATTATGACACAGTATCAAAGATCGTAAACTGCTACTTTGATAAACCTATACAATATGAACTTGATATATCTGAATATATTGATTTATCGCACGTAAGGCAGGGGCAAGATGTACGTTATGCATTGAATGATGATAAACTACGTGCTCTTGGCTGGCGTCCAAGTAGAGTTTTTGACGAAGAAATAAATAATATCGTTAAATATTACAAAAACAATTTTAAATGGTAAAATATACCAAAGGAGAAAAAATGCAACTTTCAAATCAAGCACTTGGTGCTATCATGATGGCGCTTCAAGAATCGCTTTTAGAACAAACCGACATTGTTCCAGTTTTAAAAGGTTTTACTCTTCAAGAGTCAGGCGATGGATTGATTGTCACCAATCCGCCAACGGTTAGATTTACTGATAACACAGAAATCACTAACCAAGATTTAGAAAATATGGTAGCTACTGAGAAGTAATGCCAATTTACAAGTATAAATGTAAAGCTTGTGAAGAAGTAAGTACGTTTATGCATCTTAGTAGTGAAACACGCACAAATTGTGATAAGTGTAATTCAAAAGACACTCTGGTTAAAATTTTGTCTAAGCCAGTCATTACTAAAAATAATAAATCACAGTCCACCGACACAGTTGGTGAGCTAACTAAAAAATTTATTGAAGAAAATAGAGAAATTTTAGACAAACAGAAAAAAGAATACTCAAACAAAAGTTATGACAAATCTTGAAGTTACATTATTGATTATTTTAGCTTTATCGCTTATTGGTAATGTAGCTTTATTTGTTTATGCCCGAGCAGCGATTGTGAGGCTTCTAAGTGTAGCTGAAGAGCTGTACGATCTTAAACAGATGTCCGATTCACTTACAAACCATTTAGAATCTGTGTATGAACTAGAAATGTTTTATGGTGATGAAACTTTAGGCGGACTTATGGAACATGCAAGATCCTTTGCTGAGCAACAACAGACATTTGAGTACATTTATGGATTAATAGAAAATGACAACCAAAGTGGACCCACCGAAGAGGAAGAGACGCAAGCGCCGTAAGAATCATTATTTTACACAAGAGCATGAAGATGCAATTGTAAGATATGCGAAAATTACGGATGTTAGAGAAAGAACAGAATTGTATGTGAGATGGATTGAACCAGCTTTTAATGAGATGGTTGATAAAATTGTGTTCACTTATAAGTTTACAAATTTACCAAACATTGACTTACTGCGAGACGAATGTAAGATATGGTTAATGACAATTCTTGACAAATACGATCAAAGTAAAGGCTCCAAGGCTTTCTCTTACTTTTCAGTTATTACTAAAAATTGGTTTATTCATAAAGTTAAAAAACAGCAAAAGCAGAATAGAACAGAAGTTAATATTGATAATATAGCCAAGAATTATGAAGAAAAGTTTTTATCAACAGAAGAATCGTATTTATCCGAGAGAGAAAGAAATGAATTTTGGCTTAAATTTTATGAAGAATTGAAATCATGGGATACCTCTGTTATGAAAGAAAATGATTTAAAAGTTTATAAGGCTATTTGTATTTTATTTGATTCAAAAGACGATATTGATATTTTTAATAAGAAGGCTATTTATTTATACTTGCGAGAGCTAACAGGCTTAAACACCAAGCAGGTTGTAAATTCTCTTAAAAAGTTTAAAACTAAATATTACAATTTTAGTGCTAACTGGAAAAACGGAAAAATATGAGTAAAGATCTGGACACTTTAATGACTGAAGCTCTCGGTAACATACGAAATGATCGTAAAGTTGCGCGAGAGTTTTTAAATGAAATAGCTAATATTATTTCAAATGATCCTGATCAAAACAAGTATTTAAGTCCGGTTGCTGCAAAACATATCGAAACTCTACAGCGCTCGAATGAACAACTAGTAAAAATAATTTCAATTCAGTCTAAAAAAACAGAAAACGATTACCAGTTAACCGATGCTGACAGGGAAAATCTTTTTGATTTAATACAAGAAGAATCCAACAAGGAAGCCAATTAATGTCTGATGAATTACTAGATTCAATACCATTCGGTGATTTGACTACACCAGAGGATGGTTTTGGTGCTCTTATGGAGTCTGTTGTCAATGGCTCAGTTGGCAAGAAAGACAAACTAAAAGGTAAAGATCAATTTAATGCGATCGTTTTAATGGCGATTGAACCACCTACCGGTGATGGGTTTTCAGCCAGACAGATCTCAGCTATGTTTGGAACTAATATCACCTTAGTTACCAACGCTGGATCTGATGGAGACAGATTCTTTGGATATAGGATGAGAATAACTGATTTTGATAATCCTCACGCTTTTTATCCGATTGGTTGTGACATTACGGAAAAACCCACTGAGGTTAACAAGGTTATTGCAGGTATGCACACGCTTGTTATAACAACAGAGAAACTTCAACCTAAAGATACCTGCATCATCAAACTGAATAAAATTGGTGGAAAATATGAACTAGGATACGGATTTTTGGTATCTAAAACTGGTCGTGATGAGGAGTATTTTACAAGGATTCAAAAAGCCAATCCTTACCTACAAGATGCATGCTCTAATACGGGCGAATTATTTAATGCAAGAATTGGCAGGTTTGGTGGTTCATCGGGTGGTATTGCACCAACAAGTCAGGTTGATGCCGGTCCATATGCTGGATTTCCAATATATTCTCGTGGTAGCACACCAATTACCCCGTTTGGTTTAGGATATCGCAATAAGACTGAAGATTATGAATTGATAGTTCTGCATACCACTGTATCTCCTTCAATGTCATGGCGCGCTAACGGTTCAACTGTAGAAGATCTTGGAAGCAAAGGAGCTTCGTATCATTACATCATAGAAGCCAATGGCGAAGTTGTACAGTTAATTGACCACAAAGTAGCTAATGCATTTCACGCTAACACAGAAACTGACAGCTATCCTAATAAATATTCAGTTGGTATCTCTATGTCAAACGTGAATGATTCACCAGTGAACAAGTATGCAGGCAAATCATATAAAACTGCAAATGGTGCTACAATTCAAGTACCCGAAGCTTCTAAGTGGATTATACCAACAAAACTAAAGTGCAAAAAATGTAATGAATATCCCGATTCAAGACCTCATCAACCATTCACAAGAAAGCAGGTCAATGCACTTATCAAAACAATTAAAGAAATTAAAGCTGCTCATCCAACAATTAAGTACATATGTGGTCATGAGGATATAACTCCGCCAACCCGTACTGATCCGGGCCCAGCATTTTTTCCGTTCTGGTCGAGAGTATACAGAGAGACTGGTTTAACTCAATCTCCAAAGTACCCGCCAAAGCGTAATTATCGTCCATCATCCTAACAATAAGGTAAGTTTGTGTCTAAGAAAGAAGAAAAGATATACAAAAAAGTAAAAAGAAAAATCACCGAAGCTCAACATTTTGATGGTGGTAGAAGTTTTGAACAAAGCTTGAGAGACAACATGAACAAAACCGCCGGTATGGTTGGAGATGTTCTACAAGCTGCAGGCAAACCTAGTGTAACTGATTATATGAAAGCAGGTATTCCAGAAGATTTACCGCCACAGCCACAAGTTGAAACGATTCAGGACAAAATAGACTCAGGAGAGCCAGTTAATTTCTCGGACAACGGAATTTTCCACACACCAATTCCACTACAGCCAGTTAAATATAAACAAGCAGCTAATGAAAAAGTTATCCAGAATGAAGGTGCATTCATTGTTCTCGGTACCGACAGACCTAAAGGAACTGAAGATGGCTATGGTGCTCGCGGCTCAAATAGAGCAAACTCTATTGATCTTGTTGTAGGAAGAATGTCATCCGCGCGTTCTGGCAAAGGACCAAAGGGATCCGATACAGAAAGTGGAGTATCTGTTGATAATTCATATTTTGCTGATGCAGCACGAATTGTCATAAGTCAATTAACTGACATAGATAAAAATTTTGGTTTAGCTGATTCAAGTTCAAATAGCTTAGGCAGATCCGGTATAGGAATTAAAGCTGATGCTGTAAGAGTAATTGGTCGTGAGGGCGTAAAAATTGTAACCGGGCGCGCTGATGGTCCTTCTGGATTCGGAACGAAAGGTGAAACAAATTCATTAGGCGGCAAGATATCTGATCCGGCACCATCTATCGACTTAATAGCTGGTAATAATACAGGTAACATTAAAGTTTGGGGTGGACTGTATCAACCGACAGAATTAATTCCCAATCTTCAGCCGGCAGTCAAAGGCTACATAACCAGAGATGCATTCAGAGATTTAGGCACAATTATAGATGAAATTTGGTCTGCTCTTTACACACTTACACTAACACAAATCGCTTTTAATGGGGTATTAGGGGCAGATCCGTTTAGGGGCTGGGTACCACCTGCAGCCGTTACCGCGGTATCATCTCAAATATTATTTGTCATGAATTCTCTTTATCATACAAGAGTTAACAAAAGTATGTGGGAATTTAACTACTTATATCCATTCGGATATAAATTTATTTGTAGTAGGAATGTTAATATAACATAGGTATATTATGGCAGAAGAAAAAACTAATTCTAACAACGGGTTTGTAACAGAAGAAGAACGTCGAGTTTCAGAATCTGGCGTGTCAAAGTTTTTAAGATTCCAAGATGAAAACGGCGATAAATTACCGGATGTTTGTGATATTGAGGTTATTCCTGCACAACAAATATGTAAAGATTGTGTTCCAAATCCAATGGCTATCACCAAGAATTGGAGAAAAACAGATCAAAATAGTCCGTTCTTGAATGAGAAAATTTGTAAGTATCAAATTACGTTTAAAACTAAAGAAACAACCACCGGCTTTGTAGAGGGGATGACAGAAGCAGAATCGACTGATGCACTAAACAAATTATATGATAAATATGCCAGAGATGCAGCAGTTAGTTTGCTACAAGAATTTCAAAAAGACACTGCAGAGGGAACAGTAAATCGTCTTCTAGATGTTTTAGAAAACACAAATTTTTATTTAGAACCTAGAAACTCGTCTCGCCTACTACTGCAGTACTCAGTTGAGTTTACTAAATTCTCTGTGCTACCAGACGAAGTTATAGAAAATGAAGACGAACCAAAAGAAACTGGTGACATAGAAGTAAGCTATGAAGCTAGCGATATGTCAACAAAACAAATTAGAATTAGAAAAGGCATAAATTTATATGGTAGATTTGCAAAAGTTGCTAAAGCTGTTGAAGGCAAGAAAATTAGGTTTGTTGATTCAAACAAGATATTCAATCTTGACGACTATGGTGATGCTGCTTTGTTTACAAAACCATCACCAATTGGTGAATTGATTACTGAGCTTGACAAGTTTTTAAATGGTAAGGGATACAATATATCTGGTATTGGCACACTTGGTTTATTTAAAGATGAAGTTATTAAACTTGATTTTGTTTTCACATCAAAATATAAATTAAAAAAATTGAAGGTTTATACGGAGGGCTGTGGTTCTGAAAGACCCGATATTGTATATGGAAAAAAATACCTTAAAAGTCTAAACTCTAAAGAGGCATGGAAAGATCCGACCGCCATTGCTTACTTTGCACAGATGAATGATATAGAATCTGCGATCACTGCTAGGGTGCCAATGCCGTTTGAAGAATTTGCAGTTAAATTTACATACCCCAAAGTCTTTGTACAAGAAGCAGCCCAACCACAAAGTCAAAATGACGCTGCGAAAAGTATTGATAGTTGTATACGTGACGCTTTAGCAAGTGATTTCAAAGAATTAGGACAAGACATTTTCGATGATGTGTTCAGTTTAGCTGATGCAATTGCTTACAAGTTTCATAAAAATTTGTGTGAAACTGATCCAACAAAAATTGATGATGATGCATTACTTAAAGGATTGAATATTGCTTCTGGGCCCGGACCAACATCGAACATATATGGTATGGCTAAATCACAAGCTTATGAAACTATAACTGCTGAAGATTCTGCATTTGCCGAGCTTTGTTTTAGAATGATATCGATGGGTTCTTCAGGGGTACAGTGTGGTTTGTCTCCTATCCAACAACTTGATAAGATGTATTCAGAGGGCTTAGATAGAATTAAAACTTGTGGCTTAATGGATTTATTTTTAGAGGCTTTACAATGTTTATTTAAGGGTCTCACTCTTGAACAAGCATTAGCCTCAATAGTTAGAGCAGCGCTTAGTTCAATGGGTGTTACGCAAATTGGAGAATTGTTTGTTGGATTACCTCCTGAAAAACAAGCAGAACTTCAAGCAATTGTTAATCAAAAACTTGAAAGTGGGGACATATTCCCGCCAGATTCACCGGGACAAGCCACATCAGATACTATTGCAAAAAAACAAAATGCCCCTGATGCTGCAATATTAAAAAAGTTTAAAAATAAGAAGCCATGGGATGATAAGAAGTTTGCTGAACAGCAAAATAATAATAAGAGAGCAGACAGTTATGGCAACATGACCCCCTCTAAGTCTCCAAATTATTCACCCAGAGATGAACCAGAGCGTAGAACTTTGGGACAAAAATTGCAAGAGCCACTTGGGGAATCTTATCAAACTAATAATATTATCTTAAACGCTTATATAGAAGCGTTCTTAGATGTTTATAAAGATAATTTATTAGAGCTAGTTGATTTACTTAATAAGTTCCCCGGCGCTCAGTTAATTTCAAGCCTCATTATATTCTTAGATTGTCCAACACCACCGTTGTTCAATCCCGGTTTTGATGATTTCTTCAAAAGCTTACAACTGCCTTTCTGCAGAAATACTAAACCAATAATATTCCCAAAGTGGGAAAACCCATTTCTGTATATCCCAAAATTAACAGATGTCTTAGCAGCTATTTTTGCTGCACTAATAAAATTAGTTCTCTGTATTATCATGAGAGTAATCATCTTAATTCTATCCAAGGTCTGTGAAATTATTGCAGATGCAATTTGCAAAGCTCTTGAAGTAGCTGGACAAGTAGGCGCTGGATTATTGACAGGTAATGCCAATGTTAGAGACATAATGAGAGAAACCATATGTGGTCCAAATGCCTCTGATGAGGATATTGATAATTCAGTTCTCGAACTAATGGATAATTTTGGTGTTGGTGGTGCAGCTTTTGCTGATCCAGAAAGAACTCAATCGTTCTTTGGTGATTTTATTAATGCCTTGAATAGACAAGAAGCTTTGGGTATGTTCATTGATGGACCTGAGAAAGTTCAGGTTGATGTATTGGATGGATTAATTGAAACAAGATATCCAGAATATAGAGACGCATTGCCAAATAAAGAATCGTGTAGAAGAATGCTTAATGGGATTGTCAACGTTGCTCCTGCTAGCACTATTAGTGAGATTAGGGACGCGCGTAATTTAGGGTCTGATGATTTAACATTGCCAATAAATCCGTCTCTCTGCTCAACACCTGAACAAATAGAGAATTTTAACAAAATCAAATGTGATTTGTTAGCTGGCAGAATGTCACCGCAAGACTGTATTGACCAAAACAAAGCGCTCCTTGATCAAACTCTTGAGGATGTTGGGGATATAAATAAAATTATGAACGAAGGCATTAATTCAATACTTGAAGATAATATGCCTCCAATATTTTCTGATCCCGGTTGTGAAAACGGCTTGCTACCATTTGAGCCAGAGGAGTCTATCAAAACAGCCACTGGGGCACTTAAAAATGATTTAGAAAGCCTGCAGATAGCATACACCGATGACATGTTGGGGAACGGCGGTTTGTTCGCAGGTGACGATGACTGGGGTATGATCAATATGATTTTATCTGACACATATGCTAACCCGTATACCGCACACCAGCGCAAGACATCCAACAGTAGCCGTTTTGTTGATTTTTACATTCCTAATAATTTTGGAGATAACGAAGATAATGAACTCTCAGTCTCATCAGAATACAGACAAAGAGGTGCATATCCACATTATGTTTCAGAGTGGCTAAAGTATCAGTATACTGCCGTGTCAGGTGCACAAGACCTGCAATCATCTTTAGTGGGCCGATCATTCACAAGCAATAATGAAGCGCAAGATCCGAAAGTTATAAGAAAATCATTTGGCGATTTAGGTTTCGACGGCTTGTTTGATACTGATTTTAACGCAACAGAAATTACTGATTATGGTTACAATACAACACTAAGAGTTAACTTTGAAACTGAAAGAGTAAGAATAATTCAAGAGGCTAGAAAAAAGACGCCAAATATCGTTTTGGACTACAAAGACAACTCCAGAGGCTATCGATATGATTACGATGGAAACAAAATTGGAGACAATAAATATGCATATGGTTTTGAATTAGAAGCATATTATTCTGACATTCATGAAGTTACCAACGACGCTGGTAGTGGATACTACAACATACCTAATGACAATATAAGAATCAAAATCATTGAATCAATTAATGAAAAAGCAAAAGTGAATGCCGCCCTGTCAGACAAAATAGAAGACGATGATGAAGCAAACGAAGATGATGGTAGTGGTATTATCACTAATTTAAAATATGAGTTTTTTGCTATTGACGATACGTTTAATAATATTGATGTGAATCCTCGTCAATACCCCCTACTCTATGACGCATTTACTGAAAAAATTAAACCTCTGGAGCCACAAGCATATGCACTCTCAGACTTGACGGGAATATCTCCTGAAAATTGTAAAAATATTTACGAAAGTTTTTCATCTGAAATGTATAGAACAATTAAAGACACAATCGGAAATAATGAAGATGTCTGGTTGTACGGTGCAAAATTTGATGATTTAACTAGAGAAGATTTTGATTACGGCATAACACTTACTCCTGAATATTCACAATATAACCCCGATTATAACATGGACGAATTTGTTCCTTATAATGAATTTAGGGTTCCTGAATATGATGATGACGGTGAACTTACAGGTGATACACGTGATTTAGAAAATGATGACTCATTCTTAGGAATTTCATTTGACGCTCATGTTAATAGAAGACGACCGGAAAAAATTAGAGTTCATTATTTAGATCCTACACAATTTGGTCAAAACTACAAGTCTCCATCATTTTACGTAAAACCAGTGAAAAATAAAGGCTGGCTGGGTGTAGTTAATTTAATGTTCCCAGAATATAGTCCATGTAAACCAAGAAATTCAAACTTAATTGCTTTTGATGACATCATGGATCATATTGATAACTCGTACTCTAGGATACCGGAAGATAAGCGGCTAAAAACCGACCCTGACTGCGTTTTTGAAGCGCCATTCAATAGAATACTGTCTAGACCATCAAGAGCCGGCTTAGAGTCAATTATAACTGCTTTAATAAGAATTTTTGCTAGTACACATTTTATCAAGTCTTTACCTGTATTTGGTACTTTTGAGCCGAAGTTTCCTGAAAATTACAGTAATATTTTTGGAGCATATATTATAGAAAATATGGAAGAAGCATGTATTAATGCAGGCAATAACTTTTTAAGCCCATTTAAAGATAATGAATTTTGGTATGCATTCTTGGAGCAATCGGTTCAAGTATACAGTAGAAGGCTGGATGATGATTTAGACGAGTCTATAACACCTGATAACGTCCCACCTGAAGTTAAAGAAGCAATTGAAAAAATTAATCAATTACAAGAAAAATTCAATCAACCTTCTAGAGATGAGTTTAAAGATGCACCTAGCTCTGAAAAAAGCTTGTTCCAGTCTTTAAAGAGCTATCGAGAGGAAAAAATCCTTGAAGCTGTCAGAGAAGTTGAAGAGGAATGTAAAATAATTTTACTTCAATTAGTAAAAGAGCAACTAACTTTTATAGCCGATCTGTTCAGAGAAAACATGAAGGAGGCTGATTTAGCGCCACAAGTTACAAACTTAGACTACTACTTCCTACAGAGCTTTGCAAACGGAGCAGAACAATTAAATCTTAGTGACACAGTAGAGTTTGTTGAATCGGTTATAACTAATCCGGGTACTGTAGATGAACTCGGTAGATTTTACACTAGTGGTAATGAATTTGCTCTGCCTGATGGAACACCATACTTTGGATATTTTCATCGACATAGAGATGAAAATGATAACATAGTTTACATGGTCGGTGAAGAACATGTGGACGCAGAACATTCTGTCTTGATCCCATATGGTTATAATACTGTAATTCAATCAAAAAATATCGAAGGCGACCTGACAGAAATTATTGACATCAGCGACTCAGAAGTCGGTGCTGATAAGCAATTCTATATTAGAAAATATGTTTTGATTAATGATTCCGAATACACAGTTGACGCAGCAGAATCTCTCATAAGGAGCAACACAACAGGTAAAATTTCTGATCATTATCCCGGTACATTAGAGCTTATTAGAAACGATGCTGGACAACCAGTCGGTTTAATTGGTGAATTGGGTGTAAGAAATGGAATAGAATTTGGTATTAACAATTCCGGTAATAGAGTTCCAATTACTCGTGTAGAGATTGATGCACTTGATCTAGACGTAAGTGAATATTCTGGACCTAAGCAGAATAGTAAGCTATTGTTATGTCTTGTCGATAATCTCAGAGATGAGCCAAGATTCAGAATGGTAGTTGATTACATTTTCTCGATGAAGAAAGCACTATCAGTACATGCTATTTATACAGATATCGGTTTTATGCCATCAATTGGAGAATTCACACAACCAAAGAGAGAAATGTTTATGAAAACCGAAAACCCTGCAACGACACGAACACCGCGCGGTGCAGCAAATCAAAAGCCGGGTGTCTATGTAGAATTTAATGATGATGGACAAATAGAAACTGGCTGGAACCCCGGATGGGCTAATGAGGCTGATAGAAATG
>Ga0163110_10000360_pt1 | contig 20922 bp, 25 predicted proteins | sample CRUFie1St17metaG_FD_108703 | JGI IMG/M metagenome (GOLD analysis project Ga0163110, IMG submission 108703) | Marine microbial communities from the Costa Rica Dome - CRUD Field 142mm St17 metaG | ecosystem: Environmental > Aquatic > Marine > Oceanic > Photic zone | place: Costa Rica: the Eastern...
AAAATTCTGAGCTGAATTTTGTAATACTGTTATAAAATTATCAACAGTATCTTCACCTACTCCACCAGTAGATGTTTTTACATTTATACTACCATCAGCATTAAATGTATTATTAGTAGCTGTGGGTGTAAATACAAATCTCATTGCATGAGAAGATGTCATTACTTCATTAAGATTATTTTGAGATGCAGTAAAAGACAATGTAACTTTTGTCATTGGTTGTGAGAATGAATCAAATTCAAATGAAGCTGTTGGTCCAATTGGATGACGAACTGGTGCGTTTTCTAAATGTAAAATTCTATAAGGATTATATCGAGAAGCTCCACCTACTTGGTGATGGCAATTCCAATTTTTAGGAGTGTATGTAAGAGTTGATCCTGAGTATTCGCCATTATAAAACTCATCTTGATAATCATGGAATGAAGTTGAATACATTCCTTCTTTAGTATCTATAAATTCAAACCATCCTTGTTGAGATGCCCATTTATTAGGATCATTATTTATTAAATCTAATACTTGTAATGCAGATTGTGTTTCATTATAAGATATCCAAGGTGTGGAACCACTTGCTAAAGTTGGGGCCTGTAATTCAAATTTAACAAATTTACCTCCAAATTCAATTTGATGGTTTGCAATTATATAATTTGCATTTGTTACTTTTATATGAAAAGTTAAAGCTTCATTATTATAAACAGGTACATAATCATCTGTTTCATATTCTAAATATGAAAATGATTGAGTTGTGTGTGCATAACCAAATGTTGAACTATCAATTACTCCTCTTTTATTTGATCTTACTTCAATAACAATATTACCATCTCCAAAAGCAGAACTTCTCATTTTATCAGATAAAGTAATACCATATCTAAAATTAGTAATTATATTATTAAGAGGAACTATTGAACCCGAGTTATTAGATTGAGCTGAAAATTGACTTCCATTTTCATCAAATTGTGATTCTAAAAAATAAGGTACAACATTTTTATTAATAAATGTATTCCAAAATCCTGTTGCAGATGTTGCAGATCCATTAGCTAATTGTGTAAAAGTATTTTCTAGAGATGATGTAACTGCTGGTGAATCATAAAATTCTTTACCATAAAAATAAGCAGGAGTTAAATCTAAACTGTTATTATCTATACCAGCTAATTGTGTAGAACTACTTGCCATTATACCAGGCATAATTGAGCGAAGAGTATCAATGCCCCCTACATTTTTATTTGGTATTTCTATTCCATTACCAAAACCACTATACCAAGGATAAGTATTAGCTCTTGAAGCTGTATATAATGAATTTAAAGAATTTAATGGTGTATTACTATAAATAGAATTTAGGGAAAATAATCCTGATCCAGCACTAGGTCTAATTATAGTTTCATTTCCACCTTGAAAATTACTAACAGAACCTGTTATTTGTAAATTTCTAAATACCATAGGACTATTAAATCCTGTTATTGTTGCTTCATCAACTAATCCTCCGTAAAGAGATGATGTAGCATTATTTAACGATCCTGTTTCGGGAGTTTTTGCTATTGTAGTATCTGGAGTAATAGATGCTAATTTATGTCTATTTCTTTCTAATAAATGAGGTTTAATTATTATACCTGTATTTAAACTTGTTCTAGCAGGCATATAATTTTTAATAGCTTTAAATAAAGATGTTTCATAAAATTTAAGTAATCTATTATAATCAAATTCATTTTCAACTCTTGTAGGTCTTTTTACACCACCACTTAATATACTACCTGATATATTAGCTTGAGGACTATAAATGTTTACACCTTGGTATTTTTTAAAATAATCTTCAGCTATTTTAGTTAATCCTGGGTATCTATCTCCTGACTGTGATAATTGTCTTGGGTCTCCAATTATGTTTGATACTACACCATGACCATATGTTGCTATAATATCATCATTGATTTCATTTTGAAATGAAAAACCAACTTCTAATGAATTTATATTTTCACTATAACTTTGACTTTGAATTGGATTTTGTTGAACTGAACGTTGGTATGTTAATACATTTCCATATTCATTTCTATCTAAAACTTGGATTTTATTATTAATTCTATTTCGTAAACCAGCTGCTGGTTGATCTAAATAAACTACCTCATTTACAGGTTCTAAATATGATGCCGATATTGACATTGATGCAGGCCCATAATTATTTAAAATTCTATAATTAATATTAAAAGTACTACTTGTAAAAAAAGTATTAGCTTTATTTATAAAAGAAGATGTATATAATGAAGCTATTGGACCTTGACTTTTTCCATCACCATAACTAGGATGAACTGATCCTAAAGCTCTACCTAATTTTTTTCTATTAGTAGTAGATTCAAAAGGTGCTATATTTCCATAATAAAACTGATGAATAAAATAAGTATTATTATTATAATGATGTGAAGCTGTTGCTTTTCCCTGAGCCGTGAATTCTAATTCATTTCCTAATGGAGCTCTAAAAGATAATAAATCATATGATGAAAAAGATCCTGTAAATCTATCTTTCATTCCTTGAATAGATTCTGGATTCATTACATAATCATTAAATGCTGATTGACTTATTGCTCTTCTATAATATCTTAATTCCTGAAATGATCCAGAAAGACTATCTCCTAGTAATAATCCTCTATCTTGAACTAAGATTCCAGGGGCACCAATAAAATTAAATGGTAGTATAGTTCCTGCAATTGCTATTGAACCTGGTAAAAGTAAATGCGATTCTCCAACTTCATTCATACTTGCATCATCACCAACACCACCAGCTGCTGCTTCCATCTTATTCCATGCTTCATTTACTGATGCTGTAGTTGCCCCAAAAGACATTGTAGTTATTCCTGTATATTTAATTGAATTACCATCATAACCATCATAACCAATTTGTCCTACTCTTAATTCAAAAGTTTGTGCTGTTTCATTTTCAGTACTTTGGCTTATATGTGTTAATCTTTGAAATTGAACTGACCAAAAATCTCCATTAAAAAATGGTAAATAAATTGGAGGAGATTTAAAATATCCTGTTCCAGATGCTCCTTGTGCAACAGATCCTGATATTACAAAAGACATACTAGCATAAGTATTAAAATCAGAATTAATTGATCCTGAATAAGTACCTTTAGCTGATCCTGATTGTTCTAACATTATTCCAAATTCACCATGTCCTAGTGTAGGTGTACTAGCGCCGGTACTATATGGATTACCTTGTTTTAATAAAAGAGATCTTGAAATATTAGTTGTAGCTCCTACTTTTTCTGCTGGTTTAAATCTAAATTGAATGCAATCTGCTGGTGATAATTCTCTTGTATTAACATCAAGGAAATTACCTGTTAAACATTGCCACGGTACTGATACACAGGCACTAGTTTTAGATACACCAAATTTAGCAACACTTTCAGTATTTTTAACAGCATAACTTGTAAAAGCTGTACTATATCTATCTTGAAATAGATCATAGTCATTTTCATCATCTTTATTTTTACCTCCAAATTCACTAATACGTAACATTGTAGCAGGTACTCCCCAAATATTTATTAATTGTCTTAATCCTGTTATAGTTCCTTTTCTTTTTACTAAAGAAACCATATTAGCAAAAATTCTTTTATATATTTCTTGTCCATGATTATTAATTGGATATGGACTACCAGGATCTAATAATTGAACTATAAATCCTAAAGTTGTAAAATCTTCATCATAATAATTAATTACTGAACCTGAAGTTACATTTATATAATTAGTTATTAATTCTTGTCCTGAACCTGTTGGGGGTAGTACTCCTATTTTATCTTCATCAAATAATTGAGAGTTAAAAGTATTACCATAAGTATTCCAACCCATACTTGTTATGGCTTCATCAGCCATTTCTAAAGGAAGTACAGAACCTGTTAAAGCATTAGATGTATTTCTAATATCATTTAAAGCTTCTGTATAAAGATACATTTCATCAAATGACTGTCCCACCATATTAACAAACTTAATATATGGATCGTTACTTGTGTCTGAAGTAATAAAAGGTGGAATTAAATGAAATAAATAATCTTTATTATTATTATCATATAAAGAAGCAGAATATAACATATTTCTACCTGTTCCAAAAAATGGATCATTTTCATTTGTACTTCCAAACCAATTTTTTATTACTGAACTTGAAACTGAATATAATTCATAAGGATATACTGATCCTGTTTTAGGCCATGAATTTGAACCTGTTAAAAAATATAAGAAATAATCATAACCATCAAATTCTTTTATGGTTTTAACAATATTAGTTTCTTGTGTAGCTTTACTTTGTGAATATTGAGTAGAAGCTGTTACATCACCTGTTATAGTATTTAATGCTTTTAATTCTGCTTTATAATTTTCAATAGATGTAACTTTTTGATGAAAATTTCTTAATCTTTGTTCAGCTGAAGAAAAATGTACAAAATTATTCCAATCATCATAATTGGGGTTTACAGGAACACCCCTTTGATTTTTTATATTTTCTAATAATTCTAAAGATTGTGAATTTTTTGTATTATTTAAGTCTGAGAATGATTTAAATACTGTTGAATTATTTACTTTATCTTTAAAATCAAGGTTAATGTTAGGACCTGCTAATAAATTAAATGTATCTACAGTACCTAAATCCTGGGTAAATTTTACTTCATATGCTGCTGTTTCTCCTACTTTACTAACAATAGAACATTGATCTAATAACTTATATCTTGCAGGTAATGCTTTATATAATTTAATTAATATAGATGCTTCACCATTTTCTGTTAATTCTAATTGACAGTTTACAGCTATAAAAAGTTGGTTTTGAGTAAAATTTAAATAATATTCATCACTATAATTTTCATCATTTAATCTTGCTTTAAATAAATCAAATTTATTTTGTATTTCATTATTTAATATAAAATTATTATTTAACCTTATTTCAGTTCTATCAGATGAAATTTCTGATATAAAATATGGTTGTTTTGATCCAATTTCATATTTAAGAAAATTATATAATGCAAAATAATCCCCAGTAGAGTATCCTTGCATAAAAACATCATTGATAGGATCAACTTCTAATTCAGTTATAGGTGTAACCCCTGTTTGTGAATATTCATCTGCTGTACTAACACCATCTCTTCCTAAATCAACTAAACTTCCATTTTCATCTACAGTTGTTTGTTGTGTTTGGGATGGAATTGTATAATTTTGAAAATTTGGATTAGAATAAAGTAATGTTTTTCCATGTGTATATATAAAAAATTCTACATTATCTATTTCAGGAGTAAATGACCCTGTTATTATAGATGAAGGAACTACTGCATCTAATCCTAATTCATAACCCTGATAAAATAATTCTTGGGCATTTACTGGAGCAATTGAGGATGAAATTGGTATAGCCATTTTTTATTAATTTGGATTATTTGGATCAGATGGTCCATCTTCAGTATCTTCAAATCCTGCTGCTCCTATAGCGTCTCCTATATTTAAAGCATCATTCATTATTCTTAAATTTTCTTCTCTTAATGCTGCTATTTCTTCTAATAAATCTTCAATTTGTTGATTGATAAATTCTGAGTTAGCATATTCTAAACTTGTTTTTCCAAGATATTCATGAGATTCTACATCTCCAAATTTAGGTATAAGATAAAAAAATTTCTCATATAATAACCAAAAATCTCCCAAAGTAGCTAAATTAATATCAAAAAAACTAGGATCAGGAGTAGTTACTAATTGTGAAAATTGTGTATCTACAGTTTCATTAAATTTTTCTTTATCAAATACATTTCTTTTTACGTCTACTTTTTTCATCCATTTATTACTTTAAAGTTAATATTTTCATCAAATACCTGAGTAGTACCATCTAATTGAGATTTTATTAAAACAGTATAATATCTTTCTGGTTCTAACCCATTCATGTATATATCAAAATAACTACTTTTATCATCAGCACTAATTTTAGTATAAGTACTATCAAAATCTATAACATATTCATTTGTTTCTGAATCTTTGATTGCATAAAATGATGCTGTTGGTAAATAAAAGTTAGTTGTATAAATTGAACTTGTTGAAAAAGTTCTAGTTGGGTATTTTGGAATAGCAGCTATTCTAAATCTTTCAATACTTTGTGTAAAATATGTATTTTGATTATTATATATTGATATAAATGCTTCGGCATCTGTTAGTATTGTGTTTGTTGATGATCCTGTATTAAAAGAATAATCATCAAATTTAAAATCTAAATGTGGGGGATATATTGTATGTGTATCAATAGAATAATACCTAAGTGTAGTTTCTGCTGATTGAGAATTAACAAATTCTACTGATGATGTTTGTTTTATTAAAAATCCTTCATTAGGTATGTCTCCACCAGTAATACTTTTAGATTGACTAATCCAAACTTTAACAGTACTTGTAACATCTACATTTATATCTATAGGATCAGAATAACTTAAAACTTGAGTTTGTTCAACATTATTACCAGATGCTGAACCTGTAAACCATGTACATCCTCCTATCCCTCCTACATTAGTATTATATGATGCTGTTGTTCTAGCATTTAAAGCTCCAGTTATCCATTTATTTGAACCTGATGAATTTGTAAATACCCAACTTACTCCATTTTCTGTTATAGGTTCTGTTCTAAATTTTCCAGTTCCTAAATCCCAACTTTGAGATATAGGATATATTTCTAAAGTTGTATTTTTATTTAAACCTGTTACTAATGCAGCATAATTTCTTAAATTAATTTTATAATTTCTTTTAGCAATAGTAGATGATGTAACATAAGTATCAAATAAATTATTAATTTCTGTTTGGGAAAATTTTATTAAATATCTACTAGTTTGACCCTTAGAATTTTTTAAATATGTAGATGCTTCTAATATTTGATCTAATCCTGTATTCATTTCAGGATATTCACTATATATTGTAGCGTCTTTTGTCGGATATATTTTATATACTGCCATTTTTTTTAATTTTAAGGTATGTCAACTGCACTAGGATCCATACTCATATCTGTTCCTGTTATATCTTCATTTGATGGTTCCTGTGTTTCAGATGTTGGTGGTGGTATTTCAGGTACTCCATTAACACTTTGAAAATAAGGATTATCTACGTTCCATCTTTGGATTGGAATAGGACCATCAACTGTTGAACCATTTAATAAATTTACATTTCTATATTCTCCTGTTGGTATATCAGAAGATATTCTATTAGGTCCACCAGTACCTCCTTGTGCTACTCCTGCTGCTTCATCACTATTATCTAATCCTGTTATTCCTAATTGAGTTTGAGCGTTTTGAAAACTAGTTTCACCTAATGTTCCTTGATTTTCTGTATAATATGGGTTATTTGGAGTATATTTTTGTTCAAATCCAGAAGCTGGGTCGTTTATAGGACCTCCTTCAGGTTCATCACTTGTTAAATCCAAATTTGTTTTATTATATTGTTCCATAAGTGGACTTTCTGGTTGTAATTCTCCTTGTGAAGGATATTTACTACCTGGTAGATATTTGTGAACAAAGCCAGATAAAGTATCTCCAATAGGTCCTCCTATTTCTAGATTACTTTCTAAATCTAAATTTGTTTTATCGAATGAATTTTTTAAACCTTCTGCCATAATTATTTTTTTTAAAATCCAACTACCCTTCCTATTATATCACTATTTGGATATTTTAATTCAAATACCATAGGATCTAATGATGGGTATACTATATCATTAATTGTTGCTCCATCTATATCATAAGCAAAATCAGAATATCCTAATGAGGCTCCCGTTTTATTTGTTATTTTTACATCTTGAACAGTTTGAACACCTTCTACTTTATCTAATAAAATAAACATATCTTTTATAATAATAGGAGTATCAATATTCCAATTATCAATATTAAAATGTGCTTTTAATGCTTCAATACAAGCAAGTATTACACTATTATTGTTAAAGTTTGGTAAAACTATTATGTCAAATTGTACTGCTATATTAATTATGTATCCATCTTTAATAGTAATAGCATCACCTATCATTCTATACTCAGATAGATATGTTTTTAAATTTTGTTTTAATGTTGAAGATGGAGATCTTAAATGTTTATTATTATCATAAGATAATACATACATATCTAATAAAGATGGTAATGTTCCTGTTTCATACTCTCCTACTTTTGAAGGTTTTACACAAGCTTTAGCTATAGTACCTAAATTAGCAGGCATTGATAATGCTCTTATTAAATAATCTTGTTCGGTAACTGTTCTTAATTGATTTTGAAAATTTCCTAAAGCATTTTGTCTAATTTCATCAGTAGTATCACCATCAGATCCCCCATCTGCTGCTTTATCATTTGTAGCAGCAACTGAGTCAAATACTGTTTGTGCTAAAGCTCCATTTAAATTAGGATTAATAAAAACTATACTATTTTTATCTATATTAACTAAATCCCCAGCATTAACATTAGATGCTAACCCTCCTCCTGTTAAATATCTAACTGTTAAAGTTGTATTAGCGGGTGCTACTCCATAAGTATCTGTAAACATGAAATTTAATGGAGAAAATGCTGCTGTTAATTTATCTTTTGAAAAAGGTAAACCCGTACCTACATTATCTGGGTTAGGTATCATATCTTCATCATTATCACTTACTGTTCCTGCCCCAAATTCTAATTGCATTACCGTAGGACTCAAAAATCTTGTTGTAAATCTTTTTTGAGTTCTTTTCATTGACAATATTTTAGGAGTATCACTATTTACAGCATTGGGGTCATTAGCTGTGTTATTAGTTATTGTATTAAATACACTATCTTGCGCTAAATTATCTACTTCATACCAGGTATTACCATTTGTATCAACTATGTCTAATACGTTTATAATGTTAGCTGCTGTTATTGTTCTTGTTGCAAATCTTGATGGTGAACCAAATACTAATGGTACTGTGTTTATTGTTGCTGATATAGCTTTACGAGTTTTTTTCAATAACCACATATTAGGTTCTGTACCAGTTAATGAATAAACTGATACTATTGTTGGGTCCTGTGAACTACTTACTGAAAAATCTATTTCATCTTCAATTATAAATTTTAAACTAGAATTAGATTCAGCTGTTACTTGAGTATTTGCTGGTACTTTTAATGCATAGTCAAAATCAGGAACTTTTGATGTACCTGATGTTTTAGCTGGTACTTGTTGAAAGACTGTTATTTCAACTGAAGCTGCAGATGTTACTTTAGGTTTATAACCTAACATATAAGCTAAATTATATAAATTTGAATCTTGTTGAGCATATTGTATAAAAGTTTCTTGAACCTGATTATCTAAATAAAAAGATAATACATCCCCCACATAAGAAGCCATTTCAATAAATAACATCCCTGTTGATGAGTTTGAAAAATCATTAAAAGTATCTGGGAAATATGTTTGAGAATAATCAATTAATCCATTTCTTAATGAATTAAAATCTCTATTTGTATATTTTACTATTCTACTTAAATCAGCCATTTTTATGTATTTAATTCTATGTTTAATTCATCAATAGTTCCTGTATTTTTAACTTTATATTCTAATATAAAATTTATACTATTATTATCATCACTTTTTAAAAAAGTTGTTGAAACAACATCTACCATAGGAAACTCTATTGCAACTTGATCTGTAATTCTTTCTTGTAATATATCTTCAGATCCTTCTGTTATTCCTTCAAATATTAATTCTCTTAAATTAGCACCAAATTCAGGTCGCATAACTCTTTCACCCTTATTAGTTAATATCCAATTAATTAAATTAGCTCTAACAACATCTCTTGTAGTATAAGTAGGATTAAATACAGCATTTCCTGATAAAGGAAAACTAAAACCTAATCCTGTACTACCAGTATTAGTTGTATCTATTATTTGCTGTATTATTTGTGCCATAATTATTTATTCATTAATCCCATTATTTGATCTAGCCCTACATTACCTTTAGGTAATTCTCCATTTGCTACATCCATGCTTTTATTTGGCACAAATGTTTGTGCTTGTTGGGAAGTAAATTGTCCTGCTGTTTCACCTAAAATATTTTTATAAGCATCTCTTTTTTCTTGAGGAGACATTTGAGGTTGTGAATTCATCACAGGTGATTGTGGTGTAGGTATAGGAATATTAGATTCTACCATAGGTTGTGGTTGAACTATTTTTGTTCCTTTAACTGCTTCTAATAAAATTTCTTTTAATTCTTCTTGAATTGTTTCTTTTACTACTTCTTTAATCGCTTTTTTTAATGCTTCTAATTTCATTATGTTATTTTTTTATAAATATTAAATAATCTAAATTTTACAACCAAGGTGCATTCGGGTTTGATACTTCTACCCATGCTACTCCATTCCATTTTACCTTTTTAAAATGTCTTAAAATTCTAGTATCACCTTCATTAGGTATTCCTGTTGGTCTTTCAGGATCATCTGGCTTTCTACTAAATAATCCATTAATAAATAATCCTGTACTAGGATCTATTCCATCAGAGTTTGGATCATCATATACATTTGCACCTAATATTTCTATATTTTGACCAGTTGCATTTTGTCCTACTCCTAATCTAACAAGACCACCATGATTCCCTACAAATACAGGTCCTACTCCTTCTTTATAATTCCATTCTGTTATATTTAATTCACCATTATCCCAATAAGTCCAAGCTATTTCATAAGCTGCTTGTCGTTGTACATTAACACCTTCTTCCCAAGTATCATTTTTAAATCTTTTATTTTGTACTGCTCTTCTTACAGTATGTAAAAAATGATTATTAGTTGGGTCATATTCTTGTGAATTTTTTAAACCTCTTCTACCTAATTTATAAGCTTTATCGAAAATTTCTTGTGCTTGTTCATCACTAGCACCAAATGTTGATTTAATCCAAGATTTTAAATTTCTTCTTCCTGTTTGAAATGACCAATTAATACTATCTATTGCTTTTTCTAATACAGGTACACCTTCATTAATAGCTTTATCATAAATCCAATGACCTTCTCCAGCTTCAATAGCTTGTATATGTAAATCCCAAGCTATATCATATATTTCATTAGCCCATGTAGTGTGCATATCAAAAGGCATCCAATCACCATATGTTTTTGATTGTATTTGAATTAAACTTGTATCTCTTTTTAATTCTTTTTCATCTGGTAATACTTCTTCCAAAGGTGGAGGAATTTAACTTAAATCTAAATCTCCTAAATTTAGAGTATCTATTCTAAACTTCATTTCATTAACAAGAACTTCAACTGAAGAACTCCATGAATAATCATTAAATAACATTTCAGGATTTAATGGAATAAGTGGTTCTTCTGATGAAAGATCTCTTTCAAGTGCTTTTTCTGCTGTAATTCTTCTTCTTGGGAGGAATGAAGTAGTACCTGTTTCAATTTCCATTCTAAGGTACCAACCATTATAAAATAATCCAGGAGGATTCATTAATAATTCTAATAAAGCTTCTTCAGATAAAGCATTATCTTCAGCAGTATCAAATGGTCCTGTGTCTAATAATGTTAAATTTATTTCTGATGCTAATGCTTCATTTGCTGCTTGTTTTGCTGTTTCTTCATTTGTTTGTGCCCAAATTCCATTATCAGAATTATCAGGTGGATATTTATTTTTATTATCTTCCTGTGCTGAATAATATTCTATTACTTTTACTATATCACCTTTTAAATATTGTTGGTCATCTTTCCATTCATCTGTTTTTGGAGTAGAATCTAATAATTCCCAATTAGAATTTTCCGGTGATGTTGGATTAGAATTTGTACTAGTTTCTATAGCTTCATAATATCTAGTTACTGAAACTTTATTACCAGTTCCATCTGTTCCATCTGCATTAGGGTCTGAAAGTGCTTTATAATCTTTTACAGGTGACCATTCTATACTATCATTTACTTCTTCTATAAGACAATTACCAATACTAGTATCTATACTATTTAAAGTAGTTATTGCAGCTTGTAAAAATTTATTAATAAACTTTAAAGCTATAGGAATACCTCCTATTTGACTTTTACCTGTTTTTACTATTTCTCCTAATAAATCTAAAACATCAGATAATGTAGTAAGTACATTTGCAGGAATACCAGCTCCAGGAGGAACTGCTACAGGAAAAGGTAATTTTTTAATTATTTTTATTGCTATATCTAAAGCAGTTAATATATTATCTACTGTAGTTGCTGTTTTATCTAAAACTGCAATTGGTTTTGCTATTGTTTCTAAAGCAGACTGGATTTGATTTTTTTGGGCATTTAATGCTATTATTTCTTCTTTTGGAGGACAACCTTCTATTTGGAATTTTTCTTTTATACCTTGTAAAGCCCCATCAAACTTAAGTAAATTTATACAAGTTTTAAGTGTTAATTTTATTATTACTTTTTCTAATGCCATTATTTTGTAAATGATACTTTAGATTTAAACAATTCAGTCATAGCTATACATTTTTCTAATTGTATTAAAACGGGAGCTGCTGTAGCTGCTATAGCTGGGTTAGGCATACCAGGTGCTATTACTGTAATAGGTAATTCTTCCATTAATGATGATAAATTAGTACATAATGTTTTAAATTCTTTTAAAAATTTATTACCTAATATAATAGGTTCTGTTGCATTTTTTGCTCCTAACATAACAAATTTTGTATCTGCTACAACCATATTAGGTGCATCAATATTAACACTATCATTTGTATTTAAATTAATTGATTTTTCAGCACTTAATAATATGTGATCAGATTTAGCATTAAATAATAATCTTCCTGATGATAAAATTACTTGATTTTCATCAAATTTATCAGGTTTAGTAGGTTGCATAAAATATGATTTATATTTATCTGCTGCTACTTCGATTGGTATTTGTTGTGTTGAAGTTAAATAAATTGATGTTGGATCTTCATTAATATCTTCTACTTGTGGTATCCAAGGATCATTACCATCATCAGCCTGACCATTTCTTATAATCATAAGAGGATCTCCATCTTCCCCAGCATCTGACCATGGATTTTGTGGTGATGAATTTGCAGAAGTACTTCCAAATCTCATACTTTGGCCCCATCTTCCTTCATGTAAAACATCTCCTTCAAAAGGTTGAACATTTCTAACATTTAAATTTTCTTGAAATCTTTCTCCTAAATCAATATCTGTAGAACCATCAGATACTCTTCTTACTAAACCTGCTTCAGTTTGATCATAATCATTTTTTTGATTTTCATTTTCAACTAAATTACTAGGAACAGCATTATGATGTACACTATTCCAAACATTTATAGGTCTAAAATAATAAAAATCTGTATCAGTAGTATTATTTTGGGTATTTTCATTAGCTAATCCTATTACATAAACATATTCATTTATTGTAGGTATACATTTTTGATCTGGGAATAATGGTTTTGCAAAAGGACAAACACCTAAATCTTTAGTATCTCTTACATTTATAGGTTCAAATTTTATTCCTCCAATAGCATTCCATTGTCCTTCCTCATCAAATATATCAGGATCATCTGTATCATTTAATAATACAAATCTAACCCTAACACTTTGTATTGTTGGACTTCCGGGTTTTGGACCCATAAATCCTTTTAGGGGTGAAACACCTGTTACTTGTCTAATTGCCATCTTTTTTATTTTCTTTGGATAATTTTTCTAATCTTTCCATTTCATCCAATAATTCTTGTTTTTCTTCATCCGATATACCTAATTCTCCATCTTCACCTGTTGTTTGAAGTGCTCTCTGAATAATAGTAGCCATTTTAATTAGCTGTTCATCATTTTTTACTCCAATTTCTAAATATTCTTTAATTAAAGGAACTATTAAAGTAGCATCACCTATTTCTTGAATAAGAGGTTTTAATTCAGAAATTAAAGCTGAAATTTGTTTTTTCTTTTGAGTTTGATTATCGTAAATTTCATTAAGAATATCTGAAAATTTTTTATTTCCAAATATAATTGAATCCAATTGTCCCATAGTTTTATTTATAAATATGAGAAAATTAAACTATTTAGATGGAAAATAACCATATTCGTAATAGAATAAATATTTTTCTTTAAAAACTTTATGTAATCTATTAGCTATTTTAGTTATTTTAGGAGTTTTAACATCAATCATTTCTCTAATATAGATGTATAATGCTTTTTTATTAAAAACATCAATTGCTTCTCTTTTTCTAAATAATTCTAAAATACAATCAGCTATTTGTGCATCATATTCTTTGGAAAAATATTTATAAATGTTATCTGTCATATATTGAACATATTCATCTATAAAAAATGATAATCTATCTCCTTCTTTAAATCCCTTTTGGCTTAATTCATCACCTTCAAAACCATCACCCCTTTCTGAGAATTTAATTATAGTTTCATCTAATTTAGATGATGATTTAATAAATGGAGAAGAAGTATCTAGGTTTTGATAATTACTAATATCCTCTACAGATACTTTATCTATTTTTTTCTTATAATTTTTTTGGTTATATACTATTAACCATCTTTTTACAATAGTACCAAAATAAGAATAAGCTTTTGCACCTTTAGCAGGATCAAATAAATGGATTTTATCTAATAAAAATACCATTATTTCATGTTGTAAATCTTCTAAATTTTCAACATCATCTGTGTAGTAAAATTTAAAAGTATGAATTATATTTTGAGTTAATTTATAAAAAGGATAATGAATATGTTCTTGATAAATTAAACTTTTAGTACCTGGTTTTCTTGTTTTATTATAAAGTACTATAGCGTCTTCAGTTTCTTGTGTAAAATAATTTTTCTTTTGTTTTTTATTTCTATTTTTTCTTATAATGTTATCCATAATATTAAACTTTTCTTATTTTGAATTCATTTAATATTTTTTGAATGTTTTTAACATTTTTAAAAAAGAAACCTATTTCATCATCTGCCTCAAATCTCCCTAATTGATCTAATTTTTTTAATTTTTCATCTGAAATTTCAATTATTTTTGAGATTTTATCTAAATATTTCATATATTCTACTAATACATCTTCTTGTCTTTCATTCTTTTTAAGAAGATTAAAAGTCGTAAATACTAAAATTACGACTATTACTGATAATAATGTTATTACTAAAGTTTCCATTATAAATTATCTAACATACTTTTTAAACCTGTACTTCCTATATTACTTAATGCTTTAGATTTTACAGAAGTACTTTTTTTATTATTATCTAATGTAAAATTTTTCTTTTGGGTAGCCAAGTTATCTTTAGAAAACTTAGGTAACCATTCTTTTTCAAATTCAATTCTAGCAGCCATCATATCAGCCTGATGTAAAATAAAAGGTAAAGCAGTTCTTGGTTTTTGTTCTGGCATCCATCCTTTTAAATATTTTTCATTAGCTGTATCATATAAACCATCATGTGTTTGAATAGCTAACATTTCATTAAAGTTATACTTAATATCGTGTGATTGTAATAAAAATAATCCTCTATCAGGAACAGATGCAAATGGTACTTTATTATTAAACATATAATCTTCTCCTAGTTTTTCTCTTCTCCATTTATCGGTTTGAGGAATATAAGAATCTTGTTCTTCATCTCCCATTTTACCTAAATCATGATTAATAGCTGAAAATACTAATTCTTCAATTGTAAAAGTAGTAATATCTACACCTTCTTCTTTCCAAATTTCATATTGTTTAAGAGCACAACGAACTACTCTATTAACATGATCTACATACCCACCTGGAAATGCATTATGATACTCTTTTTTATGAGCAGCAGGCATTAATATAAGACGATCTTCAAATTTTTTATAAAATGCAAGTAATTTTTCTTTTCTATCTCCTGAGATATGTTCTTCAATGTTAGTTAAGAATATTTCCCAATTTGCTTGGATTATTTCTGCTGATAATTTCATAACTTTTATTTTTTATTATCTGTTAAGATTTGATTGGACATTTATTTCATGTCCTGAGAATGGTTCTCTAGCTATCATTGATTTTAAATTATCTAATTTATCCTCAATATTTGATATTTCATTTTTAAAATTTTCTGCTGTAGTGCCTGGTCTTCCAACCATAGTATCTAGAACTTTAAGTCTACCTTCAATTCTTTCAATTTCTCGATTTATTGTTTCTCTTCCTATCATATTATATTATTTAGTTTATTTATTATTATCCTAACCCCCTTATTTCCTCTATATTTTCTATTTTCTCAAAACCCCGTATCCATAATGTATACATGATTTTTCTGGTATCCAAACTATATTTTAAGAAAATCAATAATTTTTTGAAGATGTGCACATTTTTCATATTCTTCAGTTTCTATCCAATATGAAATTCCTAATTCTAATGATGTTTGTAAATATTCATCTTTATAATGGTTTATAGCATGGAGATGAGAAGAGTTTTTTAAATCTATTTTATTTATATATTTCCAAGCCCTATTGTATGTAATATATTCACCAGCTTCTTTCATATCTATTATATCTAATTCAGAATTAGACTTTTTAAAGAATTGAAGAAATTTTTTATTAAAATTAATATGATTTAAAATTAATTTCTTATACATTCCTACCCAATAAATAGGAGTTTCTTTAAAATCAATAAACGATTTAGCAGTATCTGTTCCATCTAAATCATCATGTGATCCAAATAGCCCAAATATATTATCTACATTTATCATTTTATTATAAATATAGAAATTATGTGGATTTATTACTTTTTTGATAGTTTATTTTTCTTTACTTTGTCTAATGCATACGCCCATTTAGATCTTGTATCCTTATAGTAATGTTTATCTTGTTTAGACATTTTTTCTAACTGGGCATCAAATTCTTTTTTAATACCTAGTTTTTTAACTTCATAATGGGTTTCCCACCAAAAATCTTCCCAAGCCATTTTTATTTATCTTTATGAGGTTTTTTATGGTCAAATCCTTTCCAATCTTGATCAGAAAGATCTCCTTCATTTTTAATATATTCTAATTCTTCTTCCTTTTCTTCGATTTTTAATTCCAAATCATAAATTTGATCTTTTATTTTTTGATAACTATCTTTTACATCTATCATATCAGGATTATCAGGATGATAGTCCCATAAATCCCCTTCAATTTTTGATAAAGAAATTATTTCATTTTTGAAATTTAATATTTTATTTTCTATTTTTTCTATTCTTGTCATAATGCTCATAAATATACCTAAAGATTTAACAATAACCAAATTATAATAAAAAGAGCAACCGAAGTTGCTCTCTAGGATTTTGACGACGTGATCCTTGTTTGCCGTTAGCGCTGGGTGCTTCTTAAGCAGCCATTGCCATTTCAACTTGTTCGCCAGTTAATTGCGTGTTGACCTTCCTTATACCCTTACTTACTGTCAAATGCCTTTACATCCCCATATCGTGTAAATTTTTTAGTGGAGATGCCGGGAGTCGAACCCGGGTCCAAATAAGCAGCTAATACAAGTACTAGCGGTCCCTATAAATATATTAAAGATCTATTAATTTTCCCCATCATAATCAGAATTATCATAAGAATCTTCTATTTTAGGAAATTCTTTAATTTTATTCTTATAACGAATTGATAAATCATCTTCCTCTACTTCTGGATAAGGGATATATGATTCTTCTTGTTCAAATAATTCTTCACTATCAATATCAGCATTAATTTTTATATTAGTTTCAGCCATTATTTCTAATGAATGTGCTATACTTTCTAATGATTCTTTAATTGATCCTACATTAAAATAAAATTCTCTTTCATATGATGTCATAATATAAACTTTAAAATTTTCGCCACCAAAAGCCCTTACGGGCTTATGGCTGGTTTCAGAAGAGATTTACATCTACAACGCGGTAGAACACATGATAGACCATTTTAACAATATTCAAGAGCTAACTCATAAAGACCTTTATTAATCTTCATATCTTGCTTAAAGTTTTTAATTTCACGAGCTTTTCTAGCTTTACCAGCTGAGCGGTAATCGAAATCTCCTTCAATTAACTTTTCTTGAACTACATTAAATACTGACCAAAGATCTTTTCCTGAATCTTCTTTTCTAACAGGAGTAACAAATGAATCTAAATCAATAGAAATTCTATTCATTTCTTGATCTGTAAATCTACAATTTAATGCTTTTTTAGCAAAATCTAAAACTGCAGCTTGTTCAAGTTCAACTGCTTTCATTTTATTCATTGATTCTACAGTTAATGGTAATTTTTCAACCATATCTTTAATCATATCCTGTAGATCTTCAAATGAATAACCCATATGACGCATTTTAACGTCTTCAAATTTTTCATCAGCAATAACTAACCCATTTTCACAAATTAATCTAAATAAACCTGCAGTAAAGGTAAATGCATTTTTACCATCATGAGAGTTAGTTAATAAAATTTGAGGATAAACTGTATCACCATCATCACCATTAATGACGATATCATCATTTCTAAACGTTAATAAATGTTTTTGAAACGATTTAGTTGATTGTTTTCTTGCTTTTACTTCTTTAGCATCTATAACTTTCCAACCTAAAGTTTCCATATCATCAATAACCCTTTCAGTAGGGATATGTGTATAATGTTTAGAAACTTCGCTTGATGGTTTTTCAGTAAAAACTGAGGGTGCAAGTGATTTAATGTTTGCTTTACTTAAATACTTTGCTTTTTGAATTTCATCTTTATTAATCATAACTATTTAATTTTAATTTATAACCTATTTATTTACCTAAATATACGAAAGATTTCCTGGGGAGCCAAGTTACTACACAGGAGCTTTAATATTTTCTTGTATTAATACCATGAATTTCTTGTCTTAAGAGCTCTAATTCTCTCATACCTTCACCAAACTGCCCACTTTCAAACAATTCTTGAATCATTGTAATTTTTCTATATAATTGATCTTTATTCATTATTTAAAGAATTAGTCCATAATCTAAAAAATCCAATTAAAAATAACATTACTGCTATTCCTACATTTCCTTTATCTAACATTAATGATCCTATTACTAATAAGTAAAATGGAACTTCTAGTTTAAAAATTAATGGCATTTTTTTCATAACTTTACTGAATTTTAATTAATATTTCTTTTTCAATCTCATCACCATAATTATCAACTTTGGCGACTATATTTAAAGTATCTCCTAAAAATTGTGGGTTTACATATACCATTTGGTGTCCTATACCGTTGTCGTTTGCATAAGTACTGTAATTAACACATTCATCCCAAACTGTATCTGCCCATACTATAGTATAAAACTGATCTGGGGATGACCAAAATACTCTTTCTTGAGGAATAGATTCAAAATCTACTTTAATATAACTATTACTAACATAACCACTATCATTTGCGGGATAATTATATGTGTATATATTTCCATCATAATCTAAATCTACTGAAAGTTCTAGATACGATTCAGGGTTAATATATCCTTCATCTTTTTCACAAGATGTAAAGATAAAAGCAATACATGTAAATAATAATAATAATCTCATAACCTTTATTTATATTTTTTAAATATACCTAAATATACGAAAGATTTCTTGGGGAGCCAAATTTTTTCGCGAAAGTCTTCAAAAAATGTGTAATTTAAAAAGGTTGATCAGGATACCAATCATCCCAAACGTCTTCTTCAGAAGGATCTCTTCTACAATCATTCATATTTAAATACGTATATATTATTCCCATTGTCTTTGATATTTAGTACGTTGATCTACCATAACATATTCAACAACATCATTTTTACCACAATGAGGACAATTTAATCTTTCTAAATTTAGAGCTTCATTTATTTTCCACTCTCCATCACATTTCCTATCAGAGCATTTATAGATGTAAGTATGTCGTATAAAAACTTTATGCGCCATAGTTAAATATTTTACGTAAACCTTGGTCTAATTTGTGAGGTATTGTACCTTTAGTAAAATAACCAAAATCTATGTGTTCTTCATTTAAAATTGGTTCTAAACGCTTATCTAATTGATATCCGTATATATAATATCCACCACCTTCGTGGTTAGTAGTAGTAAGAAGTAAATGGGGTTTACGAGCTAAACGAATTTTGGTTTCTTCATAAACTTCTCTTAATGCTGCTTCAAGAGGTGACTCACCTTCTTTAATATGTCCTTTAGGAATTGACCATCTTGAAGGATAAATTAAGGATTTTGGACCAGATCTTAAGCATAATAAATATTCACCATCGTATTCCATTAATATGCCTGCAGTTGATGTTGTATCCCCCATAAGTTCCTTTAATCTAATCATTAGGATATGGTTATGATATTTGTATTTTTGTCATTTCTCCTGTTGCTCTTAAACGGTAGGAGTTAGCTGGAATAGTTGCGTCTGGTGTAAATCTTAAATTACGAGTACCAGGAGGAACAGAAATTGACCATTTATAGTCGGATTCAACTACGGAATCTAATGTTTCGAAAGTTGGGGCAGATGTTGCTGATAAAATTCCTGTAACTTTTTGGGATGTACTATCATATTCTTGTGAGGAATTTTTAACTGCTTCTAATGTAAAGTAAATACTAGAATTAGAACTATTTATAAATCTAAAGTTTTTATTTCCTGTTAGTTCTTCTCCTAAAATACCTGCTCCTCGTAATTCTGATTTTGCGTAAGTTGCCATTATTTCATCATTTTATTACCCATGTCATTACCTTGACTAACACCACTATTCATTCCTTTTACTATACTACTAATAAATGATGCTCCAAGTCTCATAAAAGGATTTCCTATTTCATCTAATCCTAATTCTTTGCTTTGTTTTTCCCAAGTTTTTCTAACGATTAATTGATCTTTTTCACTTAAGTCATCATAATCTAATCCATATATTTCATTAGCTACACAATTCCAATCGTTTTTAAGAAAAACTGGGTCATCTTTTAAGGCTGCACTTTCACGTTTACATCTAAATTTACCAAGTAATCCTAAAGTTCTTTTTACTTGTCTATCAATCCAATCATTAGTGTCTTCATACTCTCTTATATGTGTTACTTGT
>Ga0163110_10000361_pt1 | contig 20897 bp, 23 predicted proteins | sample CRUFie1St17metaG_FD_108703 | JGI IMG/M metagenome (GOLD analysis project Ga0163110, IMG submission 108703) | Marine microbial communities from the Costa Rica Dome - CRUD Field 142mm St17 metaG | ecosystem: Environmental > Aquatic > Marine > Oceanic > Photic zone | place: Costa Rica: the Eastern...
GTTTATGAATTGGCGATAATTAAATCTCTATGAATGTTTAATAATGCTGAAAGATTGAGACCTTCAAGGTCTTCCCACTCACTCACGTAATCAGATTGGTCATCTGTGCCATATCTGCCATCTAAAACTGTGCCATCCTTTAACCAAGGTGCTGACATTAATTCATTATCGAGGTTTAACCAGAATACTCTTCCGAAGTGCATTGAGTGAATCATGTGTCTTGTGTCGCGTATGAGTTAATTATACACGATTTTGATGCCACGGTCAACCACGTGTGACAGTTTATCTTTCGTCTATATCTGGAAGCATCTCATTTCCAGGATGGCAATTAATCTCACCATGATAGTTTCTTTTATCTTGAAAATGTGTATCTTCGATTTCTAAATCATCCCATTGATGTGGATATATGCATAGACAACATTTATTTAATGGGTGTCTAGATCCTGGTGGATTTGGTTTACTTCCAACGCATAATGTAATATATTCATCACTAACAAACTCAATGGTGCCAGTGAATTCACCTAGTTTTGCAGGCATACCAATCTCAAGTGATTTGAGAATGTTTTTAATTTCTTTTGGCACGGATTCAGATAGAAATAGAGGGGTAGTCATACTTGTAATGTATCAATGTCATGTCCAAATACTCCCTTAATAAAGTAATTAAAGGCAACTGAGTAACGTCCATCAGTTTCACATTGACTCACAGAATGTGGTAGATGTGATGGGAATAATATGACCATACCCTCTTCGGGTTGTATATTTACCTCACGCATATTATAAATGTTAGACTCTGCTAAGTCTGGATTTATAGTCTGTGTGATGTATGTGGGGGTCATAGATGGCACGTTAAATCTAAACTCACCTGAGTTAGGTGGTATCTTAACGTATAAACAACCACTAAACATGCTATTGACATGTGAGTGATTTGCTGCTGAATCTCCTCTGCGATGGTAGTTAACCCACGAGGATTGATGTTGTATATAATGCCTTTGTCGAGCAATACCGAGCACGTCATGGACATATCTATCCATTTCACCGTCAATGATTGACATCGTTTCGGGTGATGATTGTAACCATTGAGTATCTAAACTCATGCTGCCATTGTTGGCATACATGGCATCATCATTTTCAACATGCTCAATCTCGCTGTTGATAACATCCGAGATAATAGTATCAGTCAACGTAACCATGTTAATGTAAACAGGTTGCGAGAATAAAGGCAATACTTCCATTACTCAGGTTGTCGCAAGTGTAATTTATCAGCAACATTGCCTAACATATCTTTGACATGTGGTGGCAATTCACCATTATTCTTGTAGCATTCCTTTTGATAATAAAACAATGCTCTCCTGACCATGTTTTTCTCTTCTCTTGTTAGAAGTTGTGACTTCAATGTAAACATAGGGTGGACCTCAGTTGGAGCGTCATGACTATTTAACAATAGCGACTCCTCCGTTTTTTGCAAGTGTCTTCATAATCTCTTCAACTGTGTTGGGATTGAAACCTGCGATACCCATATCACCCACTGGTGGCAAGTTATTCATCTCATGCGAGGTGAATAATTCCTGTCGCACACTGGGTTCCATGTATTTGTATGCGAGGATGTATCTATTATACATGAATTTTGGTGTTGGTGTGCGTCCTGTGTGGGGAATCCGACCATCAAATATCACAATCCTGCCAGGTCTAGGTGCCACAAGGTATTTGGCATCTAACTCATGGTCAAAGAATACAGTTTCACCACCCCACTCAGGGTGCCATACATCATTCATGTAAACTAATACAGTTTTGTTTGACTCTACATGATATGGTGCATCAACATGAATACCAGGTGAATTACCATGTCTCAACACATTTACATATGCTGAATACATATGGGCACGTGGGGGCATATTTGGGCAAACTGCTTCCAAATATGAGAGTATATCTAAGTATAGTTTATTATTACTACCATCAATGCCTGCATTCTGAAAGTAATCAGGGTCATCAATAGGTGTAAAGTTATAGAATTGATGTGTCCAATACATACCTGCCAAATCTACATTTGGTTGCTCAGGTGTTGGTGGTGCATCAGTCCGACTAAATTGATAGGGTAAGCACACTATTTCCTGAAATAATTCAGGATTAACTAACTTAGTATCATATACTTCTATCATTAATCCAATTACCCATAATGTTTAGTGACATAACATATCTATCTGTTGTTGCTTTACTCTTCTCTGTTTTATGTGTTAACCAACCAGGAAAAAATAATACATCATTAGTCTCTACCTCAATAGGACTATAATTCATTTCTTTATCCCAGTAATAATAGTCTAGAGGTTCTCCCTTCTTATATGGTAGCAGTGGATTCTCAACTAACAATCTACCACTATCTTTTGGCACCTGTAAATATGCTGCTACTGCAACTGTTACTCCTTGATGATGGTGTGCCTCTGTATATGCATTATTAGGATGTATATTAATCCATGAGTCTGCTAGGTATTTCTGCATGGGTTTACAATTCCATGTTTCCCATACCTTATCAACACGTGGATACATCCACTCTAGAAATGGTTTAATCTCATCCCATGAGTGTGGTGGATGTAGTTGGTCCATCACCACTGTAGTTACACCACCATGCTCAGGTGTCTTTAGATTCTCATCTACTATCTTATCCTGTGCCATTTTAATAAACTCATCCGCTTTCCATTTGAATGAGTTAAAATTAAAATCAAACTTATCTTTGAATATAATAGGAAATGGATTAATTGAGTCCATAGTTATCCCTCTCTTCACCCATGCAATGCTCGACATACATTCGGGCAATCATGGGCACACTAAGTGATAACCTCTTGCCTTCTGGTCTAGCACAATGATATTGACGTGCTGGTATGTATAGCACATCACCTGCTTCCATTGTAACATTGATGTCAACATCTAATGCCTCAGTATTATTAAGTAACAAATCAGATGATTGTGGCACCATGTAAGATGCTCTCTGTTTATATACTGTCCAGTCTGTCTTCCCTTCAATCTGTATAATAAAATTCATAGCAAGGTCTTCATGGATATTAAATGACCCATGACCTTTTAACCCACAATACACATGCATACCACAATGCACTGCAGGGAATTGTTTTTCTATATCTTTGAGTATGCTCTGCTTCCCCTGCATATGCTCAAAGTTATTAATAATAAGACCACATCCATCATTGAATGCATCAAAACAATCACGTTTTGATTTATGATGTGGACCCCACACATATTGATATTCTCTCATCTGGACCTTTTGTCCATCCTTAATAAACTCTAGGTCATAGAAGTGTGGATTGTTTAGACAATACTCTACCTCACTCCATGTCACATAATCCTCAGGATTTTCAATAGCACCCTGAAAATAATGTGGTGAGTCATCAAGAACCCAATTCTTGCTTAAGGACTTCATGCTGTGCTGTAAAGTTAAGGTTAAGTATCACACGAAATGGGTGACGATTAGGATTACTTGATGAATGGAATTGATGTCCATCAAATGCAAATAATCTATTTGCTGTAGGTGTTACTCGATAGCATTCTGTGTATTTCTGTGTCTTTGCGAGTCCCCATCTGTCATCGACTGTCCCATAGTTAGGGTCATCGTATTCGTTAAAGAATACAGTATCGCCTGAGCAGTCATGAAGATAGAATAATGCGGCGTAGTGGTCGTCTTCATGGTCGGTATGTGGCAAGTTGTAGTTTTCTTTTCCATTATTTAACTGTAGTGCTAATCTTACACGAAAGAATTCTATATTACCAAGATGGTCAGCAACACTATCTAGTAGTGGTTTGAATAGTTGTAGATATGGTGATTCAATACCATCACCATCTAACAATAGATGAGTAAATCCTATTGTCTTCCTATCATTAACGATACCTAGTGTCCTATCTACTGCCTCTGTCTGATAACTGATATCATCAGATAGAAAAAACCATGGGAAACCTGTCTGTCCTGTGGTTAAATTATAAAGTCTTGAGAGATAGTTTTGACCTATTAGATTGTCTATTTGGGTATATCTCATGATAAAAGTTGCTGAATGCTGTTATATTAAATGATATTGATATTCTATCCTCATCGGATGCACTCTGACTCACACGATGTGGTAGATGTGCAGGGAATATAACAAGTCTATCCTCCTCAGGATATATGTCATATTCATCAGCAATAACTTCATTAAATCTATCAAAGTTATCACTACAACCCCAAAACTCACGTAAGTGTTGGTCTTTAGGGTCACGTTGAAATGTTAACTGTCCTGAGCAACACTCAGGTAGTTGTAGATAATACACACCTGAAACAGCACCACCAGGATGTGTATGAATGACATTATAGTCACCTCTCTTGTTGATGTTAATCCACAAGTTAGTCATGTGTAAGGTATATTCCTTAAACCCCATATCATCACAACATGCATATGCGTGACGCATTATCATGTCATGCAGTGGACCCAAAGGGTTATTCTGCATTACATCAGGTCTGAAATCCCATGACTGCCATCCACCAAGATTAGAGGACATTCTACCCTCTTTATCTTCATCCTTGACGTGATAAGCAAACTTGACTATTTCATCTTTATCCACCCCACACTTATCTATTGTCCAGATAGGTGTAGGAAACAAATCCGTCCTCTTCATCCCTCTTCAAAGACGAAATCTCTTTCTGAGCAATCAGGATCTACATGCTTCTTATATAATGCTAGTGCTTCAACTGCACCAGATAGTTTATTGAGTTGATTCTTCTTCTCTTGCAACTCTTCAAGACTAATCTTTGTAATGGTAGATGTATAATGCATATTGTCCAATGCTTCAGACAATTTCTTATACTCTTCCAGAGTATCATGGTGCTGCTGTAGGAAATTCATTACCAGTTGGTCAAATGTAATGAGTCCTACAACTTCACCTGCGTTGAGTCTTTTCTCTTCCTCTGTAGGCACATTGGCACGCGATACCAAATCCACTTCAGTTACTGATTGGTCTCCCTCAGTTTTAACGATTTCGTCAGACATTTAATTAAACCTCTTGATGTTTTTATTTAGCTTGAGAATATTTGCTTGAGTGCTAATACGCTCTGATAGTGTGGTAGTCTCAGTAAAATTCTTACTGCGATTATACTCCATGATGGCATTATTATCTAGGTCATCTTGATTAGCACCCTCAATAACTACCTCAAATCCTTTTGAATTTAAGAAGTCACGATGCACTGGTATCCATTGCACCAGTGGTGTGCCTGCTTTGACTAGATAAGCACCCTCTTCTAATTTATGCCAGAAGAGTTGCACATTAATCTCATATGAATAAGATGGGTCAACAATACCAGTTGGCACTGTAAATCTATCCTCATCCCAATATGCGATAGGTTGTTGAATAAAACATACATCAGGATGTGCTTGCACTCTCCATGGCAATTCTAACTTAATAGAATATTCTAGCACTGGTTTTTGTTGGTCAACTAATTGACGCATTCCTTCAGTTTGCTCAGGTATATGTGCTTGCACATATCTGTCACCATAGAATACTCTATTAGCACACCACTCAAAGTTAACACCACTCCCATCCATGTTGATAATAAAATCAGCAGGTGCAGGGATAATATATCCTGCATCCATAACTGCATGTAATGCTGGGCAAGTTACGGCATGATTCCATAACTCAGGGACTGATTCATTGGGACGCATTGTCCGTTTCCATAGATTTTGCACCCGTAGATACGGGCACTTTCTATCCTCAGTCTTTTGTCTTTCAAGTGCATCTGTTCTCCATTTACGACGTAATTTACGTGCAGAGTGAATTGGATGTAGGTCAGCAACACCTTCATCCATAGCGTAGAATCTAATCCACTTCTTTCGCTTAAACATAGATATTCCTTTTAAGATACTCATAGTGTGTTAGTTGTCTTTCAGTCCACTCTTCAATAGCAACACGGTCTCGTTGATACTCTTCATGCATATCCTCAGCATTCCAATCACCTTGGTGAAATCCTGCATTTTTCTTTTCATTAAATGATGATAGTCCAAAAGGTCTATAACCTTGACCAGCAGCAACATATACTGCACCTGCTTGCTGCTCATGCAGTTTAGCGAATGTATTTTCTACACTCTGCATCAAATCCAGAGCACCAGACAACTCCTCACATGTAGGAATTGCTTTGTCGTCTACCATTGTAGCATAGGAAATGTTTTCTGTCACGTCTCTCCAATACTGGTTGTCATCACGTGATGATAATGTGTAGTGCATACTGACAAAATTTGCCATCGATTCAATAGTATTATTACATTGTCTATTGAATGAGTCTCTATCAAACTGTTTAGTGATACCGTTACGTCTCTCTAAAATATCCACCAGATATAATACATTCTCATGTGTAGTCATGAGACCAGTTGATTCTAATGGTTCTACAAATCCATATGATAAACCAATACCAATAACATTCTTAACCCATGCTTCTTTATGCTTACCATGTTTGATATTAATCTTCTTCATTTCTGCTCTATCAGCACATGCTGGGCAAAAACGGGCAGATAAGTACTTTCTAAACTCTACCTCTGCCTCACACTCATTGATATAGTCAGAGCAGTATACATATCCTGTGCCAATTCTATGCCACAATGGAATATTCCACACCCATCCTGCATCCATTGCAACACAATCAGTGTATGATTCCATTTCATTTTCAATATCTCTATAATCAATTTTAGTTGCAAGTGCAGTGTCATTGAATAGTTTGTCCTTGAATGATACAAACTCAACACCCATGTGTTGCTCTAATAGTAATGACTTGAAACCTGTGCAATCAATGTATAAATCAGTGCCAATAACACCACCACTATCAGTCATTACTGATTCAATATATCCATCAGGTTTCCTAACTACATTCTCAATATTTGCTTTAATATGCACCACACCATTTGGAATGGCAATTTTATCTCTTAAGTAGTTTCCAAATAACTCTGCGTCAAGATGATATGACACATCTAACATAGGATTCCATTCAGTGCCAGGAATACTATCAGCATACTTATTATTTTCTGCCAACCACGTTGATTTGTTAGCGAAACGAGCAAACTCCTCAGGTGGATACAAATCAGGATACTTAAGTGCTAACTCATAGAATCTAATAGGGTTATCACAGTAACTGTCATTCAGATTCCACTCACCAAAGGGATAATGGAATCTCTCACCTTTCCCCTCTCTAAAATTCTTAAATGCAATGGATGTTTTATATGTGGCATTGCAATATGGCATCCACTCTTTATCTTTATTGTGTAGACCTAGACGGATTAGAAATCTATTAAAGTGACCAAGTGTAGACTCACCAACACCAATAGGTTTAACATCAGGACTCTCAACGAGAGCAATATCTAAATCAGGGAAACAATGAGATAACATTGCTGCCGTCATCCATCCACTACTGCCTCCCCCAACAATACATATAGATTCAACTTTCATAGATGGTCCTCTTATAGTATTCATAAGGTGTGGGTAAACTATCTAGGTCCCAATCAGGTATATCTAAATTGTTAGCAGGGGCATCATCGGGCACTCCACCATGAAAGTCTATTTCATTTACAGACACATTATCAAAAGGATTCCAACCATGTCCTGCCATTACTGCCAATAAACCATCTAACTGACCAAATGTAATGCCATCAACATATGAAACTGATGGTGCCATAAACAATCGTTGACATCTTTCTAGCAATCCAATCTTAGGATATCTAATATTACTAACTGCTCTCCAATATGGTGAGTCATTACGTTGTGTCAATGAATAATGTAATGCAACAAATGATGAGAATGTATCAAATCCATCACCTGCTTCTAGATTAAATGTATCTCTCATATATTGTGTGACATTCTCTCTATCACCCATTGCTTTGACAAAATACAATAGGTTTTGATGCACTGATAACAAACCATTAGATTCTAATGGTTCGATGAAACCAGCAGATAGACCCATTGATATTACATTACCATTCCATATCTCTTTCCTACGTCCTGTCTTATAAGATATTAACCTAAATCCATCATCAATATCTGTCTTGATGTGTAATGCAAACTCATGTAGTGCTTCTTTCTCAGTTTGATATTTACTACAGAAATTATATCCTGTGCCAACTCTACTCCATGTAGGCACACGCCACACCCATCCAGAAGATAATGCTGTGCAGTCAGTAACAGGCACCATTTCATTCTGAATGTGTGCAGTATATTTCTTACGTGTTACCCATGCTCTATCGTTTGGTAGATAATCATAGTCAATCCACTCACTATCATTAAGCATTGACTTCCAACCTGTGCAGTCAAAGAATAGGTCATAGTCTTCGTTAAGAATACTCTTATCAACTGTCTCTATAGTATGCTTAACACCACGTGGAATAGCATAGTTATCTCGTAACCAGTTAGCAAACTTAACTGCATCAAAATGAAATCCAGTATCTCTTTTAAGGGGAAAATACTGGTCATTTTCGGGCAATTTATTGGCATGTGCACATGCTGCTGCTAGGTAATAATCTCTAGCAAACTTATCATTACTCCAATTATTTTTCCATGCATTAAAAAACCACGAGTCAGGTGTAGCAAACCCTCTAGGCAATCCAAAAGGATATTGCCATGGTGTGTCACCAACTTCGTGGAAGTTATGAAATCTTACTGATAATTTATAGGTAGCATCACATGCTGCCATCCACTCCTCATCTTTCAATCCGAGGAAGTATAACCATTGTCTGAAATATTGTGTTGTTGATTCTCCTACACCCACAGTGGGAATGTTATCACTCTCAAATAAAGTGATGTCCCAATTAGGATAAGCTTTGATAAGAGTTGAGGCAGTCATCCATCCTGCGGACCCACCCCCGACAATACAAATTCTCATAATAAAGTCTTTAGTCTTCTATTCTACGCTGGCGGCACCCAATTGTCAACCCATGGATCCCATGCCTTACGTCCTATCAACTGGACTTTCTTCTCGTCTTCTACAAACTCAGGAATACTACTAGGTGCAGTGGTAGATGCTTTAACGTTAGCAACATGGTCTTTCCACGTTGTAGTGCCATTAATAGCATCCCTATATTGCATGTCCAATTGGTCACCCAGAGGACCATATGCCAGTGCACGAGTAACCATAGCACCTACTCTGAGGTCTTCAGTATCACTTCTGTGAACTACTACGCCGTTAATCATTGCGTGCTCGTAAGTGGTGTCATCAGGGACTTCACACCATTTTACCTCGGCATCAGCACCTTCATACACGTCAAACTTATCTGCAGCGTCAACGATGTCAGACAGTTGTCCTGTATTACCATTAACAAGAGCCCATTTAGCCATGATTCTTTAATCTCCTTACAGTGTTATTTATCAACCGTAGTATTCGTAAACAATAACTACACCCTCTCTACCTCTAGCGCCACGGTTGCCTTCTCGGGCTCCGTTGCCACCAGCACCCCATGCAGCATGAGATTGGTGTCTGTGTGCGTAGTTTCTTTGTACGTGAGATGACGGTTGACCACCTCCCATATATGACATACCAGTTGAATGGTTGCCATAAGTGTGATAACTACCGTGTCCGTTACCTCCGCCACCATAGACGTTGAGGTTACCTCCACTACCATTACCACCGATACCACCTGCGTGCTGTTGCCTACAGTTGGCACCATATCCACCAGATGCTGAGCAGTAACCGCCGAATGATGATGTGTTACCACTACCACCACATCCAGAATAGTTAGTGCCGCCGCCTGGATTACCTACTGTAACAGATACTGAAGATGTATTAGTAACATCAATAACACGTTGTGCTGTACCTCCAGCACCTCCAGACTCAGCAAATCCACTGCCTCCTCCACCTGCACCAGTAACACTAATTTCAATAGTTTTTACATCACCAGGTCTATTCCATGTGCCATTAGATGTCCACACTTGCATGGACCTAAATCCACTGGTTGCAGACAAGCTAGCCCACGACATATTACTGCCGTTTGTGGTCAAGAAGTTACCACTACTGAGTGATGGCACATTATAACTGGAGCTACCAGTAATGCTACCATTAATGTTAATGTTATTAACTTTGAGAGTACCCAGTGCCGTTACCGATCCACTGGATAAATTAAATCCAGAGATACCTGCGAGGTCTCTAACTTGGGTAACTTTTAAGACAGACATTGAATAATTCCCTCTGTGTTATTTATCAACCGTAAAATTCTCTTACTACAACAACACCTTCACGTCCTCTTGCACCACGGTTACCGTGCTGAGCTCCATTACCACCAGCACCCCATGCAGCATGAGATTGGTGTTGATGGGCATAATTGGACTGACCGTGGGATGATGGTTGAGTACCTCCATAGTAACTACCACCTGCTGTGTGGTTACCATACGAATAGTGAGACCCGTGACCATTGCCACCGCCCCCGTAGACGTTTAGTGTTCCGCCAGACCCATTGCCTCCAATACCGCCTGCGTGCTGCTGTCTGCAGTTAGCGCCGTATCCACCAGACGCTGAACAATATCCACCGAAGGACGAAGTATTGCCACCGCCGCCACACCCAGAGTAATTTGTACCACCACCAGGATTACCAACTGTAACACTGATACTCGACGTGTTAGTAACGTCAACGACTCTTTCTGCTGTACCACCAGCACCTCCAGATTCTTGGAATCCACTACCACCACCGCCACCACCTGTGACAGTAACTAGAATGGATTTAACACCACTAGGTCTACTCCATGTACCATTGCTGGTCCATACTTGCATCGAGCGAATACCAGTAGACGCTGATACTTCAGCCCATTGTAGTCCACTACCAGTAGACTGCAGGAATTTACCTGAGTTACCAGTTTGAGGTGGGATTACATAGTTTGATTGTCCTACAATCTGACCGTTGATGACAAGGTTACCAACTGTCAGTGTACCCACAGAAGAGATACCACCACCAGAGAGGGAGAATCCCGCCTGATCTGATAAGTCTCTAATAGATGCAACTTTGAGTTTAGACATAGCAGTTAGTTTCTAGTATTTATCCGTAGAATTCATGTACAATTACAACACCTTCACGTCCTCTTGCACCTCTGTTACCCTCTCGGGCTCCATTACCACCAGCACCCCACGCAGCGTAAGATTGGTGTCTGTGTGCATAGTTACGTTGCACGTGTGAGGCAGGTTGTCCACCACCATAAAAAGATTGTCCACATGAGTGGTTACCATAGGAGTGATAAGACCCGTGTCCATTACCTCCACCCCCGTAGATATTCAAGGCACCGCCTGAGCCATTGCCTCCAATACCACCAGCATGTTGTTGTCTACAGTTTGCACCATATCCTCCAGATGCTGAGCAATATCCACCAAATGATGAAGTGTTTCCACTACCACCACAACCTGAGTAATTGCTACCACCGCCAGGATTACCAACTGTAACACCAACAGATGAGATATTAGTAACGTTAAGTTGACGGCGAGATGTACCTCCAGCACCACCAGATTCACAGAATCCACTACCACCGCCACCCGCACCAGTTACTGATATCATGATAGTCTTAACACCTGATGGTCTATTCCATGTACCATTAGATGTCCACACCTGCATGGAGCGAATACCTGCAGATATGTTAACGTCACCCCATTGAAGGTTTGAGCCGTTGTTTGTTAGAAATCTACCACTATTTCCTGATGGGTTTGGGATGATAAAACCAGAAGACCCAGAGATGGTGCCATCGATAACGATGTCAGTTACAGTCAATGTACCATTGCAGGTAACACCGCTGGAAGAAAATGTAAATCCACCAATGTTTCCTAAGTCTTTAAGAGCTCCCAGTTTTAACTGTGCCATTGGTTACTGTCCTACTGTTTTATTTATGAAGTGTGGATAGCAGAGTTTATAGAAACTCCCACCCTTATTTAGCGAATTCATATGTATGTCTTGCCAAAGCATCTCTAGCATGTCAGCGACTGCAGGTGCTGGTGGTGCTTTATGCTTTTCAGCAATCTCTTCTTCTCTTCTTACCTGCTCGCACATCATTTCTAATTGTGCTGTAGGTATTGCCTTAACATTATTATTAAACCACCTGATAGTATCTCCATCTTGGAGTATAAAATCTTCACCAGGTCGAAGCGTACGAATCGCTTCTGCCTTCTCATGATCTGTGTAATTCATCCTCTTACTTCCATTGCAACAAGTGTACTAACCGACCTCATGTCGTTACTATCTCTATCATTCACATATAATTCTCTTGTGCCACCACCCCAAGATGCAGATATACCAACTGAATATGTTACTGGGTTAGTAGTATTAGGCATATCCATATACTGTAGATGAGTATTCATCATGTGACCACCAGTATCATTACCATCATACAAGGTACTAATACTACCACTGCTGACATTACTGTTACTAGGTAGACCACTGGTAAGAATACCATTGTTTCTTAGGAAACCAAGTGTTGTAACATGTCTAGAGTTGTGGTTAATCATTGCCATCAACAAAATCTTAGAGTTGGTATGTGATGGTTGGATTGACACCTCCAAGTCAGGGATAGCACTCAAGTTTTGTGCTTGAATAAGATATCTACTAGCAGGGGTCTGAGAATATCTTACTTGCATAACTTGACCTTCACCAATGTCGTTATCCTCACCACCAAGTAAGAACCACGATGCACCATTCTCAACAGTTACTGTGTAACCATTTGCAATAGTGATAGGACCAGCAGAGAATCCGTTGTTGAATTCTGCACCACCATTGGCACTCTGACCAACTGTAAGAGTTTCTTCAATAGTTGGACCATTTGTCCTGATGATACTATTTTCACCAACTGAAGGACCGCCGCCACCGACATCATCCCAACCTGGCACACCTTGGGCAGCATCTGCCTTGTAGATTTGCGCCATATCTTCGGTGGTATTGTACACCAAAGTGCCGTAGGCAGGTGTACCTAAGGCGTTGATTTGAGATTGATTAAGACTAGGCAGATTGATTTGCTCTGTTACCTGCAATGCCTCCATGATTGCTCTGGTGGTGGCGTCAATCTGATTTCCTATAATCTTGGTAGACATTAGGATTCCCCTTTGTGAGTATTTAGATTACCAATTCACGAATTTGAATGTTATCACCTGTCTGAGGTGTTGTGCCAACTGAAAAGTCAACAGCGTTAGCAGACACCGTGTAATCAGTGCCAGGTCGCTGTGCGACACCATTCAAGAATACTAATACCGAATATGCATTATGTCCAGGTGAGATAGCAAACGATGTGGTGCTACCATTGCCTGTATACATGACGCCATTATTACCATTATTAACACCAGTTGCGAGTGTATATTTGTCTGCACAACCGTATTTACCAGTTACATCAATGTCACCAGTAACTTTAACGTTACCAGTAATCTTCATTCTATTCAGTGCATCTGGAGCTTCACCTATACCATAATGAGTTTCACCAGCGAAACGATTTGAAGTGATAGGTGTTGTATCACTTAGACCAAACTTATACCATGTGCCTGCTTCATAAATCCATCCCAAGAATTGTCCTGGTGACCAATCAATGTTATAGCACATATCTCCATCGTTAAATGCAGCACCAGCAGTTACGTCGGGCAATCCATTTGCACCTTCTTCTACTAGGAATGTGTTTCTTAACACCGTGCCGTCATCGTTAGATAACGTGAAGTTAAGAGTTTGGAGTGTATCCTGTGATGTAACTTTCTTCTGGAAAGTAACAGGACCAGAGAATACTGATTCCAATTGGTTAGATGCACCACCAATAACAGTTAGTTTATCAGTCAGCACCAATTCAGAGAATGTCTCAATCGTTGTGCCTTCTTCACCCAACACATTCAACTGTGCAATATCTTCGTTGGTAATCTGACCTGTAACTGGGTTAATAACCTGGTTACCAACGAACAACTCACCATCACTGTTAACACCAGAGTAGTAACCCACACCTGCTGCTTCTTTTAGTGACTGTGACAACCTAACTTGCTCAGGTGTTAACACTTCCACCTGTGTAGATGGGAATGCAGTTGAGTAGTTACCTGGACCAAATCCAAGATACTCAAACGTGTGACCTGATGCTCTCAGAATTGAGTAACGTCTCAACTCACAGAGGATAGGTTGTACTGAGTTGTCAGCATTCAGTTTCAGTGGAATCTTTCTTTCTTCTTCATCACCCAGTCTTGCAGTAACTGAAATACCATTCAAGACGTTAGATGTAGTGTTATAACCTAGGTTATTTTCACTCTCAAGTAGGAAGAATTGTGATGTCTCCTTAGTAACTGACCTCTGTGTATCTTCATTAGGTGTAGGTGATGCACCATCAGTTGTTCTAACTAATCCAAGTGTTTCATTGTCTGCAATGGATACTGCAGCAGCAGGGTCAGCGACAGGATTATCTCTGTCAAATGCAGGATAGAGGTCAACAGTTGCCTGTGAGAAGAAGAAGTCGTTAAAGTTAGATGTGGATGGTGATACTGACGCATTCAATAGTGTCAGATAATATATACCGTCACTTACACCTCTTTCAAATGTTTGATATGTCTCAACTGCGTAAACATAATAGGTTTTACTATATGCAGGTGAGTTTGTTTCACTACTACGTGGTTGAATAACGAAACCAGTAATAGGTGGTCTAGGTACGGGGAATGCATCTTTGTCAAGCACATAACGATACCTGTAGATTCTATCAACCAGGTTACGTGCGTCAGGTACTCTTCGGACAAATGTTGTAGGTGTGAATCCTAAGTTCTGGTAGACACTGTTAGCAAGCAACGTAGTGTAGATGGTGTTAGCACTACCATCAACCTGAATATACCATTGGTTGTTACTGCTATCCCACTTGAGTGGTGAATTATCATCTCCAGCTTTTGTGCCTGTTACATCAGGACCAGAGGGATTAATCTCTGCATAGTGTGTAGTTGGCTCGCTGGCACCGCTGGCAATTAGGAGCACATATATTCTGTCAGGTGTGTTAACGTCATCACGTCTAGCACCAACAGTATAACCCTGAATCTTACTAGGTGGTCTACCTGTTTCTACTGTATATCCATAGAGGAATAGTTTAGTAGGGTCAGCAACTGTCCTAGTCTTTGTAATATCAATCGTAACCCAGTTGATAGAAATCTCATCAACGTCGTCTAAGGACTTAGGTGGGATAACGTGTGTAATGTTTCCTGCTTTGTCCTTTGTGAATGCTGCTGCTTTGAAACCTTTGGACCTAAGGCTCGTATTTCCGAAATTACTGTTAGAGTTAGTAATCGACAAATCCCCACCACTATCGCTGAAGAAATGATCACCAAATCCCACAGCAAAGACAGAAACGACCTGAATGAATGCGTCGTTTGATGCTTTAATATGGACATGTCTCCACCCCTTTCTATACTTACACAATCCGTTAATATGTGCACCTGAGCCAGCTGCCTGTGCCTCATATGCACCAGTTGATTGGTTGTACAACACGAAAGCACGGTCATCCTTTTGAAGGGAGATACCCGTGAACTGTGCCACAACCATCGACTTGAAACCAGTTGCTTCAGCACCATCGGCGTGCATACCGTTGATACCCCAAACACTTCGGAGTGAGTTGTTAAACACGTAAGGTGATGCCGAGTCAACAGTGTCAATCTCGACTTTAACTAGGATGTTACTACCTAGTGCGTTACCTGAGGGCTCTGCTGACATCTGATAGGTAAACTGATTACCCTGTGCAGATGTTACCAGAAATGACCCATTGTAGAGGAGAGCATCTTGGTCAGTAGGACCAGTAACCCCAGATATATTAACTGCGACACCCACGGAGAATCCATGATTCTTCGGATTGCCGAGCTCATCGACGGTGAACGCCGTTGCTGTTTGACCATTTCTAATGATTTGTGAGACTGCGAATTCGTCGGAAATCGGACCAACGATTCTGTTTTCCTCAACCCTTGCTTGCAACTGGTCTTGTGATGCAATACCAGATGTGTCAGGGATAACAGCGTAACCTTTAGATATCTTCTGATAGTAGAGCTCTAGGTCTGCACTGTTTGCATACTCAAAACAGGTGAGTTTATGATGTGAATAGTTAGGAGCAATCTGACTAAGGTCATCACGATAGTAGACACCATTGTTGTCACCATCAAAGAATGACATCTGCCAGAAATAGCAACCACCAGTAAGTCTGAAGATTGCAGCAGGTGTAGGTTCGTTAGCAGCAGTAATACCTAGCGATCCTTGTACCGTAGGATAAGGAACATACTTAGGTACAATTTTCGTTCGCCTAAGGTCTGACCCGACAACAGAACAACCTCTGGGCACGACAACGCCACCACGAGTCGAATTGAATTTATACAATTCGTTAGATGCGGAGGTAAGGTCAAAGTTGGTGTTTTCGTTAAACGGTTGAATCTGATTATAATCAGACAAACCAGGTCTATTATCTATCACATATTCGGATGGATAGAGATAGATACTAAACGCATCGAATTCGTCATTACTTAGACCAACACGATATGAGAAACGTGCCACCTCAAGGAAAGCACGTTGCAACGTCTTAAATGGACGGAGTGCTGAGTTACCTCTGTTGTCAAATGCGTCCGATGCATCAAAGTCGTCGGGGTTGACGTAAATAATACGCCCCGTCCTCGACGTGATGATATTCTTAAGACGAGTAAGTGCCATGGATTCGGATTCCTACTAAGGTATTTATTACGGAGCTGCGCCGCCACCATCTTCCGAGGTGCTAACTTTGGTCATGTGCACAACAGGGAAATCATCACTAGGTGATTCAAATCCATTTGCAACATAACTTAAATCACCAGCAGAGGAATAGACCATGATGTTTTCACCAGGTCCAACTACTAATGCACTATTCTTATCAGTGGCGTTAGCAGCAATTGCTTTACCATAGAAAATATAGTCCTCATCATTATAAATTCCAGTTTGGTCTGTCTGGATTCCAGTGCTGATAGTTGCAACATTAAATGTCAATGCTGCTCCACCACCTGAGCCAAGTTGAGCATCATTAATCTGAATAGTATCTGATACTGCGTTAGCTCTACCACCATCAAGGATGGTAACAGTTGCTGCACCTGACCCATCAACTACAACCTTAAACTTCATACCAGTGCCACTACCTGTGGTACTGTCAGGAGATAGATTGTCGTATGTGCCTGCAGTACGACTACCGTCTGCTGCACCAATGCTATTCAATGTAAGTGCCTTACCAGTAACAACCTCAACCAACAAACGGTCACCGTTGTTAAGAGTTGGGGTGTCATAGATGTATGTGCCTGCAGTAAATGGTGTTGACCCTTCACCAAGAGCAATCTTCAAATGTGCATTAACAGGGTCATACTCTTGGACATATCCAAAAGGACCAGGTGTTACACCACTCTGAAGAATAGTATAGGTAACAGAATTCAAAGTGAATGTGTCACCAGCAGCAAGTGTTTCACCTGCAACGTCATAGATATAAATTTCTTCAAATGAAGGTGTTTCATTAACCTGCACGTTGAAACCAACACCCAATGTGCTACCTGCTGGACTACCATCAGCATAACCAAACAGGTTAATATCGGTAGTATCAGTAACAGCAAGAGATGTATATGCTCCTGCTTGTCCAGCAACACCAACTTTACTTACACCCTGAGTATACTCAGTACCAGGATCTGGTGTTGTGTTAGTACCTTCAAGACCATCAGCTGAGAATTTCAGTGGATAGTTAGTATTTGTTGAATCACTTAGGTCAAATTTATAAGTAATACCCTCTCTAACTGGGACAATTGCATTCAAAATATGGTCTGTGCCACCTTGGGTTAGAGTTGTCAACCACTTAGTATTGATAACAGCGGATGATGCTACACCAAAGTTGAATGTGGCAGATGCGTTAGAAGAAGCACCTGTAAAGTTTTCTCCTTCTGTAAACCAGTTTGTAAGATAGACACCGTTATCTGTCAGCAATGTAACGTTAACACCATTGTTATGGTCAACGTCTGCAGTGCCGTAGCGTCCTCTATCAACTGTGAGGTCATTACCATTAACGTCTGTAATTGATAACAACTCATTATCAATCAGGACAATACCACCTGATACAAAACCAGTAGAATCAGCAACTGTAAGAGTTGTATCACCGTTTACAAAGGTTGCACCCTCGTCAACAGTTGTCACCGTAGCAGATGCTGACCATGCGTTAGCTGCTCTGCCTGGTGGGAGTGCTGCTGCAGTAGTGTTAAGCACACCACGAGTAACAGTAATTACGTTAGTTGTCGTGTTAATACCACCAACATCAATCTGTGCTACCTCACCACCAACAGACCCGTCTAAGAGTCCTAGTGTAAGATACATCCCGTCAGCAAGTCCAGTGTTACGGGAGATATTGAAAGAAGTTGCACCGCTGGCAACATCGGACATTTCAAAGTTTACTTCAGTCTCTGTGCCACCCCTGAATAATCCAGTCAATCCTGAAGTTACGCCAGTAAGTGTTTCACCACCTTGGAATGTACCTGCTTGTGATGCTGCTGCTAGTGCGATTAGAGTAATGTCTTTAACAATCGCATAGTAAACAACGTCTTCAGTAGACCTGAAAACGTCTAAAATCTTTGCTTTCGCTGCGTTTGTAGTGGTGAATGCAGAACCAGGGATTGCATCTGCATACTGGAAACCAGGATTGGTTTTGATTTTATATGCGGTAATAGGATTACCCTTAACGAATTTGTTAGGGGATGCCGCACCACCAGTAGATGATTGTGGTCCACTCATGTGCAACACTTGGTCGTAATTCCTAAGTGCTGCTCTGTATGATGCTCCACTACCAGACTGGTTACAGACATTGAGGACTGCGCTACCAGTGACTGTAGTAGGACACCTATACAAAACTGTATTTGTTGTTGCGCCTGGTTTATCAGCCGCTAGTCTTCCTGCTGTCATTGTTTATTTACCAACCTGCTTGGAAAAAGGATTGTAGTCTTAGTTGCCCACCTAAAACAGGTGCTGCAAGTGCGCCACCGAAACTAATTGCCACATCACTAATGTTATTAGTAGAAAGCAACGTTGCGTCAGCGTTGGGGAATTGAATGTTAACTGCTTCAGTTATGTTAGAAGCATCTATAGTGATAAGACCATTAACCTCATCTGGGTTATTTATCTTCATTAACTCCATAGTCTTATTCTTAAGACTCTGGGTTTTCAATTCTGTTACGAGAATGCTAGTCCCGTCTGTGTTTAATGGTGCGGTAACCTCATTATCTGGGAAACCAAACACATATGTCTGGTTGTCTTCGATGTTTGAGAGGTCAAACTGGACCTTTCTACCTTCACCGTCATCTGCGTCAGTATCACAGAATACTGCTCCTTTATATACCTTATTATAGATAACCTGTGATGATTCTTCACCAACAACAGTAATGTTGAGGTCAGGGAATGTAACAGTCCTGTCTAAGGTTAACGACGCCGCGTTAAAGATGACATAACGAGTTGGGTCGTTAGGGTCTGAAGATGGTGTGTTTGAGAACGTGGGGTTAACCATGTTCTTGTTGAAGATATTCTGCTCTGTAATGTCATCAATCAGAGTAGATTGTGTCTGTGCCGCACCAAAGTCAGGCAATTTATAAGTGTGTAGGCCAGGTGATTCCCAAGCGTCACACTCAAACTTTGCAATCTTGTCAGTAGCAGTGGACCCTGTTACTTGAAACTCAGCGTCCTTAACAATGATTGTCTTGTTAGTGATAGTCTGGAAGGTGTCATTCGCCAGCAAAGTTGTGCTGGTGTTTGTACCTACGTTAGGCAAGTCGAAACGACGTGTGCCTGACTGTGTAGAGATAGTATCTACATTAAAATGTGCCCTTTTTGCAGGGTTTTGGTCACCACCTAAGAAGAATTGAGCATCAGTCTGAATGATAGGACCATTAACAGTGAAGAAACCACTTCCCTGTGGGGTCATCTCAATAGATGATGTTGCTGATGCTGTATCTATCGCTCTAATAAGAAGCGTAGATGAGCCATCAGTATTCTCTCGCCTGCTATTATACAAGGCGGCAGTACCGAATGTCAACCCAATTTCGTTGACAGCAGATTGATACAGACCAGAATCTCGGTCTAGGTCGAAGGCTAATCCTGGTGCAGTCTGACTACCTGCAGTTAAACCACGAAAAAGTTGATTGACTTTTGCTTTACGGTTTGGAATGAGGGGGTCAGAGATGACGATGGGCAGGATAGCTTCACCAGTAACGAGCGCATCTGCGATTGTATCTAACTGGGATATACGTTTTGTTGCCACGAAATCTCAACACAATTTGCTACAGTTTTATTTATAACGGTTCGAATCGAGCGATAAGTCAGGTATGTATAACTGATGCTTAGTCCGCCATAAACTATGTACATTTCTGACATTTTTCCACCCATATACGGAGTAGAATCTGTCTTCACACTGGTCTAGGTTTTCAGAAGTGCAAATACCCTTTGTCCATTCCCATTTACCTCTACCATTACAGGAATACCAATCACTTCTTAATTCAAATCCCCAGTAACAATAGTTAGGTTCGTAAGGGTCACATGACCTACTATGGTCAATCATTAAACCCTTACGTCTCTTCCTATTTACAAGGAATTTATTAGGATTATCTTTCCCTCCTTGGACACGATTTATCTCAGGAGGGAATCTATCGGAGAAATATCCGCTACTCAGCGAGGTACCCATTTTTAACCAACCACTCCCTAGTTAAAGGTGTGGGTTCGTAATCGGACCACATAGTCCCGTTAGCGCAAGACTTAAGTGCTTGTTGAGTCATGCCCTCAGTCTTACCTGCCCATGTCGCTTCCGTCTCCCTAGGAATTGCTTTAGGCATATGTTTGTATGTCCTTGTTGCTATTTCGGCCCACAGTGGAGGCACTGCTTCCACAGGCATAATAATAGCAATCATACTATTA
>Ga0163110_10000362_pt1 | contig 20893 bp, 10 predicted proteins | sample CRUFie1St17metaG_FD_108703 | JGI IMG/M metagenome (GOLD analysis project Ga0163110, IMG submission 108703) | Marine microbial communities from the Costa Rica Dome - CRUD Field 142mm St17 metaG | ecosystem: Environmental > Aquatic > Marine > Oceanic > Photic zone | place: Costa Rica: the Eastern...
GTAGACTACTTTCTCAAAATCAAGGTTAATGACCAAACAATCGCGGAAAGACCCTTCCATGAAGAAGAATTCGCTCGCCAATTCCCTTCAAAAACCTTCAAAGGCTCATTCAAGATTAACCTCGGAGAACCTGTCAAAGATGCTTCTATTATGGTTCAAGATATAGACGGGGAAATCATGCAGGTGATACATAAAAAGGCGACTATCTCCAAAGGGGAACATCAATACAATTTCAGTTTCACCCACAACAAAGGCCCTGAGGCTCGATTCTGGGTCAAACTTCGAGATCAATACAACCTTATCTTAACCCGATTCTGCATCAATTGCACCGAAGAGGAAAAGAAGCTCGACCAACTCAAAAAAGGCAACCCTAATCCATAAATCAAATGAGGAGCCTTCACTCTACCCAGCGTTTTTTAATGGGAACAATGGTCGGGTATAAGTAGCTTGATTAAGCCTTCAATACTTTACTTTATATTCCCGTCCAGCTATGCTACACATAAAGTGGAAAGCCGTTTGATAATGAGGGGATGACATTCTTTTGCAAAAAGGTCTGCATTAGGGCTATTTAGGAGTGTAGTTCTTCCTGTTTTAAGTGAATGAACCGTTTCCTCCTTGATCACGCACCGACGGGATCGAACCAAACTCGTGTTTTCCTTGATCACGCACCGACGGGGTCGAGAACCAAACTCGTGTTTTCCTTGATCACGCACCGACGGGATCGAACCAAACTCGTGTTTTCCTTGATCACGCACCGACGGGGTCGAACCAAACTCGTGTTTTCCTTGATCACGCACCGACGAGATCGAACCAAACTCGTGTTTTCCTTGATCACGCACCGACGAGATCGAACCAAACTCGTGTTTTCCTTGATCACGCACCAACGGGATGAGACATGCATAAACTGAAATGCGGAAACTGTTCCAATAACAGTTTCCGCATTTGGATTTCATTTCAATCAATCAAGAAAACACGACTCGGCGATAGACATCACGAAGATGTATCCATAAGTCAATGCTTTTCAAATGGTAACGACCTTCTAGACTCTCTGCCCAGCGAAACAACCAAAACCCATTATCATCGCGATAATAGCCTGAAACCCGAGCCTTATATTGATCAACAAACACAATCTCTCTAATTGACTCTACCCCTAAATAATAATCAAGCTTAGCCGTCTTATCATAAGCTGCAGTAGACTTAGACAAAACCTCAATCACCAAAATAGGGTTCGCAATCGCCATTCCTCCCATATCATCTACCTCCAATCCTCCACATACTACAGACAAATCAGGATATACATATGCGTTCCCCTTTTCTATTCGAATACGCATATTACTTTCAAACAACTCACAGTTTCTTCCTCTCTCTACCAATCCCCCATCAATCAACGTATTCAATGTTGCTACAATACGCGAATGATTCAGCGTCCCTCCTGCCATCATCCAAACCTCTCCATCATAATACTCATATCGCTCTCCCCTACCATCCTCCAACTCAAAATATTCAGGAAGGCTATAAAAAGTTTTATCTTTCATATCGCAATTCGTCCATACTATTCATTTTATATCGAAAGATACAAAATAATGGTCATTTCCCCTACTTAGGTGTATTCGGTGAAAGCACCCAACCTCCTATCCCCAACTCTTTCAAGCGTTTAACTTCCTCAACCGCTAAAGCCTTTGATCCGAATCCCCCCGTTGTCACACGAAATTTTCCTCCACTAGCTTCTAGTATCACCCCACCAATCCCCTCAGCATTTAATTCCTTCACCTTCTTAGAGGCATTCACCTTTGAACCAAAACTACCCACAACCACATGATAATCCCCTGCCTTATTGACTTTTGGAACCGCCTTCTTAACCACAGGCTCCTTCTTTACAGGTTCTTTCTTCGCAGGGCTCTTTTTCTCGGGAGCCGCCTTTGCAGGAGTAGACTTTCGGCTCGGAATTTCACTAGCTGCAGCCGTAGGAGGAGGCACTACAGGTCGGTATGGGTACAGATAATTATTCTGCGTTCCTGATGCGAAATCACTCCCCATCACTTCTTCTCCCAAAGGGCTCTCCGCGCTCGCCAAAACATCCCCCCCTAATGAGGTATCTTCAAACACCATAATCGACCCTGTATAGCATGCAACCCATACATAATTATGCGCCGCATCAAAGCTAATCCCTATCGGTTTAGTTTTCGTTTTTACGGTTTCCAATACCTTCATATCTGACGTTTGAACCTTACTCATTGAGTTCCCTAAATAGTTCACCACATATAGGTATGAACCATCACTAGAAATATCCATGCTACGGGGCGCCTTACCTGTCTTGACCGAACTCACAACCTTCCATTGTGTCAAATCAACTTTCGCAACCTTCCCATCAGTATTCAAGGTAACATACAAATACTTACCCGTAGGTGACATACACAAATGCCGTGGTTGGTTCCCCACATTCTGTATCCAATACAATTTATAATCCGATAAACGCACAACGGCAATCTTCGTCGAGCCCATAACAGCCACATAGGCATATTGACCTCCAGGATCAACCACAATCCCTCTTGGATATCGCCCAATAGCGATGCGTTTTACCTCTTTCTCCGTTTTCGTATCCACCACACTCAAATCCCCACTACACCAATTCGAGACCAATACTTTACTTCCATCAGGTGTAACAGCCACATACTTTGGCACACACCCAACACGCACAATAGACTCTATTTCCAGCGTCTTGGTACTAATCTTATACACATAACTACTATCATACTTGCTACTCATCTTACAATTATCAGATCCAGGACTATCAAAGTCATCCCCAAACATCTGATAATTCGAAACCCAGACAGAAGCTCCATCTGGTGCAAAAGCGGCTTCAACAGGCGAACCTTCATGTAAGCCCTTATGACCCGAAACCCCATAATCGCTAAGTTTGATTTTGTCACTAATTGTCTTCTTTAGCTTTAGCCCCTCTGTATCATAAACCGTCACTGTATGCCGATACATCATGTTTTGTGCAAAAGCTAAGTTCCCAGCACCACATACAACCGACTTAGGACGAATATCTCCCGTGATTGTCTTCTTCAATACCAAAGTTGTATCTCCTTCTCCCTCAACGGGTCCCGAATACCCCCACTGTGCTAGGATAACAATCGATAAAATCGTAAAAATTGTGTGTTTCATGCCCTTATATTTTTTTTCCAAGTACCAGACTAAACGAACAACTAGACTACATTGGTTGTCTGGCCTATTCATTTTATCAAGCTATCTCAAATGACAGAAATTAGTCGTTTTTGCCCTAATTTCGTCCAATATCAATCCGTATATTATCTCCCAATGATAATACACTCCGCTTCATGAATCGAATCGCATGCATCTTACTTCTCCTCCTTCCATTCTGCATCTTTGCCCAAGACAACCTCGTCCAAAATGGCAGTTTCGAATCCTTGAAATCCTGCCCCACTAAAATAGGCCAACTCAAGAAAGCTGAATATTGGGCATCTCCCAACCAAGGAACCCCCGACCTTTTCAACGCCTGTTTCCTCAAATCACCTGTTGAATGTGGCGTTCCTGATAACCGATTCGGCACCCAACCAACTTTCGAGGGCAAAGGGTATGCAGGCATCTATTATGGCGAGTCAGAAAGAGAATACATCCAAGTTGAACTTGCCAAACCCCTTCGTAGAGGAGAGTACTATGCCATTCAATTTGAAGCAAGCAATGCAGATCTCCAGAAATCAGGCTTCCCTGTGCTTGGCGTATACTTTACCCTTTCACCTACTGAGCAAAAAAACTGGGACTTTGTCAAACTCAAACTTGGCACAAAAAAGCTCGAATATATTCCTCCTACTACCCTCTCCGAATGGACACGTATGTCCGCAACTTACCAAGCAACAGGGGGCGAACGTTACCTCACCATAGGCTATTTTGATTCCCTAGACCATAAGGCATATACCTATATAGATGAAGTCTCCTTAATCAAAATAGAGACAAGCTATGCCCTAGATAACGAAACAGACGAAGACGGCTTCACCCGAAAATCTCTTGCCCTCAAACTCTCAACGCCTCAACTCGCAAACCATATACCCAATCCTGGCTTTGACGACCTACAGGATTGCCCCGTAGCCCGAGAACACCTTTTTCAGGCAAAAAAATGGACTGCCTCCCGTAATACACCCGACATCTACCATTTCTGTGGTACAGGAAGTTCATCTGTTCCAGAGAATCCCCTTGGTTACCAAACCCCTCGATCTGGCAAAGGATATAGTGGCTTCTGGGCATATCTCAACAAACTCCCAGAATACCGCGAATTCATCCAAAGCCAAATGATCTATCCCATGAAGAAAGACAAAGTCTATTGCGTCAGCTTTTACGCTAGCCTTGCGGGTACGAGTGAAGCTGCCGTTGAAGAGCTTCAAATGGTCTTTACCAATCCCCGAATCGTTGATCGTAAAACAAACTCCTTCATCCAAGGAACTGCCAATCTCCAATATGATGGCCCTATCCAACAGAAAGGAGAATGGGAATTCATATATGGCCTCTATATCGCCACAGGCAAGGAAACACATATAAATATTGGCAATTTCAAGTCGGATACAGAAACAGCTTTATATAGTATTGCCAGCAACCAACAAACGAGCAAACTTCTTGATGACTCCTATCGCAAGTCTTCCTACTATTATGTAGATGATGTCGCAGTAATTCCCATTACCCATCCCAATTGTCAATGTCCTCCTGAACTCATCCAAGCAATTCGAGCCTCCCTCCAAATGCCTGAGCCCGATGCCCCAACGCTTCCACCACCTCCAGGTACTACAGAAAGCAATCCGCCGACTTCGGACACACCTACATCCACCGAATGGGCATCCGAAACCGTAGAGGAAGCCTATAATTGGGGCTTAGAGGAAGACGACTATGAAACCGCTGTTTTCAAATCAGGCGAGCGAACCGTTCTAAAGAACATCCTTTTTGAAACAGGAAGCTCAACCCTTCTCCCTCCTTCCTTTCCAGAACTCGACAAAGTACTGAGATTCATGTTAAACAATCCCGATTACAGCATCACAATTATCGGACACACAGACAATGTAGGAACCGAAGAGTCCAACCAACAACTATCTATCAATCGATCCGAAGCTGTCCGCACGTACCTCACCAAACGTGACATTGCCCCTGATCGAATCACCTGCCTAGGCATGGGCGAGCTCGTTCCAATAGCAGATAACGAATTCCCTGAAGGCCGCGAACAAAACCGACGCGTAGAGATTCAGGCATATCATTAAAGAATAATTCGTGTATACTGGGACGAATTCCTCCTTTTTGTTCGTTCATCAAAGTAGAACAAATGTATTTTACACTACTTATGAGAACCGCTATTCTGTATCTAATCCTAGGGATACTCGCTTTCCCTCTGTTTGCCCAAAAGAAACATCCCGCTCAAAAGGCATATGCCATCCAAGGCATTGATGTATCAAAATGGCAAGGAGAAATCAATTGGAAAGCAGTCAAAAAAGACCAAATCACCTTTGCATTCGCCAAAGCAACCCAAGGCATTAAATGGCGAGACCCTATGTACAAAAAGAACCGCAAGGGGATGAAGAAAAACAAAATCGTGAAAGGAGCGTACCATTTCTTTGAGAGTAAACACTCAGGAAAAACCCAAGCCAAACACTATTGGAAAACCGCCAAATGGAAAAAGGGAGACCTCCCTCCTGTACTTGATCTCGAACGAATTGATAAGGGAACCAAGGCAAAAGATATGCTCCGTGAAGCACGTGTATGGCTCGATTGGGTAGAGGATAAATGCGACTGTAAACCCCTCATCTATACCAATCGAAACTTCTTCGAAAAACACCTCCGCGAACAGTTCAATGATTATCCATACTGGATTGCTCGCTATCGAAAAAAAGCCCCTGACTTCACCACTTGGCTTTTCTGGCAATACACAGACAAAGGCCGTGTCAAAGGCATAAAAGGGAAGGTTGATAGAAATGCTTTCTTTGGCTCCACTGAAGCCTTCAACAGGCTAATAAGAAAATAAAGCTGACAGTCAGGCCGTCATCCTTCGTGTAATTATGTCAGACAAACTGACAGGATGAATACCATCCAAAATTCTTTCAAATCCCTTATGTATATACCCGAATTAACAATTCTGTATATACATAAGGCTTTGATTATGAGTATTTCAACGAAAAGCCATTCATACTAACAGCTTTCTCCTATTTAAGAATTATTTATGATAAAGAGGTAGTTCGTACAAGTACCAAAATAGTATGCATGCAGCATATTTATGGCATGCTTTTCGACTTCACCCCAATGAGCATACGGCTCATCTATTTTTTCACTTTATGATATTCACCCTATAAAATTAGAAACAGAATATTATGGAAGACTTCCTCAAAAAAATACTATATACAGGTGTTGGATTGGTCGCCCTTGCATCTGAAAAACTCCAAACGACCATTGATGATTTGGTAGAGCAAGGCAAGCTATCAAAAGATGATGGAAAGCAAATCGTGGATGAATTCCTCGCCTCTACTTCGGATAAAAGAGATGAGATGGAATCTAAACTACGATCAGTAGTAGAAGAGGTCGTTTCTAAGATTCAGTTCCCTTCAAATGAAGACTTTGACAAGCTTCATAAGCGTGTAGAAGAATTCGAATCTCGATTCAGAGAAACAACAGAAGATGTCTTGAACCGATTTGGCATCTCTTCTGAAGGTATTGTTGAAGAATTGAAGAAGCGCATTGAGGTATTAGAAGATAAGCTAGGGTTCAAGAAGCAGCAAGCAGATGAAACGTCCGCAGATGGCGAACCAGTAGAAGAAGCACCTAAAACACGTGCAGAAGTAGAAGAAACTCCACCAGCAGATGGTGAATAATATACATCATTGTCTATCGTTTTATGTCATAAGCATTGAGGCGGCCTTTTTGGCTGCCTCAATTGCTTTTATAGAGAATTCACCCTGAATCCCCTTTCTTTGTTAGGTATCTCATTGCTTCTCCCTAAGCATTTTTCTATCTTTTCGGGAAATTAGGACGACACGCATGTTCTTTAGCCAAACCTTTAGAAATATTAGACGCGCACGAGAGATTATCCGCATTTTATTAAAGTACGGATTTGAAGACCTCGTCGTAAATACTTCCTTGAAGATTTTCATCCCAGAGAAACGCCGTCTCAGTTGGATGCGAAAGAAAAAACCCGTATTCGAATACACCCGTTGGGAACGTATCCGAATGGCGGCCGAAGAACTAGGCCCAACCTTCGTAAAAGGAGCGCAGGTTCTATCCAATCGTCCTGACGTATTGCCTGAAGCCCTTATAAAAGAGTTGCAGAAACTCCAATCGAATGTTCCCCCTTTTGATTCGGAGAAGGCCAAAGATATCATCGAACATGAAACAGGTCGGAAGATTACCGATTTATTCGAATACTTTGAAGATGCCCCTATTGGTTCGGCTTCTATCGGACAAGTACACAGGGCTCGGCTAATTGGAGGGGAAGAAGTCGTTGTCAAGGTTCAACGGCCAGAAGTTCGAGACCGCGTTCTCCAAGATATTGCCATTATCAAAGAAGTCGTTCGCCTTGGAGAAAATTACTTCAAACGCCAAGGGATTCTTAACCCCATGGATATCGTTCGCTCCTTTGAAAGAAGCATGATGAAGGAACTCACTTACCTCAATGAGGCTCGAAACATTGAGCAATTTCGCAACTTCTATAAAGACTACACCAATTTCTACGTCCCAAAAGCATATAAACAATACTCTACCGATCGCGTACTCGTCATCGAATTGATCAAAGGATGTAAAATCACGGATATCGAGCAACTTAACAAATGGGGCTTAGACCCTACGAAGATAGCCGAGAGTGGAATGGATATCTATATGACACAGATATTCGAACACGGCTATTTCCATGCAGATCCTCATCCAGGGAATGTATTTGTACGTAAAGATGGGGTAATCTGCCTCATTGACTTCGGTATGGTTGGCACCCTTATGAAGAAGGATAAACATGCGTTTGCAGGATTATTTGTGGCAATGGCACAAGAGGATCCCCAAATGATGGCAGTCTATTTCAGACGATTGGCAATTGATGGGGAGATATCCGACATGCGTGCATTCGAATATGACCTCAATGAGATCATAGAAGATTACGCCAATATGGAGATTAGTGAAGCCAGTATGGCTGATATGTCAAGCAGCCTCCAACGAATTATCTACGAATACCAACTCAAAGTTCCTGGCTCTATATTCTTGATTATGCGTGCCATGGCCATACTCGAAGGTATTGGCCGAACCATCCACCCACATTTCAACACCCTCGAATTTATGGAGCCTTATGGCATGAAGCTCCTCCAAGAAAAATTCGACCCCAAAGCCCTAGGAAAGGATCTCTACTCAAACGTCTCCCAACTCCTTTCCTTCATGACGGCACTCCCCGTAGAAATGAAGGGTATTCTCCGACAACTCCGCAAGGGAAAACTCCATATTGAGGTTGAGCATACAGGCTATCGTCCCTATATGCAGAAACTCGACTTCATCACCAATCGCCTATCCTTGGCTCTCGTCACCAGTGCCTTATTTGTATCCTCCGCTATTGCCATGCATGCAAAACTCCCAGCAGAAGCCATGACCGCATCGGGCTTACCTTATATCTCTCTATTGGGAATGTCTATAGGAGGAGGCTTAGGGATATTCCTCCTATTTGCAATCTGGAGGTCAGGACGATAAAGTGCTTTTATCAAGTCTGTAAAAAAAGCCAAACGAACCTCATTATTAGGAAAACTCAACGTGTAAGTCGTCAAGGGTAGCTGAAATTCCTTTTTGATGATGGTCAAATAGCCCGTCTGAAATAATAAATTTATAACATTTAAGTTTCGCAAATCCGCGCCCTGAACCTCCAAGGTATTGGTTTCTATACATTCTAATGAAGTAGGATCAATCTTGCGTATACGGATAAGATCAATTAGAAAACTGGGGGTACTCGTCTCATACAGCACATCCACAATGAATCGTTCCATACTTCCTTTCCTACGGACGAAAGAAGGTTGATTTCCCTCAACATATCGAAACCAATGGACGGATTAGGGTTGTTTTTGTTCAACATATCAAAACCATTAGACGGAGAATGGTTGAGCTTACTAATTTTTTTGTCGTGCATAACGGAATTGGGTTGAGTCCAAGAGTCAACCGTTTTCAGGACGGGACAACCGTTTTCAGGATAGGACAGTTTGGTTGGACCGTATACCAGCCGTGGTATTGGCTTCGGCGGTTTAGTTGGACCGTATACCAGCCGTGGTATTGGCTTCAGCGGTTTGGTTGGACCGTATACCAGCCGTGGTATTGGCTTCAGCAGTTTGGCTAGACCGTATACCAGCCGTGGTATTGGCTTCAGCAGTTTGGCTAGACCGTATACCAGCCGTGGTATTGGCTTCAGCAGTTTGGCTGGACCGTATACCAGCCGTGGTATTGGCTTCAACAGTTTGGCTAATCCATATGTCAATTGCCCCGTCTTGAAAATAAACTCACTATGCCTAGCAGGCATCTCTCCAATATTATCACAACTAATATATTTTGTGGATTTCCGCCTACTTATTCGTCTTAATACAAAAAGAAAATACCGTCCTTGCCCCTTATTTGATTATATTGTTGAGGCATTAGGGCAAATGCATGAACTTAAGACCTGACTAGGTACTATATTACTATGAAAACAGCAAGATACCTGCTTTTGGCTTTCGCAGCAGCTTTTGTGGCTGCAAGCGTCATACATGAAGACCATTACGATAAACTCGGAACCTATAGCTTTATTTCCTTTGAACAAGGAGATTCTTATGAGGATTTATGGAAAGAGGTTGATTCTCTTGAGAAACGATACCTGCCAAGATCGGCCAAGGAGGTAGTAGAGAAAATTTATGACAAGGCGACAACAGATAAAAATCCCCTCCAAAAGACAAAAACGATAAAGTACCTCGTCAAGTACAACAAAAGTACAGTAGAAGAAAGTGATTCGGTAAACATCGCATTTCTTGGGCAGGAAATCGCACAAGCAGAAGTGCCCTTTAAACAAATCCTACAATCTCTCACCGCCCAAACCTACTATGATTATTATCAGGCAAACCGATGGAGCATTCTAAATCGTACCCATGTTACAGAAAAACCCAAAGATTTTCGAACATGGGATGCCCACTACTTTCTCCAAACCATTTCTCATTACTATAGTCAGGCTACCCAACCCTTTGACGAGCTAATCCATTATTCCAGTACAGACTTCAGCCCCCTATTTGAGAACCAAAAGGCTGAGACAATATTCACGCCCACCCTCTTTGATATACTTGCTGATCAAGCCCTTAGTTTCTTTATGAGTACGGAATCTAGTCTAACGCAAGCATCTGATGCCTTTCAGATGGAAGCGAAAAAAGTACTCACAGATGCCAAACAATTCGAGAAACTCCGATTCTCAACCACAGATAGTTCTGCCAATCACCTAAATGCCCTTCGTATACTCCAAGATCTCATTCATCTACACTACTATAAAGAAGACCCCACGTCTTTTATTGACCGAGAGCTCGAACGAATCGCTTTCTTATATGAATATAGCACAGGTATAGGCAAAGATTCTATCCGTATGAACCTTTATCGAGACCTAGCAGGGCGATATAAAAAGCATAGAGCGTCTTCTGATGTCTACTACTCAATGGCCAAAGTCTTACAAGAGGCTGGCAATTCCTACAACTACCTCAGTCGAATGGGAGATCCCAATGCGGTTGCAAAGGCCTATAGAATGTGTTCCTATATAACCGAAACCTTCAAACAAGACAGTACGTATAGAGGGGTACACAATTGTCGGAGTATTCAGGAGGAATGCTTGCTTCCTCACTTCCAAATGCGATTAGAGAATGTATATCCGACCGATCAAACCTTTCGATTCTTCTTTACCTATAAGAACCAAGATACGGTACATTTTCGTATCATCAGAAATACAGATGCGGTTCAAAAGGCAGCCCGAAATGCCTACGGGAAGGACAAACTGAAGCTATACCTCGCCCAACCAAATGTCAGATCATGGAAACAAGGCCTCCCCAACCCTAAACAATTCCGAACCCATTCTGTCGAGCTCAAAGCGGAAGGACTTCCTTCTGGAAAATACATCATTTTAGCATGTAGCAACGAATCTTTTGACCTTGAGAAGGAAGGACACGTATATGGAGAACTTGTCTGCTCTAATCTAGCTGCTTTTGCCCAAAAAGACAAAGACTATGACCATCATATGTATGTCACAGATCGAAATACGGGCGAGCCTCTCCCGAATGTAAAACTCATTCGTTGGTCAGGATATGAATATGAAAAAAGGCTCCTTTCCACCCACCAAACCGATGAGACAGGTAAGGTAATTGTTCCCTATGATTCAAAATATTACTCCTATTCTTTCTCCTTCATCAAAGGAAATGACACCCTCGACCAGACCTTATACGTCTCTACTCCTTACACCTATGAACCCAGCAAAAGGCCTAAAGTCTATTTCTTTACAGATAGGAATATCTATCGGCCTGGCCAAAAGGTACACTTCAAAGGGATTGTACTACAGAAGGAGTCTAAAAAGAAAACCAATATCAAGGCTAATCACGCTGTAAAGGTGAGTTTCCTAGATGCAAATTACCAGAAGGTCAAGACCCTCAATCTTACCTCCAATGAATATGGAACCATTAGTGGAACTTTCACGGCTCCTGACCAAGGACTAAATGGTCGCATGCAAATTCAGGCGGATATAGGAGGAGGAAAAAGTTTCCGTGTGGAAGAATACAAGCGTCCTAAGTTCGAACTGGCATTCGATTCGATTAAAGGCAGTTATCGCCTCAACCAACGTATTCGGGTAACAGGTGAAGCAACTACCTATTCAGGGGCAAAAGTCGATGGGGCAAAGGTTCAGTATAATGTCAAAAGAACGGCTCGCTTCCCTTATTGGGGATGCTATTTCTGGTGGGCTCCTAGTCCTTCTAGCCCCGCCCAGCAAATTGTATCAGGAACTGCTCAAACAGATTCTGAAGGCAAGTTCTCAATCGATTTTCAAGCAATCCCCGACAATAGCTTACCCGAAGGAAGCCGTCCTGTATTTTCTTACGAAGTTTCGGTGGATGTCATAGACATTACAGGCGAAACCCAATCGAAAAGCACCTATGTTTCAGTAGGCGAATTGGCACTAGACCTTTCGGCTTCCATTCCAGAAGAAATCCGAACCAATAGCCTCCCTCCTCTACATATTCAATCAAGAAACCTCAATGGTTCATTTGAGCCTGCCAAAGGAAATATTAAGATATATCCCCTTACTCCTCCTCAGCAGAGCCTACGCAGTAGAAGATGGGTAAGACCCGAATTCCACACCCTCCCTTTCAAGGAATATAAAAAAGACTTCCTTCATGATGTATATGGAGACGAGGATGATTATCGTAGTTGGAAGAAGGGCGAAGCTGTCATCAATACCTATTTCAATACGAAAGACACTGCCCAATTCGACCTAAGTGCACTGGGTAAAGCCTCTCAGGGAAGGTACCTAATTGAACTTACTAGCCAAGATAAATATGGAAGCGAGGTCAAAGCCATCGTTTATACTACCCTTATCAATCCTCAAAGTACAGAATCTCCCTACCCGACTAGCCTCCACTATTCCTTAAACAAAGATACTGCTGAGCCAGGCGAAACTGTAACCCTAAGTCTCTCTACCTCAGAGCCAAACCTATGGGTGCTCTATGAGATTGAACAAGATGCAAAGGTTTTACATAGAGAACTTCTAAAGTTGAGCAAAGGTAAAAAAGACATTCCTATCAAGATAGAAGAAAGCCATAGAGGAAATATCAACCTATCGCTCTCTTATATATGTCACAATGAGTTCATTGATTACAAAGAGCAAATCAGAGTGCCTTGGACCAATAAAGAACTCAAACTCGAATGGATGAGTTTCCGCAGCAAACTCCAACCCAACCAAGAAGAACAATGGAAAGTCAAAATCACAGGTTCTAAAAGTGAGAAGGTCGCCGCCGAATTGGTTGCAACCCTGTATGATGCTTCCCTCGAAACCTTCACAGGAACCAATCATTTTGACTTAGATGTCATGCCAAGCTTCTCTAGCCTCCTTAGTTGGAGTAGTACGGGGTTCAGCACAACACAAGCCTATCTCCAAAGCAGTCCTTGGCGAACCTATCACTACGTAAAGCACACCACATACCCAAAGCTATTTGATGGAGCGTATCTTTATAGAGCCAGAAACAAGGGCAATCACATTAGTCCTACAACCATAGCCACAGGCCAAACAATCCTTATGGATGAAACAGAGGCCTACTTTGCACCAGAAGAAGAGTTTGAAGAGGTGTTTGAGAAAAATGGAAGCGATGTGGATTATACCACCACCCTCAATGGTGGAGGCGGAGGAGGATACGATCTCCCTGAAGATAGATACATAGCAGAGGATAAACCCAGAAAACCCAAAGCACCAGCTCCCCCTCCGAGAGTCAGTCAAGAAACCCAAACAGATGGGAAAGATGCAGGGGTCAAGATTCGAACAAACCTAAACGAATCAGCTTTCTTCTTCCCAGAACTCACAACTAATGAGGCGGGTGAGATCATCCTTTCTTTCACCATGCCCGAAGCTCTGACACGTTGGAAGTTTGCAGCCTTGGCTCACACCAAAGAACTCCAAATTGGAACCCTCATTGATGAGGTTGTTACCCAGAAGGAACTTATGGTCATGCCCAATCCTCCTCGCTTTTTCCGCGAGAATGATAAGCAATGGTTCTCCGCCAAAATCGCCAACCTATCCGATAAACCCCTAGAAGGAAATGTAGAGTTAAGACTCTTAGATGCACGCACCATGAAGTCTATTGGGGCAAGCTTTAAACTCAACCAGACCAAGCAAGCATTCTCTGTACCAGCCAAGCAAAGTACCGTAGCAAAATGGCTTATTTCCATACCTGCAGCTACCTCCGCAGTGGTCACACAAGTCATTGCCAAAGCAGGCAAATATGGAGATGGTGAGGAAAATCCCATTCCTATTCTCAGCAATCGAATGCTCGTGACCGAAAGCCTTCCTTTACCCATCCGAGGGGAAGAAACGCGATCTTATACCTTTGATAAGCTGATAAATGCAAGCAACTCCAGCACACTCAAACACCAACGCCTCAGCTTAGAGTTTACCTCTAACCCTGCTTGGTATGCGGTTCAGTCTCTCCCTTACCTCATGGAATACCCTCATGAGTGTACTGAGCAGATATTCAGTCGAATGTATGCCAATACACTCGCTACCCATATTGCCAATTCAACGCCTAAGATTCAACAGGTATTCGAAAAATGGCGCGAGAAGGCCAAATCCTCCTCAGATAAAGGCAGAAACGCTCTTCTCTCCAATCTCGAACATAATCAAGAGTTGAAAGCCGTGCTATTGGAGGAAACCCCTTGGGTATTGGATGCCCAAGATGAGGGAGAGCGTAAACGCCGTGTCGGACTTCTTTTCGACCTCAGCCGAATGAGTAACGAACAGTCGAAAGCCATCAAACAACTTGAAAAGCGCAGACATAATTCAGGTGCGTACGCTTGGTTCCCTGGCATGCCTGAAAGCCGCTATATCACCCAGCTTATTGCTACAGGAATCGGCCACCTTAAGAAACTAGGCGTAAAAATCCCATATGATGCCACTCTCCTTGGCGATCAAGCCCTTGACTACCTTGGGAATGAACTACGGAAAGACTACATAGAATTAAAAAAGGATTCTATCGCATTCGCTCGTAACTCCATCAGTTATATGCAGATTCAATACCTGTATATGCGTTCTTTCTACAAGTCTCTCCCTATTCGTCAATCCTACCAAGAGGCCAATAATTACTACTACAATGCAGCGAAGGAGAAGTGGGGACAGCAATCTATCTACATGCAAGCAATGATTGCTCTGACGCTACACCGTAATGGAGATACCCAAATTGCCAAAGACATTCTCAAATCCCTCACAGAACGCTCCCTCAATGCTGAAGAACTAGGACGCTATTGGAAGCTTACTTCGGGCTACTATTGGTACCAAGCGTCTACAGAGACCCAAGCCCTTCTTATTGAAGCATTCGATGAGATCACCCAAGACAGGCTTACCGTGGAGGAAATGAAACTTTGGCTACTCAAGCAAAAGCAAACCCAAGATTGGCGTAGCACCCGTGCCACGGTTGAAGCCTGCAATGCCCTCCTACTCACAGGCTCGAATCTCCTAGCCAGCGACAAATTGGTATCCGTCAGCTTAGGCGGCCAAACCATTGACCCAACCACAAGAGAGGATACAGAAGTCGAAGCGGGTACTGGCTACTTCAAAACAACGTGGAAGGCCCATGAGATTAAGAGTGATATGGGCAAGGTTAAGGTAACGAAAAGTGATCCAGGCGCAGCTTGGGGAGCCCTCTACTGGCAGTACTTCGAACAGTTGGACAAGATTACCTTCGCCAGCACCCCAATTTCGATACAGAAGGACTTATTTATCGAAACCCCATCCTCAACAGGTCCTGTACTCTCTCCTATAAAGAATCAGGGACGTATTCGCCAAGGGGATAAGGTCGTTGTTAGGGTAGAGATTCGTGTGGATCGCGATATGGAATATGTTCATATGAAAGATATGCGAGCCTCAGGCCTCGAACCCATACATGTGCTCTCGCAATACCGCTACCAAGACGGATTGGGCTATTACGAAACGACACGTGATGCTGCCACCCACTTCTTCATCGAATACCTTCCTAAAGGAACCTATGTATTCGAATATCCTTTGCGGGCTACCCATAAGGGTGATTTCTCAAATGGTATCACAACGATTCAATGTATGTATGCACCAGAATTCACAAGCCATTCTGATGGAATAAGAATTCAAATTGATTAAGTATATTGCCTTCTGTTAAACCATAGTAAGGAGTTTGGACAATCATATCCAAACTCTTTACTAAGCCATATAAATATGAAAACAGCTATAACCACCCTTCAACTCCTATTTGCCCTATTATGTGTATCCAACCTATATGCACAAGGGCAAGAAGGTCCATATCATCACCTTTGGCAAAAGATAGATTTCTATACTCAGAATCAACAACTGGATTCTGTTCATCAAGTAGTTCAAGAAATCTATGAACTCGCAAAGGAAGACTTACAAGATATTGAACGGGTGAGAGCAGTTAGGAAATTAGTAGAGCTCAATTCGTTTCGTCTAGAAGAATCAGATTCGATAAATGTTGCCTTCCTAAAGCAGGAAATTATCGAGAATATCCCTCCTTTTAAGGCCATTGTCCAATCTTACTTAGCAAATTATTACTACAACTATTACCAATTATATCGTTGGAGAATCCTTGGCCGCAGTCGCACAGATAGCCTTTCTCCTGATCTCGCATTTTGGGATGCTTCTCGGTTTCACAAGGAGATCACCACCCTCTATCATCGCTCCTTGAAAGATGCCGAACGATTGGCCAATATCTCTTCACGAGCATACCCAGGCCTAACCAAAACCGTAGAAGGCTCTGAAAAGTATCGACCTACCTTCTACGATATACTTGTACAAGAGGCTCTCGCATATTTCAATAATACCGAGTCTTCCCTTGCACGCCCAGCCAACCAATTTGAATTAGCTGCCACAAAAGAACTGTTCTTCTGGGAAGACTTCCTCAAGATGGATTTATCTACCCAAGATACCCTCTCTCCCACATGGTTGGTCTTGTCCAATTACCAAATGCTAACAAAGATTCATAGCCAACTGATAGAACGAAGTCGAAAGCAAAACGTTTTCGCCTTTGTTGATGGGGAACTACATAGGCTTGAATATATACGCAATAACAGCTTTGGGCCAAACAAGGATACCCTTTATATGGAAGCCTTAAAAAACCTGAAAGAAGAGTTTAAGAGTACTGAAGCTGCAACAGAAATATCCTACCAAATCGCAAAGCTCTATTACAATAGAGGAACAAATACACCTTCCTACAAAGATGATATCCGCATTGCGAGAGAAATATGTGTTGAAGCCCTTGCCTTATTTCCCTATTCCTATGGAGCCCAATTGTGCAAGGAACTCAAGCTTTCTATTGAAAAAAAGGAATTGAGCTTTATTGTAGAAAGAACCCATACAGTCAACAAACCTTTTAGGGCACGATTGAACTACAAAAGCCTTGATAAGGTATACTTCAAAATCATAAAAACGAATAAATCCCTAGAAAGGGACTTTTCCATCACACAGAGTTATATCAAAAAATTGCTCAAAGAAGAGAATGTTCTCAGTGGAAGCTTCGACTTACGAGCCTTTAATGACTATCAAGCACATTCTACAGAACTCATGTTCCCCCCTTTAACAAGTGGGACCTACTACATCCTCATTGGCAATGATTCGGAATTCCGAATAGAAAAACACGCAGTTGCCTTGGCTCAAACTAGGGTTAGCGGATTGGCGTATTCATACGTTAAAGATGAAAACGAGAGCCTACAATTACATATAATAGACCGTGATTCAGGGAAGCCCATTGAAGGAGTTATTATAAAACATAAGAAAAGAGGAGCCAACGTAAAGTACAAAACGCATGAGAATGGGGAGGTTAGCATTCCCGCTCCTACAAAACGTGATAGAGATTCCCACTTCATATTCAAAACTCCTACTGAAAAATACACAACCCAATGGATTGAGCAAGAAGCCCCTCGGGAAGAGGAAGAGGCAACTCAAGTCATACGTTTCTTTACTGATCGTATGATTTATCGCCCCAACCAAATCATCTATTTTAAGGGTATTCTACTCTCCCGAAAGGGCGATCAATATACGATCAAACCAAATGAGCAACTTACTGTCTATTTCTATAACCCAAACAACCAAAAAGTAGACGAAATTATCCTGACAGCGAATGAATATGGAACCTTCAGTGGATCTTTCGTCGCTCCTTCAAATGGTCTATTGGGGTCAATGGAAATACGCGGCCAAGGCGGAAGGATATCCCTAAGTGTGGAGGAATACAAACGGCCAAAATTCAAAGTGGAATTCCAAGAGCTTATAGGAAGCTATCGGGTGAATGATAAAGTGATTCTTAAGGGAAACGCCATTGCATATTCAGGTGCAAAAGTTGACCAAGCAAAGGTCAGCTACCGTATATTTAGAACGGCTCACTTTCCGTATTGGGCATACAAGCATTGGAACCGTCCTAGCCCTTACTCTTCTGGAGTTGAGATCAAATCAGGGGTCGTCACTACAAATGCACAAGGAGAATATACACTCGAATTTGACGCATTGCCCGATAAGTCATTATCACCAGAAGATAAGCCTGTTTTCACCTATCAGGTTACTGCGAATGTCACAGATATCACAGGAGAGACCCGCTCAGCATCAACCACTGTTAAAGTCGGATATATTGCATTAGAATTGAGAGCAGACGTTCCCAATACAATCTATACCAACGATATCCCTCATATCCCCTTGTCTACCCAAAATTCATCAGGCCAATTCGAGCCAGCCAAAGGAAGCTATACCTTCACCCATTTAATCGCCCCCCAAAATCCCCTACGAACCCGTCAATGGAATAAAGTAGATGCACACATCCAACCTAAAGCCGCATACAAAAGTGTCTTCCCACACGATGTTTATGCAGAAGAACATCAATACCAAACATGGGAAGAAGGGAGTTGGACATTCTCAGGAACCTTCGAAACACAAGTAGAGGAAGAAGAATCCCAACAGATTTTTGTACGAGAACTTAAGATTGCCCCTCAAGGAATGTATCGCCTAGATATTGAAAGTACCGACAAATATGGAACTCCTATTAAGGTCTCAAAATACTTTATGTTGGACAACCTAGACGAGAAGCTCCCTCCCACTCCACAGGTACTTTATATGCACCTATCTGACGAGTATGCTGAGCCCAATGATGAGGTCATCTTGACTATCGGAACCTCTGAACCAGAGCTTCATCTTGTATACGAACTTATGCAAGGCAACAAATTACTGGATCGACAATACTTGACGATAGAAAAGGGGAAACATTTGCTTCCTATCAAAATCAAAGAATCCTACCGAGGAAATATACAAGTCCATCTCAATAGTATCTACCATAACAATAAGCAAAGTAGAACCCTTACAATCAATGTTCCTTGGACAAACAAAGAGTTACAAGTTGAATGGATGACCTTCCGTTCCAAATTGACACCTGGACAAAAGGAGCAATGGAAACTTAAGCTCTCAGGCCCAAGAAGCGACAAGGTAGCAGCTGAAATGGTCGCAGCACTCTACGATGCCTCATTAGACGCATTCCGACCCAATAGCTATGACTTATTTCTCAATCCCTATTACAATTATCGTGATCGTGGAAACAATTGGCGCGTAACCCCTGTCTTCGACACCCAATACTCTCATCTGGTAACTATAAAATGGAACTATTCTTATAATGCTCCTCAAAAGTCATATGATGCACTCTATCTACCGAGAGGTTTATATGATTTGTTTAATACAGATGACTGCGATGAAGGTGTGTTCAGAAGATTCTCACGCCAAGGAAAAAAACTACGTAATAGAAAAGGCAGAACAATGCAGTGGAACAACTCCCTTGCAAATACGGGCAAATCTGATTTCAAAAGCGGAGAGCGAGAAAGGCTCAAATTAGCCCTGAAAAAAGAAGCGCCCAATGCCCCTCCGCCTCCCCCCTCAGAACCAGACGTTCAGATTCGGAAGAACCTCAATGAAACAGCCTTCTTCTTTCCCCATCTCCAAACCAATAAAGAGGGAGAGATTATCATTGACTTCACCATGCCTGAAGCCCTCACAAAATGGAAGTTCGTCTCATTGGCACATACCAAAGACTTAAAAGTAGGAAGCTTTGTACAGGAAGACATCGTAACCCAAAAGGAGCTTATGGTCAATCCTTTCACACCTCGTTTCCTACGAGAAGATGACAAAGTATATTTCTCCTCCAAGATTAATAACCTCACCCAAAAGGATTTATCAGGCAAAGCCGAACTTCGCATACTCGATGCGAAAACCATGCAACCTGTATCTAACTTCCTCAAATCCCGCTCTAACGAAACAAATTTCTACGTCAAACAAGGGCAAAGTACCTTGGTACAATGGGAGTTAAGCATCCCTGATGATATGGATGCCGTAGTCACACAGATTATTGCAAAAGCAGGTAATTTTTCCGATGGAGAGGAGAATGCAATTCCTGTATTGAAGAACCGAATGCTCGTAACCGAAAGCCTACCATTGCCCATCAATGGCAATGAAACGAAGGACTTTCGATTCGACAAACTCCTGAAATCCGACGGTATGATTGGTATGAAGCATCATAGCTTCTCCGTAGAATTCACCTCTAATCCTGCTTGGTATGCCGTACAATCTCTCCCCTACCTCATGGAATTTCCCCACGAGTGTAACGAACAGCTCTTCAGCCGACTCTACGCCAATACCCTTGCGACCCACATCGCAAACTCCAACCCAAAGATAGCAGAGATATTCACAGCTTGGGCTGATACTACCCAAGAGGATGGAGGGAAAAATGCCCTCCTTTCTAAGCTTGAGCAAAACCAAGAATTGAAATCGGTATTATTGGAGGAGACTCCTTGGGTGATGGCTGCACAGGATGAAAGCGAGCGTAAAAAGCGGGTGGGGCTCCTATTCGATCTCAATCAAATGAAGAAAGCGAATAACTCCGCCCTAAGAAAGCTTATGAAACGACAAAAGTCCAATGGTTCTTTCAGTTGGTTCCCTGGTATGAGCAGCAGCACCTATATCACATCCCTCATTGTCATAGGCCTAGGAGATTTAACCAAGATGAGTATTCCCCAATTGCAAGCAGAAAAACTATTCTATATAGGCGGTCAGGCTATCAACTATCTGGATGAAGAGATGCAGGCATTCTATCAATACCACCTTAGCCAATTGCCCAAA
>Ga0163110_10000366_pt1 | contig 20774 bp, 28 predicted proteins | sample CRUFie1St17metaG_FD_108703 | JGI IMG/M metagenome (GOLD analysis project Ga0163110, IMG submission 108703) | Marine microbial communities from the Costa Rica Dome - CRUD Field 142mm St17 metaG | ecosystem: Environmental > Aquatic > Marine > Oceanic > Photic zone | place: Costa Rica: the Eastern...
AAATTTGAGGAGTTTGCTAGTGAGCACGCTGCTGTTCTTTCTGAGGCTGGTCAAGATCCTATGCCAACAGTAACCGCAGCTGTGCTTCCTGGCGATGCTGCTGCCTCAGGTCAATCCCAAACCGCTGTTAATGCAAAAGCAGCAGCAGGCGAGGGTGCAACAGGACACGCTGCACCAGTTCAACCAGGCGTTGCAATTGGACAAAAAGCACCACAGGAAGTCAATAGCGTAACCACAACTCCTCATGAGCATGATGAGGATGGCGACGAGAATCCTGGTGCTAAAGCTGCTGCTCCAATTGGTGGTGGCATCTCTGGCGAACCTAACCGTGGTGCTTCTAACACCGACCTTCCTAACGGCACCGCTCCTAAGTTTGGTAGCGAGATTGCTTACGGAACCAAGGAAGGTGGTAGTGTAACCTACCCCATCAAACCTAAGTTTGAGTCGGTAGACATGAGTGCAGACGTTGCTGCTCTAACCGAGGGCACCGAACTCACCGAAGAATTCGCTGACAAAGCGAAGACAATCTTTGAGGCTGCTGTTACTTCTAAACTCAACGAAGAGTGGGCGAAACTGGAAGAAACTTTCGCAACACAACTTGCTGAGGCAGTTGAAGTTTCCAAAAAGGAAATTGCTGAAGAAGTAGAAGGCACTCTCAACTACGCAGTCACCAAGTGGCTTGAGGAAAATCAAGTCGCTGTTGATCGCGGTATCAAGAATGAGATTTCCGAAGACTTCATTGCAGGTCTGAAGAATCTCTTTGAAGAGCATTATATCGCAGTTCCCGACGAGAAGGTTGACGTTCTCGAAGGACTGTCTGAAGATCTTTGTAAGATGGAGGAGCGTCTCGACGAACAGGTCAAGCGCAATATTGAACTTCAAAATCGTCTGAGTGAGTCCAGCAAGCAAGTCATCGTGAACCTAGTTTCCGAAGGACTCGCTGACACTCAGAAAGAAAAACTCGCTTCTCTTGCTGAGGGTGTAGAGTTCACAACCGAGGAGGAATTCTCCAAGAAACTCACTACCATCAAGGAGTCCTACTTCACTAAGGAGTCGGTCACCAAAGCAGAAGTGACAGATGAAACTCCTGTCGAAGGCAGCAGCGATGACGTATCACCAGCAATGGCAGCATACATCAACGCAATGTCTCGCTGGAATCAGTGATTCACTAAATAATTCGTATCCACAATTCCTAACAAACACTCGGAGACAAAATGTTTAACGCAGAACATCTCCAGGAAAAGTGGTCCCCTGTTCTGAATAACGAAGCAGCAAATCCTATTGCTGATCGCTATAAGAAGGCAGTGACCTCTGTCCTCCTGGAAAACCAAGAAAGATTCCTACGCGAAGAGCGTGGAATGCTAAACGAAGTTGCAGTTAACAGCCTCGGCGCTGGCACTGTATCCCCTGGTGGATCCGCTCTCGGATCTGCTAACACTGCAGGACTAGCTGGTTTCGACCCCGTTCTGATCAGCCTCGTTCGTCGCGCAATGCCTAACCTGATGGCATACGACGTTTGTGGCGTTCAGCCTATGAGTGGTCCTACTGGACTTATCTTCGCAATGCGCTCCCGCTATGAGAACCAAGGCGGCGAAGAGGCACTGTTCAACGAGCCTGATGCAGGTTTCACCGCAGGTCTCGATGCAAACGCTGGAGACTATGTTCCCCGCACAGGCGCTGGTGTTGGTGGCGATGCAGAAGGTAACAACCCTGCTCTCCTCAACGATTCCTCCCCTGGCACCTACGAGGTTCCCCGTGGTTTCTCTCGTGAAGATCTAGAGCAAGCTGGCGATGCTGGCAAGCTGTTCCGCGAGATGTCGTTCAGCATTGAGAAGACTTCTGTGACTGCTAAGTCCAGAGCTCTCAAAGCAGAATACACCTTGGAACTGGCACAAGACCTCAAGGCGATCCATGGTCTTGATGCTGAGCAAGAACTCGCTAACATCCTGTCCAGCGAAGTTCTCGCAGAAATCAACCGCGAAGTCGTTCGTCGCGTATACAGCGTTGCTAAGCCTGGTGCTGCAAACAACGTTGCTAACGCTGGTATCTTCGACCTCGACGTTGACAGCAATGGTCGTTGGTCCGTTGAGAAATTCAAGGGTCTTCTCTTCCAAATCGAGCGCGACTGCAACGCAATCGCACAAGAGACTCGTAGAGGAAAGGGCAACTTCTTGATCTGCTCTGCTGACGTTGCATCCGCACTGGCAATGGCAGGCGTTCTCGACTACTCCTCTGGTCTAACTGGCGCAGGCGGTCCTGCAATCGGCACTGTCGATGACACTGGCAACCTCGCAGTTGGAACCATCAACGGTCGCATCAAGGTCTATGTTGATCCTTATGCTGCTAACCTCAGCGACAAGCACTACTATGTCGTAGGTTACAAGGGAACCTCCCCATATGACGCAGGTCTATTCTACTGCCCATATGTTCCCCTGCAGATGGTTCGCTCGATCGATCCTAACAACTTCCAACCAAAAATTGGTTTCAAGACTCGTTACGGCATGGTCAGCAACCCATTCGTCACCACCAACGGTGCATACAACGGCACCCCCGATGGCGAATCCCTCACCGCAAATGCGAACATGTATTATCGTCGCGTCCAAGTCACAAACCTCATGTGATCTGGATTCCACGGAATGTCAGGGGACCCCAACAGGGTCCCCTTTTTTTATACATACGTGTATGATAGAACTAAACCATGCCGCGTGCCATCATGCAGAAGACTGATATTCTTGCTAGAGTATATAAGTTGAAGACTGCCCTATTCAACGGAGAGCATTCCGATAAATCTGCCGACTGGCATGACGGTGCTCACGAATCCCTAAACAAAATCCTAGACATCCTACAAGAGTGGAGAGCATGAAAGACCTAGATTTCATTGATGATTTCTTTGAAGATCAAGACCAAGAAGTATTAAAAGAACGCATCATCAAAGCAAAGACTGATGTGCTCATGGAAGAACCCTGCCCCTTATATGAAGATGATTAATGATTGGCGTTACAGTGACGAAAGAATGGATGTAAGAACACAAGGACTAAACATCCTACTCAAAAAATTTGGATCAGAAATTTGTTCTGATGGATCTCCCCGATATTCCAACCAGAGCATCTACGAGTGCATCCATGACTGGGTGTCTCAAGGCAACGTAAGAACAGACGGTCTCGTCGCATACTATAAGGCATACTACGCTAAATAGTAATGCTTGGGAAGCTGACAGATCATGCCTGCATCTTGGTATAAAGAACAACCTACCAATAGAAATTATCTATCTCCTTTGGGGTTCCAGTTGAAACTGGAAAACTTTGAGGGGGTAGATTTTTTCTGTCAAAGTGCAGGCATCCCTGAGATCAACATGCCTTTCACAGAAGTTCCTACACGCTTTAGAAACTTCCCTGTCACTCCTGGTGGTGGAGTAACGTATGGTGATCTCACATTGCAGTTCATCGTGGATGAGGATCTTGTAAACTACAAGAGTGTCCACGATTGGATCAGGAAGAACGGTGGTGCTGAGGAGCACTCTCCTGATGAGATTGAGTTCTCTGCTGGTCAACTTCATGTCACTACCTCTTCCTTTAATGTAAATCACATCATTGACTTTGAGCGTTTGTTCCCAATCAGTTTGACAGGTCTAACCTTTGACGCTACACAAACTGACCAAGAATACTTTACAGCACAGGTCACATTCAAGTATACTAACTACAAGATCCGAGACCGAAACTTTAAATGAATTTTGAGAAACTACATCAACGCTTTGAAAAAATCAAAAACGAATGGGCAAGTGACAGTCACGTCGAACACGAATTCAAGAACAAACAATACACTGCTGATCTTGGACAGATCTCAATGGAGATCCCTTTCCAACACAATAAATACTTAAACCATTACACGGATCTTTCACAAATCAAAACGTCTCTAGAGTTTGAGGCAAGAAAGTTACTGCGAGAGAAGCGCGAGTATTATGGAGGAGAAGCAGACGCTCGTATCTACGCAGAGAAACCTTTCGGTAATAGTATCAAGACTTCTGAGAAGATGAAGGTCTATCTGGAATCAGATGACGATCTAATCAACGTAGAAGCAAAGATTAAGTTTATTGATCAAATACTATATTATCTCGACAACGTTTTGAGAATGATTTCCCAGAGAAATTTTCATGTGAAAAATGCGATTGAGTGGGAGAGATTTATTAATGGAAACTAATGTCCGACATCGTTGTTAAGAAGAAGAATGAGGTATACCTGACCCTTCAGTCAGAACCTCACATTCACCATGAACTATCTGACTACTTCTCCTTTGAATTACCAGAGGCAAAGTTTCTAAAGAGGCAACCCAGGTTCAAGTATTGGGATGGGATGATCAGACTATACTCTCCTGGCACAGGGGAACTGTATGGCGGTCTCTTGTCCCACCTGAATGAATGGGCAGCAGAGAGGCGCTACAGCGTCTCCTACGAGGAGAACGACTGGTATGGTAACGTAGAGGAGAAAAACGATTTCGTCTCTCCTGGAGGCGTTAAGGTGTTTATGGATAACATTACCAGAGATGGTATCACTCCACGCGCCTATCAATATAATACTGTTCATCGCGCACTTAAAGACAACCGTGGTCTGTTCCTGTCTCCGACAGGTTCAGGAAAGTCGCTGATGATCTATAGCATTGTTAGATATTATGTTGCAACCAAGAAGAAGATTTTGATTGTGGTTCCTACTACTTCTCTTGTTCAACAGATGCTAAAAGATTTTAAAGACTATGGATGGTCCGCCGACGAATACTGTCACACCATTTATTCTGGCAAGGATAAGAATACGGATAAACCAGTTGTTATTTCAACCTGGCAATCAATCTACAAATTTCCAAAGAGATACTTTGATGACATTGACTGTGTTATCGGTGACGAAGCACACCTATTTAAGTCAAAGAGTCTGACTGGTATCATGACCAAGTTGCACAATGCCAAGTATCGTTTCGGATTCACTGGCACCCTTGATGGTAGCAAGACACACAAGTGGGTGCTGGAAGGATTGTTTGGTAAGTGTGAGAAGGTAACTAAGACAGACGATCTAATCAAACAGGGATACCTGTCCAACTTCAGAATCAAGATCCTCATGTGTAAGCATGAGTATCAATACTTTGAGGACTACCATGCAGAGATGGAGTATCTCGTCACATGTCAAAAGAGAAACAACCTCATCAAGAATCTAGTTGCAGATCTTGACGGCAATACATTGGTTCTATTCAACTATGTCGAGAAGCATGGTGAACCATTGTATGAAATGATAAATAACGTTGTAGGGGACGACCGAAAAGTATTTTTCGTCCACGGTTCAGTCGATGTTGACGCCAGAGAAGAGGTCCGAGAGATTGCAGAGAAAGAAGACAATGCGGTGATCATTGCATCTTACGGAACATTCTCTACTGGTATTAACATTAAACGTTTACATAATATTATCTTCGCATCACCTTCCAAGTCCAGAGTTCGCAATCTCCAATCGATTGGTAGAGTCTTGAGGAAGGGAGAAGGGAAAAACATCGCAACACTTTATGATATTGCTGATGACATCTCTAACGAAACAAGATCTAACTACACTTTAAGACATCTATACGAACGAGTGAAGATCTATCAAGAAGAGAATTTCAAATATGAAAAAGTAAAAATAGATCTAAGAAAATAATATGGAAGAAGAATTCTATTCAAGTATTAAACTAAGATCAGGAGAGGAGATAATTGCTAAGGTCTCATACCTTAGGGAAGAGGACTCCCTCCTTATTGAGAAACCATTACTAGTAGAGCATCATCACAGTAAAAAGAATGGTAAGAACGTATCTGGATTTATTCTGAAAGAATGGATGAAAGCAACATACGAAGAAATGTTTATCATTCGTATGGAACAAGTCATCACGATGACAGAACTAGATGATAAAATTAAAAACTTCTATCTTGGTAATCTTGATGAAGATAACTTCAATGATGACATTGATGTGAAACCAAGTAAGTTAAAGAACAATGGATACATTGGATCAGTAGAGGAAGTCAAGAAGAATCTAGAGTCTCTATTTAAAAGAAGCTAAAAGCTATTATGACCTTTGAACCCTTACAGAGTTATTCTACTAAGTTTCTGAGGTTCTGTCAAGCTTGACATGTTTTTGATGATCGACTATAATGTTTGGAGAAGCAAACAGTTGCATGGCAAGGACCAAAAACAAAGAGTATTACGTAAACAACAAAGAGTTCCTCGCTGCCATCACTGAGTATCGCAGCAAGGTTCAGCGTGCAAAGGAGCAAGGCAAACCACGTCCAAGAGTCACCAACTACATTGGCGAGTGTTTCCTAAAGATTGCTACCCACCTTTCATACAAACCAAACTTTGTCAACTATATGTTCCGTGAGGACATGATCTGTGATGGCATCGAGAACTGCTTGCAATACATTGACAACTTCGATCCTGAGAAGTCTTCCAATCCTTTTGCATACTTCACACAGATCATTTACTACGCTTTCCTCCGTCGCATTCAGAAAGAGAAAAAGCAACTAGAGATCAAAGGCAAGATCCTTGAGAAGTCTGGTTACCAGGAAGTCATGTATACCGAGAAGTTTGAAGGAGACATGGCAGGAATGAACATGTCCTATTCAGACATGGGTAGCATCAAAGAAAACATTGAAACAAGAATGAACCGATGAAAGACGATCCAATTACAGTTGAAGACTACAAACTAGTCTCAGATGAATTCTTCCAGAAATACAATTACGTTGTAGAACGTATGAATGTAACTGCTAAGGCAGAAGACGTTCTGAAAGTCATGGAAGCACTGAGTGGTGCTGTCATGAAAGAACGAGTCAAAGAAAAAGTAGGACCTTTTGGATTTAATAAGAATGGACAAAAAGAAATCGACAATCCTGGACAGTCTGGGGAAGAACCCAACGATTGAAGAAAGCATTCCTGATGATGTAGTTTGGATCGATGATGCTTTCTATATCAAGGAGACACGCTTTGGTCTATTCACTAGTATCCTAAAGGAACCATATCTTGGTGCTAACTTTATCACTGGTGGCACATACGATGGTGTGTTGAAGATCACCCGCTGGCATCTTCAATGCTTGCAAGATGGGACACTAGATCAATATACACGATCAGTCAATACTACTCAAGGTGTCAAACTGTGAAAATTGCAATCATTACTGACCAGCACCTTGACGGTCGCAAAGGCAATCTAGCGTTCTGGAATTACTTTCAAAAATTCTATGATGAAATCTTTTTTCCAACGCTGGAGAAGAAAGGTATCAGCACCGTCTTTGATCTGGGCGACACATTTGATAATCGAAAGTCTATGGACTTTAATACTTTTCACCGTGTGCGTGAGAATTATTTCGAGAGACTGAAACCTTATGAAGTGCATATGTTGCTGGGCAACCACTGCACATATTACAAGAACACCAACAAAGTAAACTCTCCAGAACTTCTACTGGAGAACTACAAGAACATCAACATCTATTCTGAACCCAAGGAAATCCAGATGGGTAAGAAAGTATTCTTGATGCTCCCTTGGATAAACAAAGAGAACCAGGAAGATATCTTGAGTCGATTAGAAACTAGTGAAGCAGACATTTGCTGTGGTCACTTGGAACTAACTGGGTTTGAGATTACTCCTGGCATGAAGATGGATCACGGCATGGATCCCAAACTGTTCCACCGCTTCAAGCGTGTGTGGTCTGGACATTACCATCACAAGTCGAAGAAGGGTAACGTTCAGTATCTTGGCAACCCCTATCAGATGTATTGGAATGATTATAAAGACCGTCGTGGATTCCATATCTACGATACTGAACGTGATCACCTTGAGTTTATCCCAAACCCGTTCGACATCTTCGACAAGATCTTCTACGACGACACCAGTGTGGACTACAACAAACAAGATGTGTCTTGTTATAAAGACAAATTCATTAAAGTCATCGTGGAACAAAAATCAAACTACCACATGTTTGAAACACTGGTTGATCGTCTTTACAACGTAGGTGCTCATGATGTAAAGATCGCTGAGACCCTCCTAGAAGATGATCTAACAGACTCCGATGAGAACCTGGAGATCAAAGACACCATGACTTTGTTGAACGAGTATATTGATGAGGTAGAAATGTCCGTCAATAAAACTGAACTTAAAGGTCTGATGAAATCTCTATATATTGAAAGTTGCGAAGTAGCATAATGTTCATCCTAACTCTCAAAGGTCATGAAACTGGCGTCTTCTCCCTCTCAAATGATGTGGGGGATCAAGTCATTCCTATCTTTGAAGAGTATGATGACGCTGAACGCTACCATGGCATGATTGTAGATCAGTCAGAAACAGATGAGATTCCTCTGTCTATCACAGACATTGATGCTGAGTTAATTCTTGCAGCATGTAATGAAAAGGATCAGAAGTATGCTATAATAACCCCAGATGACCTGCTGATACCACCTGATAACGTTGTTCTATGATCATTTTTAAAACTATACGATGGAAGAACTTCTTGTCTACGGGCAACGTCTTTACTGAAGTTGATCTCACCACATGCAAAACTAATTTGATTGTTGGTGATAATGGTGCAGGAAAATCTACCATTCTTGATGCTCTTACGTTCTCTTTGTTTGGCAAACCGTTTCGTAAGATCAACAAACCGATGCTGGTGAACAGTATCAATGAAAAAGATTGTATTACTGAAATTGAATTCAGCATCGGCAAGAATGAATTCAAAGTTGTGCGAGGTATCAAACCGAACAAGTTTGAGATCTACAACAACGGACAACTTTGGAACCAAGAGTCTACGCTCGTAGACCAGCAGAAGAACTTCGAGCAGAACGTTCTTAAGATGAACTATAAATCTTTTACACAAATTGTAGTCCTGGGTTCATCGACGTTCGTTCCGTTCATGCGTCTTCCTGTTGCACAGAGACGTGAGATTATCGAAGACATTCTGGATATCCAAATCTTCTCCACAATGAACGTGCTTCTCAAGGATAAGATCCGAGACAATCGCGAAGAGATCAAGGAGTTTGATTATCAAGTTGACTTGATCAAGGAGAAGGTTAGCATCCAGAAGAGTTATCTTCTTGAACTAGACAAGAAGAATAAAGCAGATATCTCTAAGAAAGAAGAGAAGATCTCAGAACTTCTAGAAGATGAAAACAAACAACATGTGTTTATTAAAGAAACAAATGATGTTATCGAACAACTCAATGAGAAGATCACTGAGTTTTCTACATCTTCAGACAAACTTAAGAAACTAAACACATTTCTTATTAAACTGAGTTCCAAGATGCAGACATGTCAGAAAGAACATGCCTTCTTTGAGAAGAACCATGTTTGTCCGACATGCACACAAGATCTTTCTGACGAGTTCAGAACAGATAAACTCTCATCTGGTAAGACTAAACTAGATGAGATGTCGATAGGATACAATGATCTCTTGTCTGCTATCGGTGAGGAAGAGAGACGTTTCCACAAGTGGAATGACATCTCTACCGAAATCACTGAGAACAATCAAAAGATCTCACAAGCAAACTTTCAAATCAATTCGATTCGTAAGTCTATTGTAGATGTTGAGAAAGAGATCAAAGACCTAGAGACTGGTGGCGGGGACAAGAAAGAAGCGTTCACTAAACTGGAGACACTAGTTGAGGAGAAAAAAGAACTCAGTCTTCAGTTGGTGGAGTCCAAGCAAGATAAAGACATGTTAAGTGTTGCCGCTGGATTGCTCAAAGACAACGGTATCAAGACTAGAATAATTAAGAAGTATCTGCCTGTAATGAACAAGCTGATTAATCAGTATCTTCAAGGCATGGACTTCTACGTTAACTTTACTCTTGATGAGAACTTTGAAGAAACAATCAAGTCGCGCTTTCGAGATCATTTCTCTTACGCATCTTTCAGTGAAGGAGAAAAATCTCGTATTGATATTGCTCTTCTGCTTACTTGGCGCAGCATTGCTAAACTTAAGAATAGCGTTGATACTAACCTCCTTATTCTAGATGAGATCTTTGATGGATCTCTTGACCAGCAAGGAGGGAGCGATCTTGGTTGGATCCTCAGAAACTTTGATGATAATATCTCAGTGTTTGTCATCTCTCATAAGGAACAGATTAACGATAAGTATGACAGAACTCTCAGTGTGGAGAAAGTCAAGAACTATTCTGTCATCCGAGAGACAGTCAACAAACTGGACTAAGGGGACCTTCGGGTCCTCTTTTTTTGTATATACTAGTAGCATCAACGCAAGAGAGACATGCTGACCCAAGAGATCAAAGGTAACCTCGCCCGTCTGCTGGCAACCGAGAACCTTGTGGTAGAGCACAAGAATGTTTCCACTGCATCCTTCAACGTGGATGATCGTATCCTGACCCTGCCTAACTGGGACAAGGCATCCAACGTTGTCTATGATCTGCTGGTCGGACATGAGGTGGGTCATGCTCTCTACACTCCTGTGTGGGATGACTTCTCTTGCCCTCGCGACTACGTGAACGTGACTGAGGATGCACGTATCGAGAAGTTGATGAAACGTCGCTACCCTGGTCTACGAAAGACATTCTATGGTGGTTACAGCGAACTGAATGCACAAGATTTCTTTGGCATCGCAGATGAGGATCTCGATGTTCTGAATTTTATTGACCGTGTGAACCTGTATTTCAAGATTGGCATTGCAGGTGTCTCTGTCAACTTCGCTCCTGATGAACAGGAACTGGTTGATGAGTGTGCTGCAGCAGAGACCTTCGATGAAGCAGTTGCAGTAGCAGAGAAGATGTGGGAACTTGCTAAGGAACAGCAGAAGGAGATGGAGAATCTCGCAGACGTTCCTCAGTCTGGTGGTGACGGTCGTTCCGACTCATCTGAAAGTCAAAGCATCGATGCCGAACAATCTGATCAGCAAGGTGATGAAGAATTCATGACCCATGAAGAGATGCTGGAAGAAGCAGCTCGTCGCGAAGAAGAAGAGAACGAAGTTCCTGGTGCTGCTGGTGGTGAGATCAGTGAGTCACACACTCAGGAATCATTCGATCGCCGCTCTCAAGGTCTGTCCAATCGTTACATGGCAGGTCGCACTACCTATGTTGACATCCCTAAGTTCAACCCTGATGAGTTTGTTGTTGACTGGAACGTCATTCATGACTGGATCGATGAGTGTTCTGATGAAGAGTATGACTACACCTTTGCTGACTCAGAATACAATTCTTTCAAGAAGAACATTCAGAAAGAAGTCAACTACCTTGTCAAAGAGTTTGAATGCAAGAAGTCTGCTGATGCATACTCACGTTCGATGACTTCACGCACTGGTGTTCTGGACACCAGCAAACTGCACACCTACAAGTTCAACGAAGATCTGTTCAAGAAAGTCACCATCATCCCTGAAGGTAAGAACCATGGGATGTTGTTCATCCTTGACTGGTCTGGTTCCATGGGTGGTGTCATGCTTCCTACTATCAAGCAACTCCTTACCCTGACTATGTTCTGTAAGAAGGTTGGCATTCCTTTTGAGGTTTATGCATTCTCCAATGAGTGGATTCCAGCAGAACGTGCCATCGCTGGTAAGTCTCCTGAGATCACCAACGATGAATACTATGCATACAAGCAGCACATCGAGAAGAACGAAGTTTATATCAATAAGTCTTTCTTCCGTATGATGAACATCCTGTCATCCCGTTCTAACAGCAAGAACTTTGAACGTCAGTCCCGTAACATCTGGCGTGAAGTGTTCTCCATGTCATACTATGTTTCCTACCAGAGCACCATTGGTATGGGTCTGTCTGGCACTCCTTTGAATGAGTCTATTATGGTGATGAAGGATATCATTCCTATCTTCAAGAAAGCAACTGGTGTCAACAAAGTCAACCTGATGATCCTGACTGATGGTGATGCTTGTGGCAGTGGTTATGGTGCTGAAGTGATTGGATATGATGGTGAGTCTACTCGCATGACAGTCCGTCGCATCGATGGTGGAGATGTTGTTCTTCGTGATCGTAAGATCGGTCGCACTTATTCTAAGAACAGTGGGTTCACTGAGTCCACTAATCTCTTTATCAAGAACCTCAAGGAGAACAATCCTGGTGTCAACGTCATGGGATTCCGTATCGTTGAGTCATCTGGTCTGACTAATTTCTATCATCGTTACTGCAACAATGACTATGATTCTCAGCAGAAACTGCAGAAGCAATGGAAGAAAGAGAAGTCTGCTGTGCTCCCAAACCCTATCTCCTACGATGCTTTGTATGCTATCCATGCCAAAGCAACCAACGTAGAAGATACTGAACTCAGTGTTGAGGTTGGTGCTAGCAAGACTCAAGTGCGATCTGCTTTCCGTAAGATGCTGTCCAAGAAACAAAATAACAAGAAAATTCTCAACTCCTTCATTTCCCTTATCTCTTGACAAGTGGAGATATATACCTTATAATCCAAACATGGAATAAACACATTTTTTGATTTCAAAATGAGCAGAGTATCTTCGCTACAATACGTTAACAAAGACTTTAACATCAAAAACCGCGACGCAACAAACAAAAAGATCTGCGTCCTTGCTTGGCGTGACAGTTTCAATGCCTTGAAGCGAGGAGAGATCTCTACAAAAACTAACTGCACACACGTAAAGAAGAATGTTCGCAAAGAATATCCTGAATTTACTGAGCACCAGTGTGAACTGGTAAGACAGAGTGTGGGTGAGTGGTTTAAAAACAATAAGCATCTGCCCGAATGGGATAAGTATCGCAAGTCCTTCCCTAATGTCTTCACTGAGGACAAACCATTCAAGCAGGCAGAGATCCTGTTCGACACAACAGAGACCGTTGTAGAGGAAGCACCAGCACCAGAGGAGGTTGAGACCGTCCGTCACTACCAGCAGATGGGTGCAAAACAAATTGAGACCCCGACAGGTTTCAAGATCCAGTTCTGAAACTGGAACACAGCGTCCCGACAGGGGCGCTTTTTTTGTATATAATATGTGCATACAACACAAGGGATCCGATGCCTGCCAAGTCTGACCTGACCACCACCCAACTTACTTCTTACCTTTCTGAGAACTTCGGAAGCGATATCAATGCCGATCACGTTCGTTCTGCTTGCGACCACTTTGGGGTTACTTATCCTACTGCTGTTAAGCGTATTCGTGATTACAATGTGGGTCGTGGTAAGTGGAACCTTACTGTCCAAGAGAAACTGGAGCAGACTTACAAAGCACCTGCTGCTGCACCGATTCGTGTTACCACTCAGGAAGATTGCAACCTGATCCCTGACAAAGATGAGACCTTTGTCCCGTTCGGTAACTTCACTGATGTGAAGAAGATTATCAACTCCAAGATCTTCTACCCTGTGTTCATCACTGGCATGTCAGGCAACGGTAAGACCATGGGTGTTGAACAGGCATGTGCTGCTCTAAATAGAGAGATCATTCGTGTGAACATCACCATTGAAACCGACGAGGATGATCTTATTGGTGGTTTCCGTCTTGTTGATGGGGAAACTGTTTGGCATAATGGTCCTGTCGTCGAAGCTCTTCAACGCGGAGCTGTGCTGCTTCTAGACGAGATCGACCTGGCATCTAACAAGATCATGTGTCTCCAGTCCATCCTTGAAGGCAAGGGTGTTTACCTGAAGAAGACTGGTCACACCATCCAACCTGCTGCTGGTTTCAACATCATCGCCACTGCCAACACTAAGGGTAAGGGTTCTGATGATGGTCGCTTCATCGGCACCAACGTATTGAACGAAGCATTCCTTGAGCGTTTCGCCTTGACCTTCGAGCAGGAGTATCCGACTCCTAAGGTTGAGACTAAGATTCTTGAGCGTCTGTGTTCTAAGGTTGGAGTGACAGATGCAGAATTCTGTGCTAAACTTGCAGACTGGGCAGATGTCATCCGTAAGACTTTCAACGACGGTGGCATCGATGAGGTAATCTCTACCCGTCGCTTGTCTCACATCATCCGTGCTTATGCAATCTTTAGTGATCGCCTCAAGGCAATCAAAGTTTGCACCAACCGCTTTGATGAAGAGACCAAGCAATCTTTCATTGAACTTTATGGCAAACTTGACGCAGACGTTGACACCGACACCAACGATGACTGAAGATAAATTCCACGGTTATATCGGACACGTCGCAATCCTGAAAGATTGCGACTACAAGTCTGGTAAAATTATAGGGGGCGAAGGCATCAAACTCTATATGCAAGCAATTGACGGAACCGTCTTTGAATGCTATCATGACAACATTGAGTATATCTGGGGTAAATGACTTTCAAATATAATGAAGATGCTCTCATCCAAGAGCTACGTGACTATATCGCCAGCACTTATGGACAACACTACTCCGCTGGCAACGACTCAATTCAGACACTTGATCTGATCGAAGCATGTGGTGATGCTGAGGCATTCTGCCGTAGCAACATCCTGAAGTATGCTTCCCGCTACGATAAGAAAGGCACTGCAAGACGTGACATCATCAAGATCCTCCACTATGCACTGCTGCTTCTCCACTTCAGTGACAAGACCTCTGTTATCGAAACTTACAATCAATGAGCAAAGTATTTCTTTCCAACCAAACGCTTCAAGTTCTGAAGAACTATTCAACCATCAACAGTTCTATCCTCATCCGTGAAGGTAGTGAACTGAAGACCATCAGCGTCGGGGAGAATGCAATCGCACAATACACTTGTGAAGAATCGTTCCCTCAAACCTTTGGTATCTACGATCTGAACCAGTTCCTTGCTGGTCTGTCACTCTTCGAGAGTCCTACTCTTGAGTTCAACAATCAAGAATACGTTTACATTCGTGGACGTGGACGTTCTGCGAAGTATTACTTCTCCGATCCCGAGATCACTCTTAAGTCTGCACCTAACAAAGACGTTAACTTTCCTGGTGCTGACATCCAGTTCAGTCTGACTCAAGAAGACCTGAGTGGTCTGCAGAAAGCAGCAAACATCTACAGTCTTCCTGATCTGGTCTTCCGTTCTTCCAGCGGTGAGATCGCACTTGAACTCCGTGACAATGAGAACGACACCAGCAATGGTTATTCTCAAACTGTGGTGGGAGACACCACTGGCGACTATGAACTGACGATCAAGGTTGAAAACATTCGCCTTCACCCTGGTGACTATTCAGTCAAGGTGTCCCAACATCTGATTTCTGAATGGAAGCACCAGAATCTTGATCTCACTTATTATATTGCACTCGAACCTTGATGAAAAAATTCCTTTGGGTAGAACAGTATCGTCCTCAGAAGATCGACGATTGTATTCTTCCTGCTAATATCAAAAAAGCATTCAAAGGTTTTGTTGAAACAGGAGAGATCCCCAATCTTCTCCTTACTGGCACCGCTGGTGTTGGTAAGACCACCATCGCCAAAGCAGTCTGTGATGAGATCGGTGCGTCCTATATTGTGATCAATGGTTCCGACGAGGGACGCTTCCTAGACACTGTTCGCAACCGTGTCCGTCAGTTTGCTACAACAGTCTCACTGACCTCTGGAGCACCCCACAAGGTCGTTATCATCGATGAGGCAGACAACACCACCCCTGACGTGCAACTCTCCTTGAGGACTGCCGTAGAGGAGTTTCACAACAACTGTCGCTTCATCTTCACCTGCAACTTCCAGAACAAGATCATTGAACCGCTGCAATCCCGTTGCACGGTCGTTGACTTCCGAATCCAGAAGGAGCAACAGCAGCAGCTCCAAGGTCAGTTCTTCATGCGTCTGAAGCAGATCCTGGATGAGAACAAGGTTGAGTATCAAGACAAGGTGGTTGTCAAACTCATCCAACGATACTATCCTGACTGGCGTCGTCTAATTAATGAGGCACAACGTCATGCAGCAACTGGTAAGATTGATACCGATATTCTTTGCGATATTGCTGATGTCAATCTGTCTCAGTTGATGAACTCCCTGAAGAACAAAGAGTTCTCCACAGTTCGTAAGTGGGTTGTAGACAACATTGATAATGATCCAAACATTATCATGCGTAAGATCTATGATGCTATCTACGAGAACATCAAACCCAAATACATTCCAGAAGTAGTCCTGATCCTTGCTAAGTATCAGTATCAGATTGCTTTTGTTGCTGACCAGGAGATCAACCTGTTGGCATGTCTTACTGAAGTTATGATGAGTTGTGAATTCCGATGAACGTTCCTAGTCAAGAAGAACTGCTGCACCTGAAGATCCAGGCAGCAATGCGTGAGAATGAGTTTGCTGATACTGAGATGAAGTATCTTGGTGAACGTGCTGGTCATCACTGGTATTTGATTGCTGGTGAGCATGAAGTATCTGCAGACCAACTAGAAGAGTTTGAGATGATTGAAGATGACGAGAGTTAAGACAACTCCAGAGAATGTAGCAGAGTCCAATGATGGACTGTTTCATGCTACAATGAATCTACCCACTGCTGCTGCTCATTGTGGAATGACAGAGCGTGAAATGAAACACATCTTTCGTGAATACCTTAAATATCATGACCAAAACTTTGAAGTCACTGAAGACACCCCTCAGATATCCTGGGGGGAAGAGTCGTGCCCTGAGTAAACTCTTCCAATACATTCCTGACCTGTCAGGATATACTGACTACCATGAACCCTTTCTGGGCGGTGGTTCTGTAGCATTGGAAGTAACTAAACGTTACCCACGCCTGAATATTTGGGTCAACGATCTGTATGAACCTCTATATAATTTTTGGCGAGTTCTACAGGACAATGGGCATGATCTTAAGAACATTCTACTCCAACTTAAGCAGCGACATCCAGATCAAACCTCTGCCAAGAGTCTATTTCTGGATGCTAAGGACTACCTCGCCAAGGATGTTAAAGACACTGAAAACATCCATCGTGCTGTGTCTTTTTACGTTGTCAATAAGTGCAGTTTCTCAGGTCTCACAGAGTCATCATCATTCTCCAAGCAGGCAAGTGATAGTAACTTCTCGCTGAGAGGTATCGAGAAGTTGACAGATTATCAGGCACTGATTGGTAACTGGAAAATTACTAACCTATCTTATGAACAACTCCTTAGCGACTGCAAGTCAACCTTCATCTATCTCGATCCCCCCTACGAAATTGGATCCAACCTATATGGTCGTAGAGGTGACATGCACAAAGGATTTAACCACGATCATTTTGCTATCAAGTGTGATCGTTTTATCAGTCCTCAACTTATATCTTACAATTCGTCGCAACTGATCCGAGACCGATTCAACGGGTGGACAGCTGCTGAATTTGCACACACTTACACCATGCGCTCCGTGGGGAGTTATAATACAGATCAAGCGTCTCGCAAGGAACTAGTCCTTACCAACTATGAAGTGTGAAGTCAAACTCTACGTTGCTGGCACAGTCTTCACCGAGGAAGTCATTGCTCGTAACTACCAGGAAGCAAGGGAGGTTGCTCTTGCACGTAACCCCAATGCTAAGGTGATTGGAGTCAATGCGAAGTTCTAAGTTGTGGAGACTTTGGGCGAAGGCATTAGGTGAGAAACATGGACGAACAGACCGAGAGGCAGATACTATTGCTTGCATACGCACCCTTATATTTGTCTCTTACATGGTCACTAACATTTTTATTATTAGTGGAGTAATCAGACACTGGGATGGCGGAACTAAAAGACTACCTGAACTCGATCAATCAAACAAAAAAGAATATCATGGATGAAGATGGGGATGCCGTCAAAGGTTATCCCCCTTTCATTGTGAACAAGTGTCTGTCTGGTTTTACTGATAGCATCCTGTTTGCTAACGAGATGAACATGCATCCTTATCTCGATAAAAAGTTACAATATGATTTTTATCTAAATAGTTTGAAGCCACGAAAGCGTTTCACGCCCTGGTTGAAAAAAGATACAGTCGAGAACATTGAATTGGTGAAGCAATATTATGGATACAACCATAGTAAAGCAGTTGCCGCTCTTAGAATTCTCACTAATTCTGAACTACAGCAGATTAAAAAGATTTTAGATAAAGGCGGTGCAAGATGAATGAAATCACTATTGACTGGCAACCATCAGACATGGTTGAAGTCGTTCTCAATGAACCAGATGATTTTCTTAAGGTAAGAGAGACACTGACACGCATCGGCGTTGCATCACGAAAGGATCGTAAACTGTATCAATCTTGTCACATTCTGCACAAGCAAGGCAAGTATTATATTGTCCACTTCAAAGAACTCTTTGCACTGGACGGCAAGAACACTAACCTATCTTTGAATGATGTCCAACGACGCAATCGCATCTCTAAACTTCTTTCTGATTGGGGTCTTATTTCTATTGTTGATGAGTCTCAGATCGAAGACGTTGCACCCCTCAACCAAATTAAAGTTCTCTCCTATAAGGATAAAGGAGAATGGACACTTGAATCAAAATATAACATTGGTCGCAAGAAAGTAGAAACATCCGAATAAATAAACATGAGACCTTTCGTGCGGTCTCTACGAAAGTCGGAACACCCTACAAACCGTTACGGTTACTACTGTAGCGGTTTTTTTGTGTCTTGATTAAATAATAATGGATGCCTTCGGGGTCCATACAAAACAACTCTCGCTTAAATAAAGGAGAACTACCAATGACAAATACTTGGGATATCTATCTACCCCACGCTGTAGGTCTGAGTGATATGTTTCATCGATTGGATTCTATGTCCAGTCACAACACGAACTATCCTCCGTATAACCTAATCAAACATGACTCCAGTAATTACGAAATTCAAATTGCTCTCGCAGGATTTAAAAGAGAGGAGATTGAAGTATCTACTGAATCAAACATTCTCAAAGTTGCCTCAAAGACTTCAGGATCGGATCCTAAAGTTGAGTATCTCCACAAAGGAGTTTCGAGAAGATCATTTGTATTCACTAAGCAACTCAGTGACGATGTTAGAGTTGTGGACGTAGCATTTGAAGACGGTCTGTTGATCATTAGTTTAGAAAAAATTATTCCAGACCACATGAAACGAACCACATACGAAGTCAAATAAATATCTGGCACAGGGGGGCGTTGCCCCCCTTCGCATTTTGTGTTATACTACTAGAAACCAATTCGATACCTATGGCTGAACAAATTATTGTTTTCAAGAATGGCGAGCGTGTTATCACTGAACTGAAAGAAGTCTTTGAAGGTGAAGGCGATGAGCGTCGTGGAGTTTGTCTCCTGATGAGTCACCCTTACATTCTGGAACTGGTCAGTGCTGACGGCACTCAGGACCGTCATGACCTCCAGGTCAAGTTTAGTAAGTGGTGCCCCTACTCCATTGACTTTGAGTTCCGAGTCCCTTACGATACTGTCCTTGCTATTGGCGAACCAGACCAAGGTCTTGCTGGAGCATACCGTGCTAAGGTCAACGTGATCACAGCAACAGAACCCGATCAAGTCCCCGAGTGGCAGGAAGGAGCAGACAATCCTAACACCGCTGCACAGCAAGCAGACATCGCCGCTGCTACACAAGGATACACTGTAGAAGGCAACGGAGCACCCGTAGACACTTCTGTCCCAACAGCATGATCAAACTCCTCAAGTTCGATGGGCATTGGCTCGTAGCAGAGGTTGAAGAGATTCCTGGGACTGAGTTGGGTGACCCCGATTGTGTGCTAAAATATGCCTGTGAGGTGAACGAGGATGGGGCAGTGCCCTTTCCTCCCTACAGCGATGACACCGAGTTGGTAGTGCGTTCAGAAAACATCACGATCATTTCTGAACCAACTTCCATGTTCTCGGCACTATACTATGACTTGAAAGACAAACGAAGCGAATGAAGTTTTACACCAGTGTTCAGCAAGCAGGGAACAGTATTCAGATTCGTGGATACCAGAATGGAGTGCAGTTCAGTGACAAGGTAAAGTTCAACCCTACACTGTATCTGCCTACCCAACAACCTTCACGCTGGAAGACTCTGGATGGAAAGAACGTTCGCCCTGTGAAGCAGGGAACTATTCGTGATGCGAAGCAGTTCGTTGAAGAACACAAAGACATCCCTGACTTCGAGATCTGTGGTCAGACTCGCTATCTGAATCAGTATATTGCTGAAGAGTATCCTGCTGATCAGATCGAGTTTGACTCTAGTCAGATTCGTGTGTTCACGCTTGACATCGAGACTGCTGCTGAGAATGGTTTCCCTGACATCGAGACAGCAGACCAGGAGATTCTGCTGATCTCCCTCAAGGACAGCGCCACAGGACGCATCCAGGTGTTCGGACGCTATGAGTTCGACAACACCCACAAGGATGTGGATTACATGCACTTCAGCACTGAGGTTGGTATGTTGCAGGCGTTCATCCATTACTGGATGAGCAACTATCCTGATGTGATCACTGGATGGAATGTCCAGTTGTTCGATATGACATACATCAGCAAGCGTATTGAACGTGTCATTGGTGAGCGTGAAGCAAAGTTGCTGTCACCTTGGAAGACCACATTCTGCCGTGACATCTATATCAAGGGACGTAAGCAGATTGCTTATGACATTTCTGGTATTGCTACGCTTGACTATCTCGAACTGTATCGTAAGTTCACTTACACCAACCAAGCATCTTATCGTCTAGACCACATCGCAAGTGTGGAACTTGGCACTAAGAAACTTGACCACAGTGAGTTTGATACCTTCAAAGAGTTCTACACTAAGGACTGGCAGAAGTTTGTAGAATATAACATCATTGACGTTCGCCTGGTTGACCAGTTGGATGACAAGATGAAACTACTTGAACTTGCATTCACCATGGCATATGATGCTAAGGTGAACTTTGAAGATGTCTTCTCGCAGGTTCGTATGTGGGACAACTACATATATGTCGAACTACT
>Ga0163110_10000368_pt1 | contig 20734 bp, 31 predicted proteins | sample CRUFie1St17metaG_FD_108703 | JGI IMG/M metagenome (GOLD analysis project Ga0163110, IMG submission 108703) | Marine microbial communities from the Costa Rica Dome - CRUD Field 142mm St17 metaG | ecosystem: Environmental > Aquatic > Marine > Oceanic > Photic zone | place: Costa Rica: the Eastern...
AGGTGCGGATAGAATCCTTACAATGGATCTTCATGCTGGACAGATACAGGGCTTCTTTGATATACCAGTGGATGATTTAACAAGCCGTGTAGTATTTGCCAAGGACATCAAAAAGACAATTGGCATCATAGACGATCCAGACATTGAACAGGTAGGCACAGTATTTGTTTCACCTGATGCTGGAGGTGTTGTCCGTGCTAGAAAGTTTGCTGATATGTTCAACGGTGACATAGCAATAGTGGACAAACGTAGACCAGAAGCAGGCAAGTCAGAAGTAATGAATCTAATAGGAGATGTAAAAGGTAAACATGCTATCCTTGTAGATGACATTGTTGACTCAGGTGGTACACTATGTAATGCCGCACAAGCAATTATTGATGCTGGTGCTTTGAGTGTACGGGCATATATCACACACGGAGTATTGACAGGAGAAGCATGTCAAAAGGTTGAAAAGAGTGCTCTTGCTGAATTAGTTGTTACTGACAGCATTCCTAATCGTTGTCCTAAAGGTTGCAAGAAAACAAGACAGGTGTCTGTTGCCCAACTGTTTGGTGAAGCAATAAGAAGAGTAACAAATGAGGAGTCTGTTAGCAGTCTTTTTGTGTAATGGAATTTGTAATTAAAGCAATCATTGGCGGAATAATTATAGCGACAGTAAGCACCGTAAGTGAAAAGTATCCTACAATTGGTGCCTTTATATTAGGTATTCCTTTGGCTAGTTTTGTTTCTTTTACATTTTTATACTATGCTGGAGTTGATGTACAAACATTTAGAACACTGAGTATTCAAACAGTTTATTTTGTTTTAATCAGTCTTTTGTTTTTTCCTGTATTTGTTTATTTTTTACCCACGTATGGTTTTTGGATAGCAATGTCCATAGGAACTGTTTTGACAGGATCTCTAATGTTTGGCTTGTTTAGATATTTGTAGGTTAGCTTTTCCAGCCATCAATGTGTTTGATATAGTCTGAAATATTATGATCTGAAAAGTTATCTATTCTTTTCTTTTTGATGCCCATCCACATACCTCTAAGGCGATCCTTAAACAGTTGCCATCCTGAAGGATTTCTTACATTGCCATAAGCATTTATGTAATGTTTCTCTCCGTGATGTACATAGCCCATTATCCATAAAGGCACACCAGTGACTATATCGTTGTTGTTCACCCAACGGTGATGTGTTACACCTAAACTGTTTACATACTTTCTCCAACCTACTCTAGGTGAACCATATGTATGCAGTTCAACAGGATCATTTAGTTCTTCATTATGCAGGCATCTACTAGCCATAATAGTTGCCATTGCGGCACCTAAACTATGTCCACAGAACCATAAGTGTTTTTTAAGATTAACTTTTCTATTGATATCTTCACAAACCATAGGCCATAGATCATCTACTTCTTGTTTAAATCCTAAATGTACCTTTCCAACGGTTTCAGCCATTACTGGCACAGCTCTTAAATCTGCCCTAATATCATTGAATTCGTTTGGTTGTGTACCTCTACAAGCAATCACAATATCCGTTTTGTTCATAAAACGATATGCTTGAGCTCCGTCTCTGTCATAGAATTCTGTTGTAGTAAATCCTAACTTTTTTGCTTGACTTGTTGCTTTTTTTACGTTATAATAAGCTATACTTGATAACTTTGCAAACAAAAGAGTTCTATCTTTGAAACTTGACTTAATTATACTCATCTTCATACCCTCGTATTATAATAATATTTATCTGTACGTGAGCTAAATACGTTATATAGGATAACAGCAATGAAAAAAGTTACCAGATCAATACTAGAAGAGCTTAATAACCTGCATTTAAACAAGGATCGCGAGAGCCTTATAGCAACTACAGGTAATAATCTGATCGAAAGCACAATCAATCTATTTCAAAAGATATCAGACCAATATTCTGCAGAAGAAGCAGTAGAGTTAGAACGTAGATTCATTAACAGTATTAAATCAGGTGATGGTCGCAAATTTAAACGTGGAATTCAGAAAATAAAAGAGAGCAAGAAGAATGATTCTTAAAGAAGGTGGTAACATTTTCAAGGACGCAGATGGCAAGCCTGTTACACAACGTATTGCTAGAGACGATATAGATCCAACATTGGATTGGGTTGAAAAGATTACTGGTATCGATCATAAAGATATGAAGTTGGGTAGCACAGGTATCAAAAGTTCTAGTGGTGATATAGATGTTGCAGTAAATCAAGCAGAAGTAAACAAGGAAGAGTTATTTCAAAAACTAGTTGCCTGGGCTGAAAAAAATCATCCAGACGATCCAGCTAGATCTTGGGTAGCTAAATCAGGTACCAATGTGCATTTTAAAACACCCATAAACGGCAATCCAGCAAACGGTTTTGTGCAAACTGATTTAATGTTTGGTGATCCTAATTGGATGAAATTTGCCTTAAAGGGTATGGGTGATGGCACTGTATACAAAGGTGCTCATAGAATGATCATGTTAGCCAGCATTGCAAAAGCACAAGGCATGCAATGGTCTCCTACCAAAGGATTAGTAGACAGAGAAACAAAAGAAGTTATCACAACAGATCCAAACGAAATAGCAAAAAGATTAATTGGGCAAGGTGCAAACAGAGCAAACCTTGACAGTGTAGAAACAATTAACAAGGCAATCAAAGGACGTCCTGACTACGAGGACCTTGTTGCAGATGCAAGATCAAACTTTGAGAAACAAGGATTACCTATGCCGGAATCAAGATCAATGCGTCAAGGTATGATGATAGCAGAAAAGAATATTTTACAAAAGGCAGTCGGAAAACTAGGCAACATCGGAAAGACAGCCGTTGCAGGATTCAAAGCAGGACACACAATTACACCTCCAGGACAAGGAGGAAATCCTTTTGATGCATATAAGAAAGCAGGTGGTGGTAAAACTACACTAGGACAAATAGGAGACCTTGCTAAAACAGTTTTCATAGGTAAAGATAAAAAGCCAGTAGCAGGAAAAGATGCTAAGGCACAGAAATTAGAAATTTGGGTAGAAAAGAACGGTAAAGAAAAACTTATTCCTTTCCAAAACTTGCCTACTTGGCAAAAGAATGGATGGATACCATTAGGTACAGAAAAGGATGCACCTCCGCAAAAGAAAAATATATTTGGAAAAAAGGTAGATCAAGATGGAAGACCTTTAGAAGATTCCATTATAAGAGAAGAAGGTGCTAGAATCGATCATGCAGAAGATTATGTTTTCTTTAAAGGTAGTAAAGGTGCAATGCATGCCTTAGACTCTTTGAGAAACATGGCTAGTGGAGGACATAAAGATGTTACTATCAAATGGGACGGATCTCCCGCAATCATTTTTGGACGCAATGAAGATGGAGAGTTTATACTTACAGACAAATCAGGTTTCGGAGCAAAAGGATACGATGGAAAAGCAAAGTCTGGAGAAGACTTACAAAAAATGCTTATGGCCCGCCCCGGAGCCAGCAACCCTGATCCAAAAAAAGCTGATGCATATAAAAAGTTTGCAAGCGGAATGAGAGACATCTTTGATTACTATGAAAGTGCAGTGCCAAATGATCACAGAGGATTCTTCAAAGGTGATCTGCTTTACAAACAAACACCAACAGTGAGAGATAAAAACTTTATATTCAAACCAAACATTGTTGAATATGCAGTTGATGTAAACAGCGACTTGGGTAAGAAGATTGCAAGATCAAAAACAGGAGTTGTAATACACAGACAAGTTGACATTGACGGAGCTGAATCTCCATTAAAGGATTTTGGAATCTTCCAAGGTAATGATGTGTTAGTAGTACCTCCAGTGACTGTTGAAACACCTCCAGAAGTACCTAACGAAGAAGTAGAAAGATTAGGTCAAATCATAAGCAAAGATGCAAAAGCTATTGATACATTATTAGATGCGAATAAATTACGTCAGATGCAGATGACAGACTTTCCAAAAATTTTATATAACTACATGAACAGCAAGGTAGACACAGGACTAGATGGACTAGGTAGAGATTTTGTTAAATGGCTTTCTACAAGTAAAGTCAGTAGAAGGAAGCAAGAAAAAATTATCCAATATATAAAAGACAATGTTACAGCTTTCTCCAGCTTATGGGAAGTTGTTACAGGTATAATGAAAGTAAAGGATAGTATAATATCACAACTTGATGCACAAGGTGGACCAGTCAAGGCTAGAACTGGCGATGCTGATGGTGGTGAAGGTTACGTGTTAGCTCATCCTGCGGGCGATATGAAACTAGTTAATAGAGCAGGATTCACAGCCGCAAACAGAGCTGTACAACGATAGGAGAAACTAATGAAACTGACAGAACTCGCTAATGGCGAAGAATTTTTAAAGATACTAGAGGACCTTGCGGAAATAGATGGTACGTATGATATGGATCCAAAGACAAAAGCATTTGTCAAAATGGGTCAAAAGATTACTGCATCTCTTTCAATTGGTTCAGGAGTTGAATGGCCAGATGATGAGCAATTCAACAAAGCCGCGAAACTTGGACAACAACTTTCGTCAATAGGATCTAGCTTTGGTGCAAAAAATGCTGGCGAAGCATTAAAGGCCGCTGGTGTTACACCCGATGAAGCAAAAGAGATTATTGGTAAAGTTAAAGATGCCAAGATTGATATTGCAAAAACTGTAAAAGATCCAGATCATTCTGGAGAAGATAAGTTAGCAAAAGCAATCGCGGACGCTTAATATGGAATTTATTCAAGAGTTACACGAAGCAAGATTGACTCGTAACGGCAGTTCGGTACGAACACTCACTTATACTGACTGTTGTGAAAGGGCATATCTTACTATGTTGGTTCTTGAATTATTGAGACGTTTTCCAAACTCCGCACCTTATGCTCACGGATATGCAAAACTTACAAGTGGCTATGACAGCTACAAGTATTTTAGAATGGGTGGGTCTGATTTATACAACTTCGTCTATTTTATCGTTGGTGACGATGATGCTCTAAATAAATTAAAAGATCCAGGTGCGGCCAAAACTTTGCGTCAAAGAACAAACTTTCCTTTAATGGCCTTCAACAGATATGTTAGCAAGCTCGCAAGAGGACAAGCAACAACCAGTGAAGACCAATCATTAATGATTAGATTGGAAGGAATATTAAGAGTAACAAATAGTGATTACAAGTCTGTAAGAAGAAGTATATTCAGTCTAAACAGTCTTTCAACACCAGAAAAGAAAAAGACAGTTACAAGATTATTATTTGCAGTCAGAGCAAAACTTAGATCAAGTGACATCATTGAATACTTAGAGCAATTATCTGTAGAGAGAGATTTAGAAACATATAAAATTACTGATCCTGAACCAAAGATAAGCGTACCTGACATAGACGTTACAGGACAGGACCTAGCAGGCTATAGATATCTTGTCGGTGCAAAGAATTTAATGCTTACTAAAAAGTTTTTAGAACTTGCAAAGAATAACAAAAGTGTATCTGCAAACATTTTACAAGCATACATGCCAGCTATTATAATGCTAGATAATATAGTAAAAGGTGGCCCTGCATTCATACAAATGCTTAGAGCTTTAGAAAATCGAGCCAAAAAAACGTCTAATAGACGCTAATTTTCCTAAATTGGTAAATACATATAACAACTTCTTAGAGTAAAGAAGTATGTCATTAAGAGAAAATAGGAGAAAACAATGGCAGGACAAACTAAAGTTAATCAGGACGGACGCGATCATGGCGTTCAGTATTCAGTAGCAAACTTAAAGTGTATGGAATTAGATGCAGGTGCAACACTTGCGGCTAAAGACGGTATCGATGGATTCATCGCAACTGTAGTACAAGAATTCCAACCTTTACTTTACAAATCAACAGGTACTGCTGGTAAAATCTTTATGGTAGTTGATGGTCACGGTGTGACTGCGGCGGCTATGCAGACTCGTTACCAAGCATTAGGTACAGTTGATGGCATCGACTGTAGTGCATTGACAATCGTTGAAAGAGACATCGACGCATTTGACGCAACATAAGATTTAATTAGAATCTTACACAAAAAGGGCTTTTACTTCGGTATTAGCCCTTTTTTTATGGCTGATGACATAAATATATACAACATAACCATAAGGAGAAAACAATGGCAGGATTAGCACAAGGAGCAGGTGGTTTAGCTCAAGAAGGTAATGGTGTAGGCGGACGTACTAGAATCATTAACCTAGCAAAAACTAACATGACCGAAGCAGAACTACAAGCGGCTTTAGAATTTTTAGCGGCAGGTGGAACAGCAGGAACTGACGATGCTCACACTATTTCAGGTGTAAGTGTACTTACAGAATCAGGTATTTTCACAAGTGGAACAACTGATAATGTACAAGTTGCAATCCAAGGTACAGGCGCATTTACTGCGGCTTCAAACTTTGGTATTGGTTCAACTGGTGTAACAAGTTCATTACTAGCTGACTTCAATCAAAACCCAATGTAATATAATACATTAGGTTAATATATTAAAGGGCTCATTCACATTGTTTGAGCCCTTTTTTTATGACCACTAAATACTTTGATGAAAGCCTATACACTTATTGATATAACTGAAACAAAACAATATAGAAGTGCTGATAAAAAACTAATACATCAGCAGGCTAACTTCATGACATTCTTTCAAACACTTTGTTTAAGTCATAACTTTCTTTATGACGTTTCTCCAGAAAAAATTGAAATGAGTGAAAAAGAATTGAAAGAAATTGGCTTTGGTACAAACTATAAAGGCAAGCACAATGTATGGTGCATTACACTATCCGTAGATGAAGGTCGTACGTTCCCAGAACTAGAATCTGTTGAAAAAGATTTTGATCTTGTGCCTGTGATCTCAGGGCTAGATGAGACAATTGAGATAAATAACAATGTATTCAGAACAACAGATAAAAAGGCAAAAAACATAGTATTAGTAAGGCAAACATCACATAATCAGGCATAGTATTGAAGGCCCCTACCGCGAGTTGAATACATGGTATGGAGATATAGATTATGGCAAGAGCCACAAAACTAGAGCGAGAGAGTTTAGAAGCACACGTAGATTTGTGCGAACAAAGATATAATAATTTAGAAGCTCGTCTTGCAAAGATTGAAACAAAAGTGGAGCATATCCACTCAGACATTACAAACGGCAACAAAGCTATGATGAAAGTAGTTTTGGGTGCAACAGGCACCATAGTCGCTGGTCTATTATCTACCATCGTTGTCCTTTTAATTTCCTTTAACTAATAAATACAAGTGTTATGCTAGTAAACGAAATCATATCATCTGACCTTTCAGAGAAACAAATATGGGGAAGACGTGGCAAGAAGCTAGTTAGAAAGTACAGATGTGCTTCTGGTAGACGTCAAGGTCGCATTGTTGCTAATATTGCACAATGTTTTGCCGCTCCTAATATGAAGGCTAGAATGTCAATGAAACGCACTAGAGCAAGACTAGGTGCTAGAATGGCACGAAAAGCACGTAGAACAAAAAGAACTAATCCAGCTTCAATTGCTTTGAAAAGATTGAACAAGAGAGGTTGAAATGCAGATTAATGAGATCATACCTGAAGGTGCAATACAAATATTCGGTAGAAGCAAAGGTAAGGTAGTTCGAAAATACAGATGCACAAGCGGTCAAAAGAAAGGACGTATTGTTGCAAAGCCTCAGACTTGCAGTAACCCTATTAGAGTGTCAAGTAGAATTAGTATTAAAAAAGCAAAAGCTAGAAAGTCTCCACTCATTAAAATTAAAAGTAGATATACAAAACGTATGAGTCCAACAAGTAGAAGACTTACGAGGTTAAATAAAACTAGAATGAAACCAACTAAACGAACAGCTAAACGTAAGAGAATGAAATAATGAGATTCCACGAATTTAATCAAAGAACAGATGAAGTGCTACCGGCAGTAGGAGCGGCAGTAGGTGCTGTGGGTAGAGTTGCCGCGAAGGGTGCTATGGCGGCAGGAAGAGTAGGAGCCAAAATGGGAACAGCCGCGGCTAAAGGTGCAGGTAAGGTAGCCGCTAAAGGAGTCAAAGCAGGTGCAAACATGGCTAAACAAGCTGGTATGAAGATGGCACAAGGTGTTGCAAAAAAAGCACAAAAGGTTGGTAGAGAAGTAGGCGATATGGCCGCACAACAATTATTGAAACCAGGAGCAGAACTTCCAGTGGGAGGACAACAGGTTAAAGTAGATAAAGTTACAGGTGACGAAGTAACATTGGCAGATCCTAAAAACAAGGATGCTCCAAAAACAGTCATTAAGAAAAAAGATCCAATTATCAAAACAGCTTTGGATAACATGATATCATGAAGATAAATGAACTGATACATGAATTCACTATCCATCAAACCAATGAAGAAAAGGATCTTTTGAAACGTATGCAAGACGTACGACCATTTAACAGTTATTCAGAACGAGAAAGACTCATAATCGAGAATCTAATAAGGAAAGCATTAGTAAGTAAGATAGTTGAGGGAAAAACTGTAATGGTTGTAGCGAATGAATATCGATAAGCAATTAGCAAAACAATTAGAAGAAATCATCGAAACAGGTTTGGATCAAGTTGCGATTCCTTATCAAAAAGGTAATAGCATACGAGTCAAAAACTACGTGATTAGAAGTCATAGAAATGGTTATAGGCTGTTTGATATTGCTACAAATAGTCATATCGTAACAACATTTACCAAGACTGCCGCACTTGCAATAGCAAAATTATTAGCCGAAAAGCAGAATTTTGAGCTAAAACAACTTATAAAATTGGATGATAAGGTAGCAAAGCACTATATGGATGCACTTTATGCCAAGAATACTATAAAAAGAGGTGGTTCTACTGAAAGAATTGAAACAGCAGAAGTGAGATTTGAAATAGCAACAGAGAATGCTTGGACCGCTTTAGCTGACATAGAAAGATATATATTTGATAAATAAATGTGTAGGTTGATAATAAAAGGAATTAACAATGCAGATTAGAGAATTTACTAGACCCGTAACAGTAGCAACACTGAACGAAAATCTTCAGAAAAGATTCGGGCAAAAAATAGATGTATCAAAATTTACATTAGAGCAATTAGAAGATGCTCGCAACAGAGTTAGAACACTTTTATCACAAGTAGAAACAAATGAAAGTTTCGATTCAGTGAACACCAGCGATGTATACCAAAAGAATAAATTATTCCTTGATATTCTCAACCAAGCCATTGCTGAAGCTGATCACGATAAAGAAGATGAAAAAGACGATGATAAGAAGATGGTTGTATCTAAAGCAGATAAGAAAAACAATACACCTGCTTATCAAAACTATAAAAAAGGCGACAAGCGTTACAAAGCCGCAGATGATCTAAATGAAGGGGCAGAAGAAGAGGCCGCTCTTACTATGGCCGCAAAGGACATGGTAGACAGAGTTACAGGCTGGATGGAAGACACAGCAGAAATGCAAACTGAATCTATGTTAGAAATAGGCGACAAGATTAGAGATGAAATGGGTGTTGAAAAGTCGGAAGAATTTATCGGCAGTGTTAAACCAGCACTTGAAAGTTTATTCACGTCATTGGAAAGCACCAGAGACGCTCTAACAAGTGGCGTAGCCATTTTGACGGGCGAAGGCGCACCAGCTACAATGGGCGATGAAGTTCCTGCAGAAGATCCAGAAGGCGAAATGGAACCAACAGTTGACGCAGAAGCAGGAGCGGAAACAGAAGACCCAGCAGAAGGCGACGAGTTTGCAACCGCAGATGCATCAGCAGGAGGCGATGAACCGGCAGACAGGGCCAAACGCGAAAGCGTTGAATTAAGCAGAAAATTAGGTTTGCTCTTAGCAGACTCAAAAAAAAAGGCCTAACGCTATCTGAAGAAACCAGAGACGGTCTGGCACAGGTTCTACACTTAAAACTTCAACAAGGCGCAACTAAAATTAGTTGGAATGACCTTAACGATTTCCTCGACAACGTAGGCAGTGAACACTTTGACAAAGACAGTTTCGTACAGGCCTTTAACAACGACAAAAGAATTCAAGACATGGTCGACAGTTTCGATGAGAACGGTGTTACGCTAAAGGGTGGAGCAGAACCAAAAGCAGAACCTGAAGACGATACTGTCGACAACATGGCATCCAGAGCCGCAAACAAAGCAATATCATAATCAACTTGACAAACACCTAGATCTGTTATATACTAACAGTTGGAGTTAGTATGAGTCTTTTAAGAAAGAGCAACAACATTGAATTTTATGCAGTACCCAATCAACATTGGATCGTTACTGCTGAGTATCCATTTTATAAAGATTTGGAAAAGTTTTTTGATTTTTCTAATGAGGATATAAGCAAAGGATCTTGCACTATAAATGGAATACAACGTCCTATTAGAAATAATGAATGGGAAAAAGAAAGACAAAATTATAAGGATTGGTTCTTGGATATATTTAGACAAGTTCAAGTTCCAATAAAAGAAATACACGATAGACAAAATGAACAGGAACATAAAGCCTGGACTATAAATTATTTTCCAGGAGGATGGCAAGCTGGGCATTTTCATAGCACAGAAAAATACAAACAAGAAAATAAAAGATTTGCATCTAGTGTAATGTTTTTTGACAGCTTACAACCAACAAAAGATAATCCATTCAATGGTTGCCTTTACACTATATTACAAGACCCTAACGGCTACACTTATGATCACAAGTTTCATCCTAGTCCAGGTAAGGTAGTTGTGATGGACGACAGAGTATGGCATGGTGCATATCCCACAGAAGATATGAGAAGATGCCTAGTATGGGATTTTGATATAGCATGAAGATAGGAGTACGAGGAAGTAAGCTGGCTTTAGCTTACGCAGAAAAAGCCAAACAGGCAATTGGACAAGGTGAAATTGTTGTAATAGAAACGGCAGGAGATTTGAATCCTGATACTCCTATTAACGAGATAGGCGGTAAAGGAATATTCTGTAAAGCTATTGAACAACAATTATTAGAAGGAAACATAGATGTTGCGGTTCATAGTCTTAAGGACATGCCAGGAGATGATGAACATCCTGACTTACAAATTTGTGCAGTCTTAGAACGTAATAGTCCCCACGATGTTCTATTAGGAAAAATAAAAAATAATTTTGTCTTAGGTACTAGTAGTCCAAGACGAAAAGCACAACTAGAACAACTGTATGCAAATCAATCAGTGCAGATCAAACCAATTAGAGGAAACATAGATACAAGATTAAAAAAACTTGACGCAGGAGAATATGATGCTATAGTATTAGCAGAAGCAGGCTTGCAGGCTCTTGCAATAGAGAGGACTTACACAAAAGTTCCTATTGTTCCAGCAGTAGGACAAGGTATCATAGCTTTGCAAACCAGAAAAGATGATGTTGAAACAAATGAGGTTGTAAGTAAAGTAAATCATAAGTTAACAAGCGAACACGCAAAATTAGAAAGAGCCTTGTTGAAAGGTATAGGTGGAGACTGTGAAACAAAGGTTGCCGCAATAGCTACAGGTAGCAATCCTATTAAACTTGAAGCAGTATATTATGCAGATGAATAAAATTTTAATGATTATGGTATTGGTACTGCTTGGATTTTGTCATCCTGTAAATGCAGAACACAAAGGTCATACTGTTGCGTCTATGGTGCAATGGATAGTTGACAACTCTCGTTATGAATATCATGGAGACCCTTATCCTGAAGTATTGCGAGAATCACCCCTGTCAGTATGCTCTGAAATATATCCAGACAGTGAACCACACGATGACTGTAATATAGCAGGTTACTATGACCATGAGTCAAATAAAATTGTTATATCTGAAACAGTCACTGAATACATGGTAGAGGATCATTTTACCGAAGTAGTTTTGCTACATGAACTGGTACATTTTGTTCAATATTACGATGGCGAATATGAACGAGCTGAATGTAAACAAGCATTAGAAATTGATGCTTTTGAACTACAGGATCAATGGATAGATCTACAAGGTATAGACCCAGAACAAAAGAATGATCCACTGTTTGTAGTATTTGTGACCATGTGTGACAGGCACTATGGTCCAATAGGAAATACACATTAGGAAATTAAATGACTCTTATTACAGAAAAATATGATTACAAAGAAATACAAAAGAAAAGTGTAGAAGGTAGAAGATTATATGCTTGTCCAGATGGTAATGCTGTCGCTAGTGTAACAACAATTTTAGATGCTACAAAAGATAAGACACATTTGATTGCTTGGCGTAAAAGAGTTGGAGAAACAAAAGCAAAAGAAATTACCACTGAGGCGGCAGGTGTTGGTACACGTATGCACAAATATTTGGAAGACTATATTGCAGACTATCCAAATTGGCCTACACCAGGAAGTAATCCTTATGCCCAGCAGGCACATAAAATGGCATCTACTATTAGAGAAAATGTATTAGAAAGCCATGTAACAGAAATATGGGGGAGTGAAGTCCAACTGTATCACCCAAAAATTTATGCAGGTACAACAGACCTAGTAGGCACTTATGATGATAAGCCTGCAATTATGGATTTCAAGCAGACTAATAAACCTAAGAAAAAAGAGTGGGTAGAAGATTACTATCTACAATTAACAGCCTATGCTCTCGCACATAACGAATTGTATGGTACTGACATCAAGGAAGGACATGTATTCATGTGTTCTAGAGACTTACAGTATCAACAGTTTGATTTATGGCCTGAGGATTTTGCACACTGGGAATCAAAATGGTGGGATAGAGTTTATGAGTACTACGACAAACACAACTAAGATACAGAAACTGTATCATTTTACACATAACATAACAGGAAAAAAGTATTTAGGACAGACGACCCGTGACTTAAATGTTTATAACGGATCTAGCAAAAGTTGGTTAGAACATCTTGAAAAATACGGAAATGATTATAGCACAGATATATTATTTGAGTCTGACGATCAAAAACGTTTTAAAGAGGTATGTAAGCATTACAGCGAGAAGTTTGATATTATAAACAACCCTGATTATTTTAACCTAGTAGCTGAGTATGGAGGAAGTTTAGGCGGAAAGGCTAATCCTAGTTATAAAACAGGAAAGTATGTAGGCAGATTAGATGACCCTGAACTTTACAAAAAATTAGATAGGCAAAAACACGCAGAAACATGGGAAGCAAAAAGAAAGCATACACATCCTAGAATGAACTTTTACTATCATAAACGTATGGGAAACAAGCAACGTGCAGAATACTATTGGAATAAATGGTATAAAATGGCGCCTAAAAAAAGCAAAAATAGACAAGCGATATGGTCCACAGATACATTTGAAATGTGGTACAATCGTAAGGGCAACGACTTAGACTTCAGGCATAAATACACTATATAAGGAGTTTAACAGTGGCAGTCGTACAGATATCCAGGATACAGATAAGAAGAGGACAAAAGAATCAAGGTTCAGGTGTACCTCAATTAGCTGGTGGTGAGTTTGGTTGGGCAGTAGATTCAAGAGAACTATACATAGGAAATGGATCTGTAGCAGAAGGTGCACCAGCCGTAGGTAATTCAAAAATTATTACAGAGCATGATGATTTATTCACACTTGCAAATTCATACACATACCTAGGTGGAACTATTGTACAGACAGGTGCAAGTTCAACTTCTCCAATTAAAAGAACATTACAACAAAGATTAGACGAAGTAGTAAACATAAGATCGTTTGGTGCTCCGGGTGATGGAACCGATCAAACTGTAGCGATTCAGAGGGCTTTAGATCAACTATATATCAATTCATCAACCAAAGGTACTGAAGCAAGCAGAGTGAAACTTTATATTCCTGCAGGAGTATATAATATTTCAAACACAATATATGTTCCTCCATACGCAACAATCATAGGCGAAGGAATGGATAAAACGAAGATGAATGTTGTAAGTAACGTCATAGGATTTCAAACTGTGAATGGTAGTAGTACACCTGGCACTTATGCAGATGACAGTTCAAGCACAACTTTAAATCAAGCTACGAACGTATTCATAGAAGGAATGACTATTGCAACATCGTCAACATCATTACCTGCTATGGTTTTACAAAGTTGTAAGAATAGTCACTTTAAAGAAATTAAAATTACAGGTCCTTGGACCACTGGCACAGCTATTAACAATGCTAATGCCGCAATTAAATTAGGAAGTTTAAGCACACTCGTAGGAACACAAAAAAATAAATTCGATCATATTATGGTAAACGGATTAAGTGTAGGTATTACAAGTGATGACGATGCATACAATAACCATTTCCATTGTTGCTACTTTAACAATTTAGGATATGGTGTAAGATTTGGTACTGGATCATCGATTGGATCACAAGGTCAATCAACAGGACCTAGTAAAAACAAAATTAGTCAATGTGAATTTTCAGACATTGATAGAGAAGGCATAATAATAACAAACGGAACAAACAACTTTAGCTCGCACAATAACTATCATGGTGTAGGTAATGTTGGCGGTAATGAAGGTAATGCACAATATAGTGTCTTAGATTTTACTGCGGCAGGAAATAGCTCTGTTGAGGATACTTTTAGTAGAACAGCAGATCTTTCAAATAGTCAACAATTTATTACATCATTCCCTTATGTCTCAGAAATAAAAGGAAGCGTAAATGCTTCACTAGGTGGACACATGTCATTAGAAGTAGCAGAGCAGACATCACCAGTTTACTTTTTTAGATTACCCGGAGACTACACTAGGACTTATGAAGTTGAATACTATTACAATAGCAATTTGGTAAATGCACAAAGAAGCGGAAAGATGACTTTCCAACTCGATGTTGCAACCAATACGTTAAATTTTATTGATGATCACGATTACCAAGGTGACACAAACTATGAAACAGCAATCACATTTACTGCCTCAACTGTGAATACAAATGGACAAACAGGGGTTGACACAATAGTGGTTTCTATGTTAAACTCTACAGTAAATGATAACGGAAAGTTCAACTACAAAATCAAAGTTCTAGGTTAATGTTTGAATTAAAATTTGAAGATAAAGTGAAAGTCTGGAAAGACTTACGTGAACAGTTAGAAAGTCATCCAAGACCTTTTGATGCTCTCACACAATTTATTAACAAACTGCATGTATCGGCCCGCAAGACAAATGCTTGGGATCCGAACACACAAACACAACCCTGGCACTTGATTGAACAAAATGAATTTACTGCGTATGAAATTGCACAACTTACTGCATATACTTTACAGTTAACAGATAGGTTTTGTGAAAGTAAAATCGAGATACATATCAGTAAGGACGTAAAGAAAGACATAAATTATTATCTAGTGTACATTGACAATGGCATTATTTTGGGATATAACGAAGAAGCTATAGCTATAGACGAACTTCCCGAACAAGTTATATCACAAAAGATTTACTCCATGCCACCATTACACTAAATATTTTTTAATGAAAAGGGAAAGAAGTATGAAGACAGATCTCAGCATCAAAAAAAGAACAGGTCAAATCGAAGGCCTAGATATCCAAAAAATACACAAAGTAGTTAATTTCGCATGTGAAGGTTTAGCAGGCGTTAGCAGTAGTTTAGTACAAATGAACGCTGGGATTCAATTTAGTGACGGAATGACTACAAAAGAAATTCAAGACTTGCTGGTACGTTCAGCAAATGATCTTATTTCTTTAGAAAATCCAAACTATCAGTATGTAGCGGCAAGGCTGTTACTATATGGAGTATACAAAGAAGTGTACGGTGGCTTTGAAAAAATAAGCCTTATCGAACTGATTAAGAAAAATGTTGAACGTGGCGTATATGATTCTGCTATTCTTGATCTGTATTCAGAAGAAGAATTTGCAAAATTAGATGGCTATATACATCACAAACGTGATGAAAACTTTACATACGCAGGGCTTAGACAAGTAGTAGACAAATATCTTTGTCAAGATAGAAGTAGTGGAGAACTATTTGAATCACCACAACACATGTACATGATGATCGCGGCAACTCTTTTTGCAAACTATCCAAAAGAGGATAGACTTTATTATGTGAGGAGATATTACGATGCGACATCGTTATTCAAGATTAACATACCAACCCCAGTCATGGCGGGGGTCAGGACGCCTATCAGGCAATTCGCCTCTTGCGTTCTCGTTGATAGCGACGACACTCTTGACTCTATCTTTGCTTCCGATATGTCTATTGGGCGTTATACTGCACAAAGGGCAGGGATCGGGATCAACTCGGGAAGAATCAGAGGAGTCAATTCAAAAATTAGGGGAGGAGAAGTAGCACACACAGGTGTGGTTCCGTTCCTAAAAAAGTTCGAAGCAACTGTGAGATGTTGTACACAAAATGGTGTACGTGGTGGAAGTGCTACAGTTCATTTTCCTTTTTGGCATCAAGAAATTGAAGATATTTTAGTTTTAAAAAACAACAAAGGTACAGAAGATAATAGAGTTCGTAAGTTAGATTATTCAATTCAATTGAATAAAACAATGTATGAAAGACTTTTGACTCAAGGCACTATAAGCCTTTTTTCACCTCATGACGTACCAGGACTTTACGAAGCATACTTTGGTGATGCAGATGAATTCAAAACACTTTATGAAAAGTACGAAAAGGATCCCAAGATAAAGAAAAAGACTTTACCTGCGATGGAGTTATTTTCTGCTCTAATCAAAGAACGTGCAGAAACAGGACGTATCTACATAATGAATGTGGATCATGCAAATACACATAGCTCGTTCAAAGATCCAGTTTATATGAGTAATCTATGTCAAGAAATTACATTACCTACTAAACCTTTGCAACACATTGATGATGACAAAGGAGAAATTGCTCTATGTATTTTGAGTGCAATCAACGTAGGAGTAATCAAAGAACTTGATGATTTAGAAGAACTTTGTGATTTGGCTGTACGTGCTTTAGATGAAATAATTGATTATCAAAAGTATCCTGTAAATGCCGCTGAGATATCTACAAAAGCTAGAAGAAGTTTAGGTGTTGGTTACATAGGACTTGCACATTATCTTGCAAAGAATCAAGTTTTATATAGCGACAAGAAAGCACTTACACTTGTACACAGATTATCAGAAGCATTTCAATTCAACTTGTTGAAAGCATCTTTAAATCTTGCTAAAGAAAAAGGTAAGTGTGATGGTTTTGAAAGAACAAAATATGCTGACGGCATTTTACCAATTGACACATACAAGAAAGAGCTTGATGAAATTTGTGATATCAAGTTGCAATATGATTGGGATTGGCTAAGAGAAGAAATTGTCAAACACGGTATTAGACATTCTACTTTATCAGCACAAATGCCAAGTGAAAGTTCTTCCGTTGTTAGTAATGCTACTAACGGAATAGAACCGCCGAGAGGCTATCTATCTGTAAAGAAATCAAAGAAAGGTCCTTTGAAACAAGTGGTTCCGCAATATCAAACATTAAAGAATCACTACACCCTTTTATGGGATATGCCTAGCAATGACGGATACATAAATATTGTTGCTGTCATGCAGAAGTTTTTTGACCAGGCAATATCTGGTAATTGGAGTTATAATCCAACGCATTTTGACAATAATGAAGTGCCTATGAGCATTATGATTAAAGATTTGTTGAATACGTATAAGTATGGATGGAAAACTTCATATTACCAAAACACTTATGATTACAAAAGTGATGGAGATATCGAGGACGAACCAAAGCAAGAGCCTCTTTCAAGAGAGGAGTTTGAGGGTACGGACAAAGAATATGAGGAGCATTGTGAAGCCTGTGCAATTTAATGCTTGACTTTACAGTGAATTGATGTTAATATAGTATTAGGAAAATGAAAGAAAGAGAAAATGGCAAAAACAGTTTTTAATCAAGAGAAAGTAGATTTTACCAAAGCACACATGTTCTTTGGGCCGGATCAAAACACACAAAGGTATGATCAGTTCAAGTTTCCAGAGTTTGACAAATTAAATCAAACAATGCTTGGATATTTTTGGAGACCAGAAGAAGTATCGCTACAAAAGGATAGAGCGGACTATCAACAGTTTCGTCCAGAACAGAAACATATTTTTACAAGTAATTTGAAATATCAAACACTATTAGATAGTGTGCAAGGTAGAGGACCAAGTTTAGCTTTCTTGCCATACGTTAGCATTCCTGAACTAGAAGGTTGTATTGTTACTTGGGATTTCTTTGAAACAATTCATTCACGTTCTTACACACACATAATGAAGAATGTTTATCCTGACCCAAGTGAAGTGTTTGATACTATTCTTGATGATAAAGAAATTTTAAAACGTGCAACAGCCGTTACAAAAAATTATGACTCATTTACTTTGGCCGCTGATGATTGGTTCCAAAGAAAAACAGGCAATATCAAAGACGTTAAGAAGAAAATGTTTCTTGCAATGATGAATGTTAACATCTTAGAAGGTTTGAGATTTTATGTATCTTTTGCATGTACATTTGCATTTGCGGAATCAAAAGTTATGGAAGGCTCTGCAAAAATTATTTCGTTAATTGCAAGAGATGAAGCAACACATTTAAACTTGTCAACCCACGTAATTAAGAATTGGTTAAAGGGATTAGACGATCCAGAAATGAAAAAGGTCGCGGCAAGTTGTGAGGAAGAAGTGTATGATATGTGGCGTACATGCGTCGACGAAGAAAAAGCATGGGCCAATTATCTATTCAAGGACGGAGCGATTATAGGTTTGAACGAAGAACTTTTACATCATTACGTGGAGTTTATTGCAAACAAAAGATTAAAAGCTCTTGGTTATAAACCATTATATGATCGTCCACTTAATAATAATCCGTTACCTTGGACACAACACTGGTTATCAAGTTCAGGTCTTCAAGTGGCACCACAAGAGACAGAAGTTGAAAGCTATATTATCGGGGGCATTAAACAAGACGTAGATGAAGATGTACTGAAAGGATTTACTTTATGATGAACATCACAATTTACAGTAAGCCCATGTGCCCTAGTTGTGTGAAAGCAAAGAACGTATTTAAAAATTTACGTTTAGAATTCACAGAAAAAACAATTGGATCAGACATTCAGCCTAGTGAGTTGATGCAACTTTTTGAAGAAAAAGGATTACCACAACCACGTACCGCTCCACAGATCTTTATTGGAGAACAGCACATTGGAGGTTACGAAGCCCTTGTCAAATATATTGAAGACACAGGCTTTAACGGATCGGGGAGTTCAACCGGCTGATGTTAATAGAAAAACCATATAGTGTCGGTGACACCGTCACTTTTAAAACTGTGGCTGGCGAAGAGGTAGTAGCTAGAGTCACGGATGTTAAAGACGATTCTATAAAGATTAAAAAGCCTATGGTTTTGACCATGACCGAAAAAGGAATTGGAATGGTTCCGTTCGCTTTGACAGTTAGCATGGATACTGAAATGCTAATTAATCTAGGAAACGTTGTATTCATTGCTAAGACAAGTGAGACGACAGCGAAGCAATATATAGAATCAACAACTGGACTCAAAGTAGTCAATTAAAGGAGAATAACTATGTCAGATATACACGAACAGATTAAGGCGCAGTACGAAGCATACCTAGCAGAAGCTGAGTCTTTTGATACCAAAGGTGTAAAAGCCGCGGCCGCAAGAGCAAGAAAAGCTCTAGGTGAGATGGGTAAATTGGCAAAAGCTCGAAGAGCTGAGATCCAAGACAAAAAGAACAATATGTAATAAATATTATGTTGAGGCGTGGCGCCAATGTCACGCCTTTACAATAAGAAGGGCATAAAAATATGGCACAACAAGGAAAACTTAAATGGTACAATCACGTAAAAGGCTACGGCTTTTTATCTCGTGAAGAAGGACAAAAAGATTTGTTCGTTCATGTATCTGAGTTCCGCAAAGCAGGAATTAAAAAAATTGTTGAAGGTATGATTGTAGAATATACAATTACTGACCACAACGGTAAGCCTGTAGCAACAGACATTCTAATCGTACATACACCAGAAGCTTAATCACTAAATACGTATATGCAAGACAACAATTTTGCAACGTTATCAAGTGAAGAGAAGGTCACGAATATAAAAGATAGAATTTTAGATTTCAAGGCCCGCAACCCTCACTTGTATCCGGAATTAAGAAAGGAAGTGATGTCCAGTGACCATAACGTGGATCCTGTTTCTGCTAGTATTGAAGCACGCCTTAGCAGATTTAATTTTACAAAGCCGTCTAAATACCGGCGATAAAGCTGATCTAAGAACAGCAAAAGGGTATATCCATGCTACTGACCATGCTCTACTCACTTTCGCAGTATTCATATTTTTTATAAATCCGTACTATGCAGTTGCACTTGGTTTACTAGACTTTGTGTTACATTTTGCAATAGATTACAGTAAGACAAAATTTGTTAGAAAATATGGAATAATCCAGAACAGTAGATCATTCTGGATAGTACAGGGTGTTGATCAAATAGCACACTATTCTTGTTACATGCTGTATACCTACATAGCATTTTGGTATGTGCTATGGCCGATGTAAGTCTTAAAGAATGTTGTAGATTGTTCTGGATGGTGAAAGGCCATCTAAATACTTCAGAAGAAACAATACGTAGTTCATACAATAGTTACTTTAAGCGTCTCTGGTATAATAATGAAGCATACATAAAAGAAGAAGGTTTCGAAGAAGCATATAAATCTTTTCTTGACAAAATGTAATTTAGATGCTATAAATATACTTACAACGTTGAAGCAATTCAAACGCTGGACAGGACCTGGGGGCAGTACCCAGCAGGTCCACCATAAACACTCTGTAGTTACCAGAACCTGATGGTACCCAGAAGTAAGGACAGACGCAGAGTG
>Ga0163110_10000369_pt1 | contig 20694 bp, 22 predicted proteins | sample CRUFie1St17metaG_FD_108703 | JGI IMG/M metagenome (GOLD analysis project Ga0163110, IMG submission 108703) | Marine microbial communities from the Costa Rica Dome - CRUD Field 142mm St17 metaG | ecosystem: Environmental > Aquatic > Marine > Oceanic > Photic zone | place: Costa Rica: the Eastern...
ATCAGCATTAAAAAATCTACCATAATTAAAGAATTTGGAAATCTACTAAATTTTGGTAAATTTTGGGCTGTGAAAACAATTATTTTCTATCAAGAGGACTAATCAATTGGCAAAAAAATTATCGAAGAAACAATTACAAAAAGAACTTCAGAATATAGAAGAAACTAACCCTGATGAACTAGCTGCTGAAATTGAGCAGCTTGAGGCTGATGCAGAGAAGAGAAAGCAGGCATTAGGAAGAGCTGACGAAAGAATCAAACGTTCGAAGGTCGCAAGCGGTACAATCAGTATGTACCTTTCTGAAATTTCCCAATACGAACCACTATCTCCAGATAGGGAGGTAGAGTTGGCAGTGAAAATAGAAAAAGGCGATAAATACGCAATGAAAGAGTTAGTTGAAGCAAACTTGAGATTTGTTGTTTCTGTTGCAAAGAAATACCAAGGTAATGGGCTATCCCTATCAGACATTATTAATGAAGGAAACCTCGGATTGATTAAGGCAGCTAAAAGATTTGATCCATCAAGAGGATTTAAATTCATTTCATACGCTGTATGGTGGATTAGACAGGCAATCCTTCAGGCTCTAGCAGAGCAAGGAAGATTAATCAGGCTTCCATTAAATCGAGTTGGTACTATTACGAAAATCACTAAGGCGGCTGAAAAATTAGAAGCTGAAATGGGACGTCCTCCTAAAGTGGAAGAGATAAGCCATCAATTAGATGTTAAATCAGAAGAAGTATTTAATGCTTTACAATATTCTCGAAGACACAGTTCTTTAGATGCGCCTTTTGCAGAAGGCGAGGATAGTTCATTAATCAACGTAATCGAAGATGAACAGGAGAAAGATCCAGATAATAAAGTTATGGATACGTCAATGAAAGAAGAAATAGCTTCTGCATTAAGTACTTTAACGGAAAGAGAAAGATCTGTAATTGAAATGTATTTTGGCATTAATAGAGATCGTTCATTTACGTTAAATGAGATTGGAGAACAATTTAGTCTTACAAGAGAAAGAGTTAGACAAATAAAAGAAAAAGCTATTCGAAGACTTGCACACAAAACTAGAAGTGAACCTCTAAGGGTCTATTTAGGACAGTAGTCTTGAATTCTTTTCAAATTTTACTTCCAGTATTTGCTTTAGTTTTTTTAACCTATTTTCACATCGCACTGAATGCTTTTCTTATAAAAAAATCTATTCAAAATAACGAGTTAGATTACAAATGGATGAAATTTATGCCTTCATGGCAAGAAATTCCCAACGATGTTCATAGTTCAAGAGAGTTGTATAAAAATTTGTTTGAAACACCATTAATTTTTTATTTTTACTGTTTACTAGCTTACAATTTAGATCATGTAACAATTTTGAATCTTACGCTTTCTTGGATATTTGTTTTATTAAGAATCTGGCATTATTATGTAAGAATACAGAATCCAAAACTATCAAATCGAAGACCTCCATTTCAGTACTCAGTTGTTGTGTCTTTCTTTCTTTGGGTAGAGCTTTTAATAACTTCTCTGAAATAATTTATAGCACAACTTAATTCATAGTTGTATAATCCTCATATATGGCTAAAAAACCAAAAATTGCAATTATTGGAAGACCTAATGTTGGCAAATCCACTCTGTTTAATAGATTGGCAGGTAAAAGAACATCAATTGTTGATCAGCTTGAGGGGGTTACAAGAGATCGGATTTATTCTTCAGCAGAATGGCTTTCAAATGAATTTGATATAATTGATACAGGTGGGTTCGTGAGCTCAGATGAAGATATTTTTAATCAAAAAATAAAAGAACAAATATCACAAGCGCTTGGAGAGTGCGATGGCCTTATTTTTTTAGTTGATGGGAAAGAAGGAATCAATCCTAATGATCATTATCTATCAAAACTTGTTAGGAAGTCAGGAAAAAAATACGTTCTAGCTGTAAATAAATGTGATGTACCAGCTCACAGTGACAGAATAAATTCATTTTTTGATTTAGGCCTAGATAAGCCAACTCCAATATCAGCTTTAAATGGCTCAGGAATTGGAGATATTTTAGATATTCTATTAGCTGAATTTGATTTCTCACTGATAGAAAGTGATTTGAAGGAAGATTGTTCAATTTCAATAGTAGGAATGCCGAATGTTGGAAAATCTTCACTTTTAAATGCCATTATCCAAAAAGATCAAGCAATTGTCTCCGACATTGCAGGCACAACTAGAGATTCAATTGATACTACAATAAAATGGCATGGAAGAAATATTAAGATTATTGATACAGCAGGTCTAAGAAAAAAAAGTAAAGTTGACGATAATATTGAATTCTATAGTTCATTGAGGGCTATGGATTCTTTATTACGATCAAACATTGTATTATTAGTAGTAGATGTTCAGAAAGGCTTTACAAAGCAAGAAAAGTCAATTGCCAAAGAAGTAATTAAAAAAGGTAAAAGAATGGTAATCCTTGTAAACAAATGGGATTTAATAAGCGGAGAAGATATCTCAGCTGATATGTATAAGGAAAATATGTATCATGAGTTTAAAGATCTTCAGCATTATCCAATAATTTTTGTTTCTGCTTTAACAAAAAGAAGAGTATCTAATGTTTTAGAGAAAGCTTGGGAAGTTTTTAAAAAACAAAATGAAAAATTATCTACAAAGAAATTGAACGAGTGGCTTGAAAAATCTATTAGAAATTATCCTCCACCAGCTACACAAGCAAAATCAATAAAAATTAAATTTGTTGAACAAGTACAATACTCCCCACCAATATTTGCGCTTTTTAGCAATTATCCAAAACTTATATCTGTTCAATATCTTAGATATTTACATAACCAATTAAGGGATTCATTTGATTTGAAAGGTATTACAGTTAAGTTTTCTTTGAGAAAAGGGTAATGAATAAAAAGCAAATTTATAGCTGGGCTTTATATGATTGGGCAAATTCTGCTTTTGCAACAACAGTAATGGCAGGTTTCTTCCCAATTTTTTTTCAGGAATATTGGTCAAATCCAGATAACATATCATTAAGTACTTTTTATTTGGGTCTTGGAAATTCAATTGCCTCAATAATTGTTGCTTTATTAGCTCCAATTTTAGGAGCAATTGCAGACAGGGGAAGCTTTAAGAAAAAATTTCTTATATTTTTTGCTTTTCTAGGAGCAGTAATGACACTGGGCTTGGGATTTATTGCTCAGGGAATGTGGCCTATTGCTTTATTAGTTTATATATTTTCAACAATTGGATTTTCTGGAGCTAACATTTTTTATGATTCGTTACTTCCATCAATCTCAAATGACGATAATATTGACAAAGTATCAGCTTTAGGTTTCTCTTTAGGATATCTTGGCGGTGGAATTTTAGTTATAATAAATGCTGCAATGGTTAATTTCCCATCCTTTTTTGGATTAAGCAGCGTTGTTGAAGCAACTCAATATTCTTTTATTTCTGTAGCAATTTGGTGGTCGGTTTTTTCAATACCATTAATAATTTTTGTTAAAGAAGAAAAAGTTAATAAAAAAGAAAGCATTAAAGATTCCATAAAAAATGGAATTATTCAATTTAAAAATACTTTTCAGGATATTAAGAAGTTGAAAGTAGTAGCTACTTTTCTTTTAGCTTATTGGTTATATATTGATGGTGTAGATACAGTTGTTAGAATGGCTGCAGCTTTCGCATCAACTTTACAATTTTCTACAGGAGATATTATTGGAGCACTTGTTTTAATTCAATTAGTAGCATTTGTAGCAACTTTAGTTTACATCAGAATTTCAAATTATATTGGCTTGAAAAATGGTATATATTTAGGAATTATTGGGTATATAATCATTATTATTTGCGGTTTTTTTGTAGAGAATGTATCTCAGTTTTACATTGTTGCATTTTTAATAGGTTGTTTTCAAGGTGGAATTCAATCAATTAGTAGAAGTCTTTACTCTAGAATTATTCCAGAAAATAAAGCTGCAGAATTTTACGGCTTCTATAATATGTTAGGAAAATTTGCTGCAGTTTTTGGCCCAGTGCTTATGGGATCAGTGACCTTAATTTTAAGTAATAATTTTGATAACGAAATTACCGCAGCAAGATATGGATTATTATCAATAATGATACTTTTTATACTTGGCGCGTATGTTTTTTCTAAAGTTGATATTGCTGAGGGTGAAGCGATAGCTAAAAATCTCTGATTTTAAAATTGAAATTACCTTTAAATATCCCTAGGTTTTAATTCAAAATTTAGGGGAGAAATAAAACATTTTAAAATTTTCAAAAAAACTTTCATTTGAAGGCAAAGAAATTTTTTCAAGAGATGCAGTAGCTTTTTTAGAGAAAGTACATAAAAAATTTAATCTCCACATTGATGCTCAATTAGAAAAAAGACAAGAGTATCAGAATCAGGTCGACTCAGGAATTTTACCAACTTTCTTATCTGAAACGGAAGATATTAGGAAAGCATCTTGGCAAGTAAGAGATATTCCAAATAATTTACTTAATAGGAGAGTTGAAATTACTGGTCCTGTTGATAGAAAAATGATAATTAATGCTTTAAATGCCAATGTGAATGTATTCATGGCAGATTTTGAAGACTCTTTATCGCCAACATGGAAAAATATTGAAAATGGCTTAGTTAATATGAGGGATGCTGCTCATAGAACTATTACTTTTGAAAATAAAATTAAAAATAAGAAGTATGAACTAAACTCTGATCCAGCCACTTTAATGTGTAGAGTAAGAGGTTTGCATTTAAAGGAAAAGCATATTACTTGCAATGGAGTTGAATTATATGGAGCTATCGTTGATTTTGCAATGTACTTGTACCATAACCATAATATTTTAAAAGATTATGGAACAGGTCCTTATTTTTATATTCCAAAATTACAATCTTATCATGAAGCTAAGTTATGGAATGATATAATATCTTTTTGCGAAGACGAATTAAGGCTTGAAAGAGGTACTGTGAGGGTAACTTTACTTATTGAGACCTTACCTGCTGTTTTCCAAATGGAGGAGATACTTTTTCATTTAAAAGATCATATTGTTGGTTTGAATTGTGGAAGATGGGATTATATCTTTAGTTTTATAAAGACTCTTAAAAAGTTTCCCGACAAAATATTACCAGACAGAAATCTCGTAACAATGAATCAGCCATTTTTGACAGCTTATTCTTCATTGCTTGTAAATACTTGTCATAAGCGTGGTGCTTTTGCAATGGGGGGAATGGCTGCTTTTGTGCCTTCAAAGAGCGATGATGAAAATAAGATTATACTTCAGAAAGTTAAAAATGACAAAATGTTCGAAATTAATAACGGCCATGATGGAACATGGATTGCTCATCCAGGATTAGCTGATTATGTTAATGAAATTTTTGATAACGAATTAGGAAATAAAAATAATCAAATTCAATTTAAAAAAGATATTGAAATTACTTCTGAACAATTACTTCAAGGTTGTGATGGTCAAAGCTCAGAAGAATGTTTAAGGTCAAATATTCGTATTTCTTTAAAATATATTGAAGCATGGATTTCAGGACTTGGATGTGTTGCAATTTATGGTCTTATGGAGGATGCTGCTACAGCTGAGATATCTCGCGCATCTATTTGGCAGTGGATAAAAAACAAAAATAGATTAAGTAATGGTAAGATTGTGGATGAAGAATTATTTAAATTGTGTTTAAACGAAGAGTTTGAAAATGTACGTAATGAAGTTGGAAGTGATTTATTTGAAAATGGAAAGTTTGATAAAGCAAAATCAATTTTTGAGGAAATAACATTGTCTGAAGATATAGACGAATTTTTAACATTAAAAGCATATGAGGAGCTGTAATGAATTTAAATGAACAGGTACAAGATTTAAAAAATGATTGGGAGATGAATGAAAGATGGACATACGTTAAAAGACCATATTCCGCAGAAGAGGTGGTAAAGCTTAGAGGATCTTTACAACCTGAGTATACTTTGGCACGTGTTGGTGCAGAAAAGTTATGGAGAATGTTACACAATGAAGATTATGTACACTGTCTTGGAACATTAAGTGGAGGCCAAGCTGTTCAGGGAGTCAAAGCTGGAGCAAAAGCTATTTATGTTTCTGGATGGCAGGTGGCTGCAGATAATAATAATGCTGAAGCAATGTACCCTGATCAATCTCTTTATCCTGCTGACTCAGTTCCATCACTAGTAAAAAGAATAAATAGTTCATTCAAGAGAGCTGATCAAATTGAGTGGATGAACACTAACGGAGAGCCCAATTTTGACTTTTTCACTCCAATTGTAGCAGATGCTGAAGCTGGTTTTGGAGGTGTTTTGAATGCTTTTGAACTTATGAAAAGCATGATTAAGGCGGGTGCAGCAGGTGTTCACTTTGAAGATCAATTAGCTAGTGTTAAAAAATGTGGTCACATGGGAGGTAAAGTATTAGTTCCGACCCAAGAAGCAATAAATAAGTTGGTATCGGCTAGACTTGCTGCTGATGTTTTAAATGTTCCAACTTTACTTGTGGCAAGAACAGATGCTAATGCTGCTGATTTATTAACATCAGATGTTGACGAGAGGGATGCTGAATTTGTTACAGGAGAAAGAACCTCTGAAGGATTTTATAGAGTTAAATCAGGTATAGATCAAGCTATTTCACGTGGATTATCTTATGCCCCTTATTCTGATTTATTATGGTGTGAAACAGGAAAACCAAACTTAGAAGAAGCAAAGCATTTTGCTGAATCAATTAAAAAAGATCACCCTGAACTTATGTTGGCTTATAATTGTTCACCTTCATTTAATTGGAGAGCAAACCTAGATGATTCCACTATTGCAAAGTTTCAAAGAGAGCTAGGAGCAATGGGATATAAATTCCAATTTATTACTTTGGCTGGAATTCATTCGATGTGGCATGGAATGTTCGACCTTACAAGAAAATATATGAAAGATGGTATGACTGCTTATGTTGAGCTTCAGGAGAAAGAATTTTCTGATCATGAAAAAGGCTATACTTTTTCAGCTCACCAACAAGAAGTAGGAACAGGATATTTTGATGCTGTTAATAATTGCATTATGGGTGATACAAATACAAGTGCAATGAGCGGGTCAACTGAAGAAGAGCAGTTTTAAGATTTTTTTGAAATAAAGTATAAAATAAGGTATCTTTTTTCTTTAAATTATCCTCGTGAATACAATATCAGAATATTCAGAGCTAGTTCAGCCAAATCATATTAATACTGCTGGTACTCTTTTTGGAGGATACATGCTTGCATGGCTAGATCTTGCTGCAGCTAAAGCATCTTCTGAATTTTTAGAAAAAACTGATGCATGGGGAGCTGTAACAAGAGCTTTAGACAAGGTTGAATTTAGAGAGCCTGTTTTTTTAGGTGACTGGGTTAAATGCAAATCAACTGTTATTGATACTGGAAGTACTTCAGTCAAAATCCAAGTCAAAGCTTATGCTGAAAGTAAAGAGCATGGTAAAAGACTTGCTTGTACTGCTGATATAACTTTTGTTGCAGTGGTTAAAGATAATGATGGAAAATTAAAAAGTTTTAAACATAACTTAAAAGTGTAAAGGAAAACAAATGGCACACATAAAAAAATTAAATTTTATAAAAAATCATGAAGATCTAAATGATGAAAAATTTGGAATGGTAGCAGTACCTACTTTTTCAGATATGATGGATGATGATTTAAAGGCATTATTCGATTCTCAGAACAAAACTGGAAAAGTAGGAGATTTAGCCTTTGAAATTGATAGTAATTCTAGAATTGTATATTATGGTTTAGGTGATTCTTCTGAGAAGACTCCCGAAAATTTTAGAAGAGCTGCTGGAGAAATAATAACATATGCACTCAATAACAAGTACGAAGAAGTAGCCGTAGAATGTCCAGTATCTGATGAGGGAGAATATTTTTGCCAAGCATTTGCAGAGGGTTTGATTTTATCAAGTTATAGATTTTTAAACTATTTCACTGATGAAAGAGGAAAATATCATTTAAAGAACATTACAATGGTAGGATCTTGTAACGAAACGGCATCAAAAAAAGGAGCCATTATTGCAAGTGCTGTTTGTGATTCAAGAGATTTAGGAAACCATCCAGGAAATATTGCTACTCCAACAAAATTAGCAAACTTTGCTAAAGAAGTAGGAAAAAAGGGTGGCATGAAAGTGACAGTTTTTGATAGAGAAGAGTTTACAAAAATGGGTATGGGATCCTTTGCTGGTGTGGCTCAAGGAACTAATGAACCTCCAAAATTTATTATTATGGAATATAACGGAGGTAAAAAAGGGGAAAAGCCTGTTATTTTAGTTGGAAAAGGACTTACTTTTGATACAGGAGGAGTTTCTTTAAAGCCAGGTCTTAATATGGATCAGATGAAATTTGATATGTGTGGTTCAGCAATTGTTTTTGGTGCAATGAATGCAATAGCTAGCTTGAAACCAAAGATGAATGTTGTCGCAATAGTTCCATCAACACATAATATGCTCGGTGGATCTGCGATAAGGCCAGGAGATATTTTAACAGCTTATAATGGTAAAACAATTGAAATATTAAATACAGATGCTGAAGGTAGACTTATTTTAGCCGATGCTTTATCATATGCCAGTAAGCATTATGATCCAGAATATATCCTAGATTTTGCTACTCTTACAGGTGCTGTTGTAATAACGTTAGGTCATATAGCTACTGGTTTAATGAGTAATAATGAAACTTTAGTTGATAATATCAAAGTATCATCTGATAACACTGGAGAGCATGTATGGCAATTGCCTCTATGGGACGAATATTGCGATCAAGTTAAGTCTAATGTTGCAGATGTTAAAAATCTTGGTTCTCCAGGACAAGCTGGTACAATTGCAGGTGCAGCGTTTCTTAAAGCTTTTGTCGGAAAAGATATTCCATGGGCTCATTTTGATGTTGCAGGAACATCTTATCACGTTGAAAATAGGAGCTATATACAAAAAAATAGTGCCTCAGGTCAGGTAATTAGACTTGTGCTTGATTTACTTGGTGCGTAATGAATAAACTTAAACTTGTAAATTCATTACAATTTTCAATTCAGCTACTGACAGCATTATTTTTATTATACTTTACTATTATTTCTGATAATCCTGAGAGAATAGTAATACCGATTTTACTTCTCGTAGGTTGGACATTAGGTTTTTACCAAAGAAGAATTACTAGAAGAAGAGTAAATCGCTTGAGAGATTCTGATAAAGAAGATATTCTAAGAGAAGGTTAAAATGAATGAATTATTTAAAAATGATATAGATTTAGATCAGAAAAATCATAGATATATTTTAGCTGAAAATCCAGAATTTGACTTCCAAAGTGTGACAGAATTTATTCACCATTTCTTTGAAAAATTTGACAAGATTGGTGTAGCTCAGAAACTAATAAATACCAACCCAAAATATAGCGGAAAAACTATTGAACAAGTTATCAAGGATTGGAGTAAAGGAGCAGAGAGAGGAACAATTGTACATAATGAGCTTGAGATGTTTATTAAAAAAGATCAGGCTCCAGAGCATAAAATGTCGATTATGGGTGCAAATTGGATAAAAGAAAAGCAAAAGAATCCACATAACACTTTTTATTCAGAAGTAATTGTTTTTTCAAAAGAACTTGGAATTGCAGGTACGATTGATGTTCTTGTATACAACAGTGAACAAGATATGTATCACTTGGTAGATTGGAAAACAAATAAAAGAATCGATAAAAATTCTTTTAGAAAGAAAAAAGGTATTTTAGAATCATCAAAGCATTTAGATGATTGTAATTTTAATCACTACTCACTTCAGCTGACATTTTATAGATACATTCTTGAGAGGTATTATGGTCTTGAAATTGGCAGTCAAACACTATTCCATTTAAAAGAAGATAATTATGAAATTTTTAACGTTGATTACAAAAGCGAAGATCTTATCAGTATGCTTAGAGAAAAAGAATTAATTTAGTACGAAATATAAAAAATCTACTAAAGTGTACAGAAAAATATAGCCCATTACTTCTAAGAGCACATGATTGATTCTTTTGATTTTGATATTTACTCTGTCTGAAGTAACTGGCTTTTTAAACTTCATAATGTTTGGTATCAATCTTGGTGTTGAGTTGACATATTCATCAAAATTTTTACCGTGTATTTTTCTCAATTTCCTTTCTTCATTTGCAATAGTTGGAACGTGAAATATCATAAAAATTAAAATTAACCCAATTGGAAGAAAGATAGATTTCAAGGCAAAACAAAACCCTATTAATACCATTAAACTAAAGAAGTATAATGGGTTTCTGACCATTCTGAAGGGGCCGCTAGTGATTAAATTTTTCGTTTTATTTCCTTCAATATAAAGTGAAGCCCAGATTCTCCCAAAACATCCAAAAATCAATAATACAAAACCAATAACACTGAATTGTAGTGATTGCTCAATTGGAAGATTTAGTGAAAATGCTCTAAACTCTTCGTTGTAATAGGACAATAAAGCCAGAAAAATAATTGAAGTTCTAAGAAACAACATTCTTTGTTTAGCAATAGTGCTTATCATTATTTAATGCTCACTCTCTTTTCTTGAATTAATTCGCACCCTGGTACTTTATTTCCTTCTTTAAGTTCTTTTTTAATTTTTTCTTTATTTACAATTTTATTTTCTTTTAAAGTGAAAAATTTTTCAGGAATAACTTCTTCATCTATGATATTTAATCTTAAAGGATTTTTGTATATTGAAATAACAATATCATCACTTTCAATTTTACTTGTATTAGTCCTTTCAAAATTTGCTTTTAAATAATCTTTCAGTCTCACAATTTTTTTCTCAAGAGAAGATCTTCTATTCTTTTGATTGGACTCTATTTCTTTTATACCATCTACTAAGTGTTCAAGATTACGAATATATTTAGCAACATTAGTTGACTTAGATTTAAACTCGCCTTCGATTGTTTCAATTTTTTCAATCAAATCTGAATCTTCATGATCAAGCAGATCATCCAGAGCTTTTTCAAACTCGTTAGTTATATTGTAGAGTGATGATTTTGACATCTTTTAATATATTGAGAAAAAAAATAAAAAAATTATAATTCTTTTACTTCTTTAAGTAGGTCATTTAGCATGTCTTTTGCATCGCCAAATACCATTATTGAGTTATCATAACCAAATAATTCATTTTGTACTCCAGCAAATCCTGGATTCATACTTCTTTTATTAATGATTACTGTTTTTGACTTATCAACGTTTAGAATTGGCATACCGTATATTGGGCTTGATTGGTCGTGTCTTGCAGCAGGATTAACAACATCGTTCGCACCAAGAATTAATGCAACGTCACAATCTTCAAATTCAGGATTGATTTCATCTAAATCTTTCAGAACATCGTAAGAAACGTTTGCTTCAGCTAATAAAACATTCATATGTCCAGGCATTCTACCTGCAACTGGATGTATAGCATATAAAACTGTTTTGCCCATCGCTTCCAATGACTCAGCAACTTCACGAGCTACATGTTGTGCTTGCGCAACCGCTAAACCATATCCCGGTACTATGATAATTTTTTCGGCTGCATCTAATATCATTGCTGCTTCAGTAGTGGAATAACTTTTAATATTCATTTCTTTACCATCTGAACTTCCTCCAGATGACTCAGCACCAACTGCTCCAAAAATGACATTAGCAAGAGATCGATTCATTCCCTTACACATTATATTTGTTAGAATAAGTCCAGATGCACCGACGAGTGATCCACTTATAATTAAAGCATTATTACTTATTAAAAAACCAGTTGCAGCGGCAGCTATACCAGAATATGAATTTAATAATGAAATAACTACAGGCATGTCTGCACCACCGATTGGAATTGTAAGTCCAACTCCCAAGATTAATGCTAAAATAACTACAACTAAAAATGCATTTAAATATCCACTGTATATTGATGAATCAAAAACTAGTCCAGGAGCTAAAATCATTACTAGTGCAAGCGAAGCAACAAGAGCATTTAATGTTTGCTGGCCTTTGAAAGTAACTGCTCTTCCTGAAATAAATCCTTGTAGTTTACCAAAAGCAACAAAACTTCCAGTAAATGTTAATGCGCCAATAAAAACACTTAAGCATACAATTACATATGGACTTTCAGGTTTAGATAAAAATTCAGATGAGGCAACAAATGCTGAGGCTGCACCACCTAAGCCATTAAAAATGGCAACCATTTGGGGCATTTCTGTCATTTGTACTCTTGTGGCAAAAATTATACCAATAACTGCTCCAATTAAAACACCGCCAATAATTAGTGAAAAATCAAAATCTTTTCCTGGATAAGTTAAAGTTGCAATAATTGCAATTAACATTCCAAGTGAGGATAAGATATTACCACTTCTTGCAGTTTTGGGATGTGAAAGTCTTTTGATGCCCATAATGAAGGCAACTGCAGATATAAGATAAAGTATATTTGTAATTTGTATTGGTTCCATATTATTTCTTTTTAAACATTTTCAACATTCTATCAGTGACTAAAAATCCACCAACAACATTTATTGTAGCACAAATTAGTGCAGCTAACCCTATGTATTTACTAACATCACCAGCATCCACTAATATAGCAAGAATAGCGCCAACAACTGCGATACCAGATATTGCATTAGACCCTGACATAAGTGGTGTATGTAATGTAGGAGGGACTTTATTTATAATTTCATTACCAACAAAAACAGCTAAAATAAAAATGGTAATCAAGCTAACGATATCAATTTGCATTACATCGCCTCCTTAGTTGGTTGATGACGTAATTCTCCATTTTCAATAAAAAGCATTCCGTCAATAATTTCATCTTCTTTATCAAGCTTAAATCCATCCTCTGTGTGACAATGGTCAATAATTGCTTCAATATTTTTTGAAAATAATTGACTTGAATGGAAAGCCATTGTACTTGGAAGATTAGAATTACCATCAATTAAAACACCATTGTGAATTACTACTTCATTTTCTTTTGTAAGTTCGCAATTACCGCCATTTTCTGAAGCTAAATCCATAATGACAGATCCAGGGCTCATGTTTTCCACCATATCCGTAGGAATTAACACTGGAGCAGGTCTGTTTGGTATTAAAGCTGTAGTGATAACAATATCAGATTTTCCTACTCTTTCTCTCATTAGTTCTTGTTGTTTTGCTTTATATTCGTCGCTTGTTTCTGAAGCATATCCACCAGATCCAACGCCATCAGTTGCATCACTGTCTACTTCAACAAATTTTGCACCTAAACTTTCTACTTGCTCTTTAACTTCTGGTCTAACATCAAATGCTTCAACTTGTGCTCCAAGCCTTTTTGCCGTAGCTATAGCTTGTAGACCTGCTACACCAGCTCCAATTACAAGTGTTTTTGATGGTGAAATTGTTCCAGCTGCAGTCATGAGGAGCGGCATATATTTACCTATATGATTTGAAGCTATTAAAACTGCTTTGTAACCAGCAATGTTTGCTTGAGAACTTAATACGTCCATTTTTTGAGCTAATGTTGTTCTTGGTAATAAATTCAGAGAAAAAGCTGATACTTTTTTGTCTACTAAACTCTTAACACAATCAATTTCTTTAATTGTTTGAAGTAAAGATATAAATAGTGTACCTGGCTTTAGCAATTGAACTTCTTCTTCGGATGGAGAATTTACCTTGCAAACTATATCACACTCAAAAATGGAGTTTTTGTCTACAACTGATGCTCCTGCATCAGAAAAATTTTTGTCGGAATAGTTAGATAAATCACCTGAACCTGACTCTATAAAAAACTCGTAACCTTTTTTTGATAGTGCAGTGACTGATGATGGCACGATTGCCACTCTTTTTTCACCAAATTTGTGTTCTTTTAAAATTCCAATTTTCATAGTAGTAAAATCGTGGTAAAATTAAGCATTTCAAAACAATCATCAAGAACTTTATTCATATTAAAATATTTTTTTTACTAAATTGATACGTGGAACTATATCCAAAAGCAGAAGTTTTCAATTCATTCAACTTGAAAGTATCAGATTTACATTCAATATTTGTTGAGGAGTCAGGAAATAAAAATGGTAAACCAGTTATTTTCTTGCATGGAGGTCCTGGAGGAGGGATAAGCTCGAGTTACAGGCAATACTTCAATCCTGAAAAATGGCGTATAATAATGTTTGATCAAAGAGGGTGTGGACAAAGCACTCCTTTTGCTGAGCTTGAAGAAAATACAACTTGGGATTTAGTCGAGGATATTGAAAAAATCCGTAATTATTTAAATATTGATAAATGGGTGGTTTTTGGAGGAAGCTGGGGAAGCACTTTATCATTAGCATACAGCCAAAAACATCCTACATCATGTAAGGGCTTAATCCTTCGAGGCATTTTTCTTGTGCGTAAAAAAGAAATTGATTGGTTCTATCAGTCTGGAGCAAATAATATTTTTCCAGATAAATGGGAAGCTTTCATCAAACCTATCCCTAAAAATAGACATGATAATTTGTTAGAGGCATATTATGAAATTTTAACTGGTGATAACCAAGAGAAAAAAATTGAAGCAGCTAAGGCATGGAGTACATGGGAAGGAAGCTCAGTTAGATTAATTTTAGACGAAAATTTTATTTCAGATTTTGGTGATGAAAAATTTGCAGAAGCATTTGCAAGGATTGAATGTCATTACTTTATGAATAATTGTTGGTTTCCAACCGAAAACTACTTAATTGAAAATATCGATAAGATACGAAACATTCCTAGTGTCATTGTTCATGGAAGATATGATATAATTTGTCCAGTCGTTCAAGCTTGGGATTTACACAAAGCATGGCCCGAAGCTGATCTTCATATTATTCCGGATGCAGGTCACTCCATTTATGAAGAAGGAATAAAAAATAAACTTCTGGAATACACCAATAAGTTTTTAGACTTATAAAATTATTGATATAAGTGAAATAATTACTCCCGCTAAAAAAGTAGAAGAGTTGGTTATATCAATGGCCGAAATCAAAAATCCAGTAGCAATAAATAATCTATTATCAACTCTGGAATTACTTAATCTGTTTTTCTCAGGAATTTCTTTTAAATTTTCTTCTTTATCAAAAAAAGAATTCTCAACAATGCTTGATGCATCTAAAGTTCTGCTTTTAGAGATCAAAAATTGCATTGTCTTTCTATTAGGAATATCTATTTCAAAAGCGTCGATATCATGCTTCAATTGAAACGCAAGTTGAGTAGATTCATCTGAATTATTGACTTCAATACTTTTAATTTCATCATTTTTGAAACTTGAAATTTTTAAACTATCAGATTTTGCACCATAAATAGTGACATAAAACCATTCAGAAGAATACCAAGCAGTAATATTTTCAAGATCAACTTTTTTTGATGCATTTAAAAGAATTGAGGTACCATTATTTTTTGATTCTACTTCAATATTTTTTATTAAAGACTCTTGAGATAAAATAGGACACAGAAGTAATAAAAATAAAATTGTTTGTATTAGATTATTTTTCATCTAATGAATATATTATTTGTTTAGATTCATAGTAAACAATTTATTGATGAAAAGCGCAGAAATAAGAGAATCCTTTATACATTTTTTTGAAAGCAAAAAGCACAAAAGGGTAGAAAGTGCACCTGTTCTGCCGTTAGGGGATAAATCTTTACTTTTTACTAATGCAGGTATGAATCAGTTTAAAAGCATTTTTTTAGATACTGAAGTTCCAACCAACCTCAGAGTTGCTAATAGTCAAAAGTGTATTCGAGTAAGTGGAAAACATAATGATCTGGAAGAGGTTGGAAGAGATGGATTTCATCATACTTTTTTTGAAATGCTTGGTAATTGGTCTTTTGGAGATTATTACAAAAAGGAAGCAATCGAATGGTCTTGGGAGCTTTTGACAGAAGTTTGGAAATTAGATAAGTCAAGACTTTGGGTGACAGTTTATAAAGATGACGATGAAGCATTTAATTTTTGGAAAAATTGTACTGATATTGATGAAAAAAGAATTGTAAGGTGCGGAGCCAAAGATAATTTTTGGGAAATGGCAGAAACTGGTCCATGTGGTCCTTGTTCAGAAATACATTATTATGTGGGAGATGACATAGATAATCAAAAGTCTGAGTTAGTAAATAATTCTGATCAATATTGGGAGTTGTGGAATTTAGTTTTTATCCAATTTAACAGAAAATCTGACGGTTCAACTGTTGATTTGCCTAAAAAACATGTTGATACTGGAGCTGGATTAGAAAGAATCTGTTCTGTTTTACAAGGTAAAGATTCTAATTATAAAACAGATTTATTTGAAAAAACAATCTCTGAAATAGAGAATATATCTGGAGCAAAGTACAACAAAAATGAAATCACTTTCAATGTGATATGCGACCATATTAGAATGTTGTCATTTGCTATTGCGGACGGAGTACTGCCATCAAATGATGGGAGGGGCTACGTTATACGAAGAGTCTTAAGAAGAGCATTAAAGTTTGGTTTAAATCTTAAAATTGAAAAACCTTTTTTACATAGACTAGTTGGATCTGTTGTTTTAACAATGTCAAATCATTACCCAGAACTAAAAAATAATCAGCAGCATATTGAAAAAACTATTCTTGAAGAAGAAGAATTGTTTTTAAGAACACTTGATAATGGGTTGATACAATTTGAAAAGATAATTTCAAAATCTACAAAACAAATAGTTTCAGGAAAGGATGCATTCAAACTTTATGATACATTTGGCTTTCCTTTAGATTTAACCGAATTAATGGCAAATGAAAGAGGTAAAGAAGTTGACGTTGAAGAATTCAAAGTGGAAATGAATAAGCAAAAAGAACTTGCTAAAAGTAATCAGAAGTTTGTTTTTGATAGCATTGATTTCGATTGGAAATACAAAATGAATCATTCTAACTCAAACTTTATGGGATATGAAAGCGATTCACTTGAATGTAAAATTATAAACTGGGCAAGTTTTGAAGATGAAACATTTATTATCCTTGATCAAACTCCTTTTTATGCTGAATCAGGTGGTCAGGTAGGTGATACTGGAAAAATTTTTAATAAAGATTTTAATGCTGATGTTTTAGATACAAAGAAAAATGGAGATTTTATAATTCATGTTTGTAAAGTTAAAGAAGGTCAAATAAGCGAAAATTTAAATGTTGAAGCTAAGATTGATTCTGAACGAAGAGCTAAGATTAAATCAAATCATTCTGCTACACATCTTTTGCATAAAGCATTAAGAGATAAGCTTGGAGATAGCGTAAATCAGGCAGGTTCACTAGTACATCCAGACTATTTAAGATTTGATATAACGTATCCAAAAAAAATAACCAAAAAGGAAATTTTACAAATTGAAGAAAACGTAATTGAGATGATTAAAGAGGATATTCAAGTTACAACCAGTAAAATGTCACTAGATAGGGCGTTAAAAAGTGGAGCTATGGCTCTTTTTGATGAAAAGTATAATAATGAAGTTAGGGTAGTCATTATTGGTGATTCAAAAGAGCTTTGTGGTGGAACACATGTTTCAACTACCATGGAGATTAATAAATTTAGAATCAAGAGTGAAAAAGCAGTGTCTGCTGGAGTTAGAAGAATACAGGCTATTACTGGAGAAGAAGTTGAAATTTTTATGGAAGATGAAAAATTAAGTTTGATTGAAATGGAAAAAATTTCACAAAAAAAAGAAGACGATAAAAGACATCATAAAGAGATGTTAGAAAAAATCGATTTAGAAAAAATTGTTTCAAGCCAAAGATCTATTAATGGTATTAATTTAATTTGCGCAGAAATTAATCTTGGTAATGCAAATGATTTAAAAACCCTTAATAAAAAATTAAAAAACAATTATCAGAATGGTATCGCTATTTTTTGGACTAGAATTGATAAAAAAATGACAATTTCTGTAAGTGTAACAAAAAATCTTCAAAGTAAATCACTATTAGCCGGAATGCTTGCTAAATCTATCTCTTTAGAACTTGGAGGTGGAGGTGGAGGTAAAAATGATTTTGCAATGGCAGGTATTGGGATTGAAAATTCAAATGAAGATATTTTAAAAGCAATAGATAAATCTATATTAAAAGAATTGGAGAATTAAAATGCAATTTCAAAAATTAGAAAATTCATACATTGTGTTTGTTGAAAAAGGTGAAAAAGTTATTGAAACACTTACAAATTTCTGTATTCATAATAATATTAAGTCAGCTCAACTTTCAGGAATTGGTGCAGTAAAAAATGTTGATATAGGCGCTTATGATATTGACTCAAAAGATTATATACATCGAATTTTTGATGAAATTTTAGAGCTATTATCCTTTCAAGGTAATGTTGCTTTAAAAGATGGTGTACCTTTTATACATGCTCATATTACATTAGGAACTCATTCAATGGAAGTTTTTGGAGGACATTTATTTGAAATGGAAATTGCAGCTGTAGGTGAATTTATTATTCACGATTTTAAGGATGAAACTTTTAGAAAACATAATGAAGAAATAGGATTAGCAACTTTAAGTCTTTGTAAATTTGAAGGAGAAGACAATGACAAATAACAATGTTCCAAAGCCTGTGGGCCCATATTCACTATTCCGATATCTTAGCGATGGTTCATCTTGGATAACTTGTGGACAAATACCAATTAACCCACAAACAGAGCAGTTAAATAATGATACAATTGAAGATGAGGTGAATCAGGTTTTTGAAAATATTGAAGCTGTTTTAATTGATAATGATAAAACTATAAACGATGTTAAAAAATTCACAGTTTTTTTGACTGATTTAACAATCACACCTCTTGTTAATGCGCAAATAGAAAAGAGATTATCAGAGCCATATCCAGCTAGAACAACAATTCAAGTTGCAGGACTTCCAATGGGTTCAAGAGTTGAAATTGAATGTTTAGGCTAGTCAAAATATCATTGTTATTACTTTTTTTAGCTAATTTATTCGGTCAGCAAAAAATGGATTTTAGGACTGAAGAAGAACAGCTTAAGGATCCACAAATAGCTCTAAATAAAGCTCTTTTATTTCCTGGTATGGGTCAACTATACAATGAACAAAAAGTTAAAGGATATACTTTAATTGCAGCCGAAATTTTTTCTTTATGGAGTTTTAATGAAAATAGAAAAAAATATAAAAACTATGATCAAAACGATTCTAATTCTCAAGAATATTATCTTAGAGAAAGGAATCGATTTGCTTGGATAGCAATTGGGTTGTATTTTTATGGAATTCTTGACGCAGTTGTTGAAGCTCATTTAGATGAGTTTGATAAAATTGTTGAAAAAAATGATCCAACAAAAAATATAGGGGAGTAAAATGCAAGAGAATAGAGAGCAGTGGAGTTCAAAAACAAGTTTTATTTTAGCAGCAGCTGGCTCGGCTGTCGGTTTAGGTAATATTTGGAAATTTCCATATATTGCCGGCGAAAATGGGGGTGCAGCTTTTCTATTTATTTATTTGATATGTATCATACTTATAGGTCTGCCGATATTAAATATTGAAATATTACTTGGAAGGACAACAAAGAAAAATCCAGTTGGTGCATTTGTAGCTCTCAGCGATAGTAAATTTTGGAAATATGTTGGTATTGTTGGTGTTTTTGCAAGTTTTACAATTTTATCATTCTACAGTGTTGTTGGTGGATGGTCATTAGCATATACTTATGAAGCTTTAATCGGCACTTTCAATACACCTGCATTTGATAACCCTTCTTCTGCAGGCGAATTTTTTGACCTCAAGAATAGCAATGCGCTATGGGTGCTTGGCTATCATACCCTCTTTCTCTCAATGGTTGTAATAATACTTCTTTCAGGTGTGAGAGCTGGTCTTGAGAAAGCAAGTAAATTTTTAATGCCAATTTTAATTTTTATTTTATTGATTCTTGTGGTTCAAGGATTGATTCTTCCTGATGCAAATAAAGGAGTTTCTTTTTTATTTCAACCAGATTGGTCAAAAATTAATGGTCAAACGATTTTATTAGCTCTTGGGCATGCATTCTTTACTTTGAGTCTTGGTATGGGAGCTATGATGACTTATGGAAGCTATTTGTCAGATAATGACGATGTAGTAAACGCATCATATCTAGTAGCATTCTTAGATACTGTAATAGCGGTTTTTGCAGGTCTAGCGATTTTTACTGTTGTATTTTCATCTGGATATGATCCAACTGCTGGACCAGGATTAGTCTTTCATGTTTTACCGCCCTTATTATCAGATTTAGTTGGTGGATATGTATTCGCACTTTTATTTTTCTTATTGTTATCAATAGCTGCTGTTACTTCTGGTATTTCAATTTTAGAAGTAAGCGTTGCTTATTTAGTAGATGAGCAAAAGTTTTCTCGAAAGAAAGCTGTATTGATCATGGCATCTTTAGTTTATTTGGCTGCTATCCCATGTGCATTGTCTTTTAATCTTTTAGCTGACTCGACAATTGATTTTCAAGGAAAGCCATTTACTTTCTTTGATATTGCAGACTATTTAGCATCAAATGTTCTTTTACCATTAGGAGGATTGTTTTTAGCTATTTTTGCAGGTTATTTCTGGGGCATTGACGAAGTAATCAAAAATCTTTTGATAGGTGAATCAAATTCAATTTATTTTGGAAATAGCATTGCAAAATCTCAAAATTTCAAAAATATTTTTGGTTTTACAGTAAAATATATTTGTCCAATATTAATTTTTTTGGTGTTTTTATATTCAATTGGCTGGATATAATTAAATGATAAGAAAGATATTTCCAATAGATTCAAAGCAATTTAATTATCTGAGAAATATTTTTAAATC
>Ga0163110_10000370_pt1 | contig 20672 bp, 29 predicted proteins | sample CRUFie1St17metaG_FD_108703 | JGI IMG/M metagenome (GOLD analysis project Ga0163110, IMG submission 108703) | Marine microbial communities from the Costa Rica Dome - CRUD Field 142mm St17 metaG | ecosystem: Environmental > Aquatic > Marine > Oceanic > Photic zone | place: Costa Rica: the Eastern...
CACTCATATGATTCCTCGGATCATATCCTTGCTGCCACAGTTCACCAATCTCCTCTTCAGTTTTACCAAATAAGAAGAAGTTTTCTTCACCCACTAGATCACGAATCTCAACGTTTGCGCCATCGAGTGTACCAATAGTCAGAGCACCATTCATCTGGAACTTCATGTTACCAGTACCAGACGCTTCCTTACCTGCAGTTGAAATCTGTTCAGAGAGGTCTGCAGCGGGATAGACTTTCTCACCCAACTTAACACTGTAGTTCGGTAAGAAGACCACACGCAACTTCCCATCCATATCAGGATCAGAGTTGATAGTCTCTGCAATATTGCAGATGAAACGAATAATCTCCTTTGCCATAAAGTAACCAGGTGCTGCCTTACCACCAAAGATCACTGTACGAGGAACAACGTAATCATCCTTGTGGTTTTTAATATACAAATACCTAGTTACAATCCACAGAGCAAGAAGATGTTGTCTCTTGTATTCATGAATCCTTTTCACCTGCACATCAAACATACTAGATGGATCTACAGTAATTCCAAGAGTAGTTTGTATGTATTGTGCAAGTTTATGCTTACCAATTAGTTTTGTTGCACCAATCTTTTCAAGTAACTCAGTATCATCTAGGTTATTCTCAAGATTTCTCAATAGGTCCATATCAGTCGTCCACTCAGGACCAACATATTCATCAAGTACCTCAGCAAGTGCTGGATTAGAATCTGCCAACCAACGGCGTGGTGTCACACCATTAGTTACATTGGTGAACTTGTGTGGCCAAAGATCATAGAACTCTGGCATCAAGTTTTTGGTAATCAAGTCAGAGTGAAGTGCGGCAACACCATTAATATGATGAGATCCAACAGTTGCAAGATGTGCCATACGAATTGATCTATTACCTCTCTCATCAATGATGGACAATCTACTAAGAGTATTATCATCACCAGGATATTTCATTCTTACTACCTGCAAGAATCTATAGTTTATTTCATAGATGATTTCTAAGTGACGGGGAAGAAGTTTTTCAAACAACTTCACACTCCATTTTTCCAGTGCTTCTGGAAGAAGTGTATGATTCGTATAAGCAATTGATTTACTTGTGATATCCCATGCTAGTTCCCACTCCATGTGATGATCATCCACAAGCAATCTCATCAGTTCAGCAACAGCAACTGATGGATGTGTGTCATTCAACTGAACTTGGAAATGATTATGGAAATCTTCAACAGGAATATTACGTTCTTTCATGCTACGCATCATATCTTGAATTGAGGCACTCACAAAGAAGAACTGTTGCTTCAAACGAAGTTCCTTACCTTGATCTGTTCCATCATTAGGATATAAAACCTTAGAAATAGTTTCTGTAGTTACACTATTCTCTACAGAACCAAGATAGTCTCCAATATTAAATGCATAGAAATCAAATACATCAATTGCATCTGCTCTCCATAATCTAATCTTGGCACAACTATCAACCTTATATCCTGCTTGAAGCACATCATAAGGAACAGCAACAACATGCTGATCAGGAACCCAACGAACTCTGTAATCATCTTCAGAGAGTTCGTAGTGCTCTACCTTACCACCAAATCCAACCTGCACAGATTCATCTGGATAACAAAGTTCCCAGGGCCAATCTCCGTGCAACCAGTTATCAGTTACTTCTACCTGCTGATTATGACTGATAGTTTGTTTGAAAATACCATACTTATATCTAATACCATATCCAGTTGCAGGCACTCTTAAAGTTGCCATGGATTCCATATAACAAGCAGCAAGTCTACCCAGACCACCATTACCCAATCCAGGTTCTTCAGATAGTTCCAAGATTTCATCCAAGGAATATCCAAAATCCCCAACTGCTACTTCTGCTTCCTTACGAATATCTAAATTTAAAATATTGTTACTTAACTGTGGTCCAATCAAAAATTCTGCTGAAAGATATGCTACTTCCTTTCTGTGTGATTTTTCTACTAGATGATTTTCAACCATCCTATCTCTGACCGCATAACACAATGCCATGTATACATCATGTGCTGTAGCATTATCTGGACGCTTACCCAAAGTATAAAGAAGACGCTTCTTAACTCTATCGCAAATATCGTTTCTTACCATTTAAAAAAGACCCTCTACGTTATGTAGAGAGTCTAGCACTGTCTTATTAATATAATATTCATTTGTATTGATTATCACACAGGATTGTATGCTGGTTGCATCATTCCGCCGTCCGAACCATCATCATCTTCATCTTTACTTGCCAAGGCGAGCATAAGAAAATAAGGAGTGATGATGAAAATTAAAGTCTGTAGTAGTGTCCAATCGTAATTCATGATTTTTTCACTACTGCAGCAATTGGAATCAGCATAACTATTGCTGCCACTACGAATCCCATCACCAGATACCAGGAATGATTTGACCTGAAACTGCATAAGATCCCATTGCTGCAACAACACCAATCATTGCTGCCCAGCCGTTAATGCGTTCTGCGTTTTCGTTCATTGTTGTTCTCCAAAGTTTTGTTGTAGATAATAACTCTGCCATTTTCGTGAGTGAACGTTAGTTCATCATCGTGCCCCCAGCAGAGTTCTTCGTAGAGGGCGTTTAGTCTTTCCATGTCTTCGAAGAGTTGATTAGGGTTAGGCATTAATACAATGCCTCCTCCTGCTCAGTCTCGATGACTAGATCAGATGTAGGATAAGCAACACATGTCAGAACAAATCCGTCTTCAATTTGGTCATCGTCAAGAAATGACTGATCACTTTGATCAACTGTACCGGATACAATTTTACCAGCACATGATGAACAAGCACCTGCTCTGCAAGAGTAATTCATATCAATACCTTGCTCTTCAGCAGCGTCAAGGATGTACTGATCGTCTTCACAGGTGATTGTTGTTTCCATACCATCAGGAGTACGGAGAGTGATATTATATGCCATAAGTAAAATTTGTCGTTATGAGTTGCTATTTATTCTACCATATTCCGGGGATAATTTGTCCTGATACTGCATAAGATCCCATTGCGGCAACTACTCCAAGCATAGCTGCCCATCCGTTGATGCGTTCCGCCTTTTCATTCATTGTTTTTACCCTTGAATAGATGTTTTTAAAAGTGCTTTTGAATAGTCCAGTTGTGAACTTGGTGTGTTTTCATAGATGGAAGTGTCACCATAGGTTTTGTGATCACTATATCCAACCATTGCTCCTTTAGTGCGCTGCAGAGCAGGCATAAAGGCAATGAAGAAGAACACTCCAGGTGCTCCGATAATAAGTGCTGCTCCAAATACATACCCTGCCAAAAATTCGGCAATCGTGTGGTTAGCAGTCCATGCAAACTCAGTTTGCGTCAAAAGTTCAATCATTAGAATCCGAGAAGACCAAAGAAAAATACACTACCACTAGCAGCATAGCTGACAATAGCAGCAATAAATCCAAGCATAGCAGTACGTCCATTTAATTTCTCAGCACGCTCTGCATATGTTTCATAACCGTAGCGTTCTGCTGCGGTCTGGTCAACGTACATGCGGGGTTCGGTAGCCCACATGTTTGTGCGTCCACCTTCTTCGGTTGTTACAGTCATTTACCTAATGTAATGAATCTTTACATAGTATATAGCAAAAAAGGGACCTTGTCAAGCCCCTTTTTCTTAAGATTTAAGATTTTCTTTTTATTTGCCTTCGAACCCAGGTGGGATCCTATTGAAATATGGATCATAATTGAAGAGAGAATCCCAATCTTGAATATCTGCTGATTGGTTTTTCCAAAACTGCCACAAACCATCATGACTGCTCCGATGAAATACATCAATATGAATATCATGAATAGATGATCCCAACTCAATCTTATAAAGGAAGAGTGGCATTGCAAATGTATTACCAGAATTATAAATCAAATCGTCAGCAACTGCTCTAGGTTTAACACCCTGATCCAATTTAAACTTATCACCACGACAATGTAAGCGAACAAGTTTCTCCGCATGATGACGGGTGATCAGATAGCATGCTGTAGAGAAATCATTTACAAACCTTCTATGAAGTTGTAAGTAAACCTGTGCTGGATTAATAACAGCAAACTGAACAACATCAAAATCATAAGGAAGTTTTGATTGAACTTCCTTCCATGTAAATGGCCAATGCTTTACAACACTTATGTCACAGTCGTCTTCCATCATCAGAAGGTACTGATCATCAGTGTTCTCCAACCAATGCTTCAATGCCTTTAAGTGTGAAGTAGTACATCCAACCTCACCAGAGGTCATCATATCAGGATACTTGCCCTTCAGAACTTCACTAAGATCCCTATCACCCCTACCATCATTTGCAGAGATGCGCTTGTAATTGGATATTTCCCAGTACTCAAACTGTTCTTCCATATACTTTGCTCTCTCTGGTTCATCATCCAGATTGATATAGTAGATGGTAGGAATTCCTTTTAGTTTATATGCTGCTTTATTCTTGTCCATTAAATTACAATCCAAGATTCTGGTAAAAGATCTTTAGTATCTTTATCGGCATTATTAGGTCCGAACCATGTTGGTGGTGCAACAACCTTTTTACTTTTTGCCAACCATGCACCCCACCAGGAGAACGATGAATTAGCAATAATATGATGAGTACACATAGACATCAAACACAGATCAATCTTGTTATCTCCTGATTCTGATATCATGAATCTGTCATCAGAGAACATCTTCTGCTGCTTACACCATTCTGGATCATCAGAGAACACGATAACTTGTTCGGTATCAAAATGCTCTAGTGCTCTCTCATAGTAATCAAGATCTAGATTAAAATGATTAGCACTATTTGTCAAGTAGTCTGTACGGCGAACATGTATTGAAAGAACTTCATCAAATCCTGTACTACCTTCCATCATTTCATCACATGGTTCTTGAATGTGATTTCTAAATGTAAAATCTTCTCTTATACTTTCTTCAATGTGTTTGAAATATTTCTCTGATTGAAAAAATCCAAAGATAGAAACTTCATTAGGACACTGATCAAAGAATTCCTGATCAAAATGAAAGTGTTTTTCTGAAGCAACAGGAGCATTGCCACCATCCAAATATCTAATGTTTTGTTTAGGCAAATGAACTAAATCAAACACCTGAAACAACTGGTGGGTTCTCCACTCATCAGAGAAGTTGGAATCAGGAATACCAAAATCATACCCACGACGTGCTGCAATACCTCTTAGAGAGGCATACTGGAACATCTGATTGCCCAATCTACCCAAGTGTCCTATGTGATTAAATGCCAGCATCTTTAAATCTCCTTGTCACGTATTCCTGTTCGTTCATATATTTGATTATAGTTTCTCTATCCTGATTCTTCAACCACTGCCATAGGTTATGATTGTCCATAAACTTTGGATTGTGGTAATGAGAGTTATGTGTTCTACCATGCTCAAAATGCCAGATCCAATCATTAATTCTTCCAACACGAAAACCTAATGTATTATATCTGAAATAGAACTCACAATCTTCGGCACCCCAGGAAAGAAAATTCTCATTCCATAGTCCACCTTTCAGAACTGCGTCCTTACTGTAAAACTGCGTCCAGCCAATCGTAGAAGATTCTGTCCTACATCTTGGTTGAATAACATTCATATCAAATCCACTTCTCAAGAATTCTTGAAAAACTTCCATGGGATAATCAACTTGATATTGCCATACACCACATCCATATGGATAGATGACATCAAACTGATTATCCTTGATTAATTTATATGCATTCCGATGACTGGATACTGGATATACAACATCCACATCATGACTACAGATCACACTTGTTTTGGCAAGCATGATCAGGTCATTTAGTATTCTTGTTTTATGGAAGAGAGAATCGTTACTTTCTTCAAAAACATATCTAAGGTTATCCGTACCCGCAACTTTTCTAATTTCAGGAAGTGCTCTGAACTTAAACGTTGCTCGTTCACTCACTTCCTTTACAATTACTTTTGCCTCTGGAAAGTTTTTAAGAAGATATGAAACTGAAGTAATAATATTCTTGAGGCGATCTTCTGATTCAATCCGTGTAGGAAGAATATAAGTCAAATCATTCATAGTTCAATCCATCCCTCAGGAATAAGATCACTCATATCATAATGATCGAACTGTGACCCAAACCATTTCTTTGGTGCAATCACTTTCTTATCCTTATTTGCCATCAACCAGGCACCCCACCAAGAATAAGATGAGTTAGCGATGATTGCATCAGTACACAGACTCATCAGACACAGATCCGTCCAGGGCACTCTCTGCCCATCAGCAAACTCATCGGTAGTTTCTGACATAATGAATCGATCAGGTTTGAAGAATTCTTGTTCCTGACACCACTCAATAACATCAGAGAAAACTAATACAGGAATATCATCTGGGAATTGTGCCAGAGCCTGTTCATAATATTCCCAAGTTTGAACTGGATGTGCATTTTGTAGGTTTACATATGCCCAAGGAAGTTTAGGATCACCTCTACGAATGTGGAGAAAGATCATCCTATCCCCACCAAGACTATCCATCATCTCTTTACAAGGACCATAGATGTCATCTTGAAACTCAAAATCTTTACGAATTTCATCCTCAATATTCTTGAAATACTTTTCGGTTTGAAAGTAACCATCCAGATTTACATTATCTGGACAACCATCAAAAAGATCCCTGTTAAAGTGAAATTCTTTCCAAACTGCCCAACGTCTAGTATCAGAAAGTCCATGGTGCTCTTCAGTTGCATAAGGCAACTTGAAGGTTTCAAACATGCAATAGTTATTTTCAGTACCAAACTCATCGATACCTGAGGTTCCTGGAGGAGGAACTGCCCAATCAAACCCTCTATTGGCAGCAATACCACGCAAGGCAGCATACTGGAACATTTGATTCCCAAGTCTGCCAGACTTTCCAAGTTTGTTAAACGTAAGCATTAAATTTCCTCCCAGGAATCAGGAATAAGATCATTCATATTATAGTGAGCATATGCACTACCAAACCACATCTTTGGTGCAATAACTTTACCCGCACCATTTTGTAACCAGGCACCCCACCAACTCATACTACTGTTAGCAATTATAGCACCCTTACACATAGACATCAAGCACATATCCCAATAGGGAACCAGGGATTGCTGAACAGATCCATCACCCAACATAATCTTATTAGGATACTTCACATGGTTTTCAGAAAGAAGAAAACGTTCACCATCAAATAGTTTTTGTTCTCTAACCCAATCAAGAGTATCAGAAAAAATCAAAACAGGAATATCAGGATCAAATCTACTCAGTGCTTCCTCATAGTATTCAATTGGTTGCACTGGATGATGATCTGGAGTTGCAACATAATCACCACGGCGAACATGAAGGAAGATAGCATCCCCAACCTGATCCATAATTTCCTTACAGTCAGATACAATATCATCCTTAAACGTATAATCAGAGCGAATAACATCCTCAATATGTTTGAAGTATTTCTCTGATTGGAAGTAGTAGTTAAGGTTTATATTATCAGGACACTTATTAAACAACTGCTCATCAAAGTGAAAAATTCCTGGATCAACAGTAGGCCCAGTACCAATCCCTTTATTCTTTTCCTGAACACTCCCCATCTTGAAACAATCAAAAAGACTGTAATTACAAGTGGAAGGAAAGTTTTCTGGAGGAATTATCCAAGGAAGTTGATTATTATCTGCAACACCCCTGAAACCAGCATACTGAAACATCTGGTTTCCATGTCTTCCATTAGAACCTAAACGATTATACGATATTGTCATAACCCTTTTTCATCTCATTAAAAACTTTTGCAATGCCATCTTGCATGTTAGTTTTGGGCAACCACCATCCTGTGATGTATGTGTCTGCTTCATTTCTTTTATCCATTTGAACACTATCTTTAGCAAGACCAGGTTTAATTTTAATTGGTTTGTCGATCAATTGAAACTGTCCCTGAATAATTGCTGCAACATCCTTAATAGTAGTCGCATGGAATGATGTAATATGCAGTGGGTCTTCTGGTTTAAAGTCAGTGAAGTTTTCCATCACTGTCTCCAGTGCCTCACAGCAATCCTCAGCATACAGGAACTGTCGTTCTTCTGTGCCATCTGTCATCATCTCAAAGTCTCCCTCTTCAAATCCCTTACGGATGAAGTCAGTGATGACGTGTGCCTTCTCCATATCATTCTCGATGCCATACACATTCCAGAACTTAACAATCAGTCCCTTGAGTGCAGTAGTATGGAGTTCACCAACACGCTTCATCACACCGTAGGGTGAGTAAGACATGTTACTCATCTGAGAGGATGCAAAGACAAATCTCTTTCTGTATTGTTTAAGCAAACGAAATGTGTTTGCCATCATACGAGTGTTGTTATTAATGAAATCAAAAGTATGTTGATACTTCTTCAAATAACGAGAACCACCAACATCAAATGAAAGAAAGAAAACGAAGTCTGCATTCTTGATAATACTCTCAACATAAGTGTTAGGTGTGACTCTCAGGTCATTCTGAACACCATCAACGATATCAACACCGATTACATCGTGACCCTTTTCTTTTAAGTATGCTTCTAAGTAAGCACCAATCTGTCCAGCAGATCCTAAAATAGCAATGTTCATTAATCTCCTTTTTCAATACGAATACTATCTTCATCAAAATGTTCTGTACTAAATTCAAACATTTCGGTATCTTGTACTGCATACATTCGATGTCTCATGCCAACAGGAACATGAAACTTATCTCCTGCATTTAACTCGATCATATCTGCAACATCAATCATATCATTTAACCCATAATATACAATAAGTTTTCCACTATGAACGTAAAAAACTTCATCCTTCTTTTTATGATAGTGCCATGAACACTGTCGTCCCTTTGCAAACCAAAGAATTTTGCCACAGTACAATGAACTATTAACAATCCACTTCTCATAGCCCCAACCCTTGGGAACAAATTTAATTGGATCTTTAGGAGAAGAAGTCATCGGAGTGTACCCCCTTGTCGTCAATATAATAATCTGCAGAGGGTTTACCTAGAAACAATTGATGATACTTACATCCCCACAAACTTAATTGTATCTCAGTAAATTCGTAAAAGTCTTTCGTTGCCAGGTCTGCATTATTTTTGTACCGACCCATTCCTCTGGCAGTAAGGTATACGATGGTATGACCTTCATCGTATAATTTATTTATTTTAGCAATTCTATCTGGAATTGGCAATGCTTGCTCGTAACGGGTTTCTTCTGTGGGACCAGGAGTGCAGATAGTGCCGTCAATATCAATCACGTATCTCATTCACATCCCTCTTAGATAATACATAAGTTCCAAAATGTGTTACAGCAATTGCTGCTGCTTTATTTGCATATGGTATAGCAGTTTCTATTTTACCATATAAAAGATAAAAGTAAACTAATGATGAAAGGAAAGTGTCTCCTGCACCACAAACATCAAAGACACTTACTCCAACTGCTGGATAATTCTTACCTTGATAGTCAACTCCCTGTGCCCCCTTGGTGACAATCAGGTTAGGTGAATCTTTCAGTTCTTCATCTAGTTTAGAATACTCATCATCATTGATTTTTATATATGCATAGTCGACTGGTAGGGTTGTCTTCTTACTATCAATAAAGACAGGACCATCAAACCACTCAACTAATTCATATATTTTCTGAGATGTTAAAAAACCCTTATCATAATCTGATATGACAAGTGCATCAAAATATTCATTGGGTATATCACCTTTGAATGGTTCTATCCTATCCTCAACATCAACTCTCAGTATTTGTTGATTATATCTCTCGTCAATAAACCTACGTTTGACTATTAGTTCTTCTTGTGTAATAAGAGTAACTTCAATATCAAATGCCAAGAGATTTTGCTGAACATTCAGAGCCATACCTCTCTGGGTATCAACTCTTGTCTTCCTAAGAATAGGTACAGGTGCTTCAGGATTTAACCTTTCACATACACCATACACATATTCATCAGTGCAACTATCCCCGATCAATAATACTTTCAATTGTTTTTGTTGTTGCATACTCATCTATTCTATCAAAGAACCTCAACTCGGCAGAATACATTGAACCAATTACTGACTTACCTTTCCAGTCAGATCCTACAACCATTATATCAGGTTTTACTACTTTTATGCAACGTTCTAACTCATCGTCACTATCAAACACCACAACATGATCAACTGCTTTCAAACTCTGGAGCATAAATGCTCTGTCATCCACACAGTATATCGGTCTAGAAGGTCCTTTCTTTTCTGCAACCCTCCTATCACTATCTATACCAACAGTCAAAGAGTCACCTAAAGATTTGGCATAGTTAAGAAGTTGAACATGTCCTGGATGTAGAATATCAAATGTTCCGTTAACAAAGATGCGTTTGCTTAGTGATATGTCCATGGAAGATTATGTAATGGTTTTACAACTCTCCAATCACCGGTACGATGCCAGAGGTGTAGTGGTTTATCTTTAACTCTATCAAATAAATCTGGTACTTCTAACAGATAGTTCAATGAGGTTTCAATCATATAAAACCCCTTTGCATTCTCTAGAACTTTGTACCAATCAAAAATACTAAACCCATCAATTATACCATGCTCAATTACTTTACATCCGTATGTTTCTGGATCAGCTGATATTCCTGAATACACTTCTTTAGTTGGTCTTGTTTGCCAATTCCGATTTACATACACATATTCTTCACCATCCTTTAAACCCAAAACATCATAGAAGAGTTCATCTTCTTTCTTAGTGTTTCTCTCAAACTTAATATAATCTCTCCAGTCTCTCCATTCAGCGTCAACTACATTATACTTTCTCTGCATCTCTGGACCATACTCATCATTCCCGTGTCCGTTATAGTAAAGAAATTCCTCGGTTTGAAAGATAGGTGTCTTATTACTATAGTATTCTTTTCCAGGGAAATCAACATCAGGAAGTGGTTTACCAATATCCCAGTTCTCAAGTACAACCCAATCAATCTCTGGGATATATTCTTTTAACCAGCGAAATTCATGAAAGACTGGCCAGGTAACATTATATCCATCTTCAATAAACAAATGTGCCATTTTTTGCATGAACAAAATATCTCCCAATCCTCCTGGAAGAAATATTAATGCACTCTTCATAGCAACTCTTCAAATAAGTTTCTAGTCTCTTCAGTTAAACCAGCAGTATTTAATGTTGGATCAATACCAATAAACTTCTTCCAGGTATTAGATGGCATTAGTTCTTCTTTAATATACCAATCCTCAAACTGAAGATCATCATGAGTTACATCTGGAATTAAAAGTGTATATCCGTGACCCTGCAAGATCTCTCTAGATTTCTTTCTAATCTCAATAGTATCTCCACCACGATAAACATCATGTTCAAATGTAATGAATCGGAATGAATGCCTGTCAAAATCAATATTCTCAAGCACCTTAAAAGTAGATGCTGCTGGATCAATATCCAATTGTAGAAAATCAATCACCATAGGAAGATTGTTGTCCTCAATTAGTGCATTCAGATCTACCTTAGTAGCATCACATGTAATACAAGGATTAGAACGAATACCATTCCACTGAGAACTAAATCGTTCAAACAGTTCTAAACTAATACCAGTCCATCCAAACTCTCTTTCAAGCATGAATGTGTTACTCCATTCTATTGGAAGGTATCCACCAACCTCAACATAAGTTCCCTTTTCTTTACTATCGAGAATTGCTAGTGCAAATCTATCTTGATTTTCTCTTGCCTGTGAGTTGTACTTCATCATTCATACCACCAATTAATTTCGTAATCGAATTGACGAAGATGCTCAATCAATTCTTGTCTGAGTCTTTGTGCAGAAACAGTATTTCTCACAAATTGTTTCCAAGTATCAGAAGGCATCAGATCCTCCATCACATACCAATCTTCATAAGATAAATTACCATCACAAAGATCTGATACTACACGAGTATATCCATGACCTTCTAAGATCTCCCTAGATTCTCTACGTGCATCATCACCACCACACCATTGATCATGTTCATATGTAATGGTTGCAAACTTATATCGATCAAAATCAATATTCTTTAAGCACTTTAGTGTATTCCAATATGGATCAACATCAACCTGGAGATAATCAATAACTGCACCGAGTCTATACTTCTTAGAAACAGCAGTAAAATCCTGTGTGGTAGCATCTCCACCAACAACAGGATTACTTCTTACTTCTCTAAACTCATCATTTTTTTCTTCATCAAGTTCATAGGAAACACCTTTCCATCCAAACTTTGATTCTAAAAGATACGTGTTGTTATTATCGGTAGGAACTGAAGATCCAATCTCCCAATACTTTCCTTTCTCTTTTCGATCAAGAACAGTTAGAACAAATAAATCTTGTGCTGATTGTGAGTAAGATGTTAAATTCATTTCTCTCCCATAGCCATAAAGGCATTATTTAAGTCGACTCCAGATACAAATAAATTTTTATATCCTTTATGATTCATATAATCACGAATAATATCGGGAACGAACACATGATTATGTTGCCTGTTATTCCAGGGTCTCCAATACTTTTGACTATAATCAGGAAGATAGAGAAACAAAACTCCACCCACCTTTAGTTTATCATACCAATAATCCATAGTATTTACCCAATGAGGAACATGTTCCAAGCAGTGACTAGAGAAGATATAGTCAACTGATCCTTCAGGTAAATTGTCTGCATGCCAAGGATCATCAAAGTTTAGATCAATAGCAGTAGCACCAGGAAATGCCCATTCCTGTTTCATACATCCAATATCATATCCAGTGCCACTACAAACGTGCTTAGCGAATGGAATTGCAAATTGTGATGCATTTCCTATAGTTTGAAAGTGTGGATATAGATCTCCTTTATATTCAACTACATTCATTACTCCGCCTCCTGTGGTGCCAACTTTCTCCATGTGTCGCGATCATGATTGATCCACTCCCATGGTTTCTTAAACAGTTTGGATACAATAGGTGGGGTATTATAATGTCTAGGATGTACCACCAACTTTGCATTGATATCTAGACTTTCAATAACATACTGAATTGATGTGTCTACGGTATGAATCTCTTCTGCATTTTCAATTATACCACACCAATCAAAAATTGTGGACTCATTAAAGACTTGCATCTCAACAATCTTACCAGAGTAATCTTTTGGAAGATCTCTCTTTACACCAAGATGTATTTGATTACTACCATAGATTTGATTCATTAAGATATACTTGTCACCATCCTTAATTCCTAGAAATTCTTTCAGATCTTTCTCGGTTTCTGGATCACGATCATACTTCAAATAATCAACCCAATCTTCCCAATCAACACCAGCAACCTCATACTTTTTAATCATGAGATCTGGATCATGACGTTCAGTTAAATCAGTCAATTTAATAGTTTCTGCACCAGAAATATATCTGGGAACATCTGGGCCAAGATGAACATTATCAGAAACCTTAATTCTACTTACACCACTTTCCCAGAAACAAGGAGCAATGTACCAATAAACTTCTCCTTTCTTAGCAAGTTCTTCGGCAATCTTGATACTAAAAAGAATGTCTCCAAGAGATCCTGGTTGTTCAATACAATATTTCATAGATCAATCCAATAAACTTCTTCAGTAGGTTCGCCCCAAGTAATTCTACTATCACTTTGATCTTTCACAATATCGTCAACAACATATACCTTATAGTGTAGATCCAAAAGAACACAACATAATCTGTATTGCTGGCTCTCTGTAAGAATATCAGTGCCATTCTTATATGCGATGGAGGGGAATGCAAATGGTAAATCATTTACATTCTTTTTCACAATCCAATCAACCAAGAAATTTAAATGTTCTTCATTAAAGTTATCAGTTGTTGTACCAAGATTATACTCTAAACCTAACTTCTTTGCATATGCTGCGAAAGATCTGTTATCTCTTGGTAAGCAAGGACCACCATATCCATAACCAAAATTCAGAAACTTTTTACCTACCCTACTATCAGAACCGATAGCACTCAATACAGTATCAATTTCATCTTCTTTTCCACTGAGTGCCATTACCTCACCAACCATATTAGCATAACTAATTTTAGTTGTAAGGAAACAATTAACTGCCAACTTTACAAGTTCGGCAGCAGTGGTGCTCATAGCATATACTTCTGGTTTAAGATATTGAATACGATCATAAATCTCTTGGATATCCTCAAGATGGTTTCCTCCACCACCTATCAAAACCATATCAGCATTTCTAAGATCTTTAATGATTGATCCTTGAGCGATAAACTCTGGATTATAATATACATCTACACCATATGATTTCAGATGATTCTGAAAGTCTTCACAATCACCAGGATTTGTAGTGCAACCAACAACAAGAGATTTACCAGAAACATTAGAGCAACTCTTAACGTCCTTAATAACCTGCCTTACACAACTTACATCATAACTTCCATCAGGAAGAGATGGTGTTGCAACTAATGTATAGATGATATCACATTCTTCGATAACTTCTTTATTACCAACTTTAAATGTAATATTCTTTGACTTAGATAAAAGATCTTGCACCTCTGGTTCATTAGTTTTAATGATTCCCTGCTGAAGATCTTTAATATAATCTTCTCTCAAATCGGAAGCAACAACTTCATACCCTGCTTGTTCCAAGAGAAGGGCAAAACAAATGCCCAATCTCCCAGTTCCTAACAATCCTATCTTCATTTCAGTTTTGCCGTAATAAGTAAATGCCAACCAAGATTCTTTTCTAAAGTCCTAAACATTTCAGGTGGCATTTCAGCAAACCAAGGTTGCTTCACATATTCACCCTTCTTGTAAGGTTCTACCTGATATGGGAAAATATGATCTTGTTCGATAGAAACAACATCATAACCATCAAGTAATTCTACCACATCTTGCTTAGTGTATGTATTCGCAATCGGGCAACCATACTGTGCTTCGGGTTGATCAAATCCTGCATCAATCATATAGTTCTTCCAAGAGTCCTTTGCATAAAGCATAATCTTAAGAACACTATTTTCATCCATATACTTTTTGATCTCAGAAATAATCAATTCTGGATATGGACTGTGGTGAATTACACCAAAAGAGTAGATAAGATCATAAGTTTTTACGGGAACAAAGGTAGAAAGTTTTTCTGCATTACCACAATAGAAATCTCCATTCTGCTGAAATGCTTCAAATCTTTTTTTAGCAAGTTCCAAACTTTCATTGGATAATTCAACGCCGGTATAATGTGCTCCATTTGCAGCAAAATTTACACCAGCGGTAGCCATACCACATCCAATCTCAAGAACAGATTTTCCACCCCATCTCTCAAAGTCCGAAAAGGTTTTGATATGTGGTTCAACAAAGAATTTTTTATCTGTTACTTCTTTAAAATATTCTAGTGTCCCAATCTCTTTATCGGAGTGTCTAACATTACATGGGCGATCATCCCAAAACTTTTTTACTTCTTCTATAGTAGTTGTCATTTTACCCAAAGTGTTTTGTGTGGTTTTTCTGAAAGATTTTCTGTTGGTCTCTTAGTATAGTACCAGATGGAAATTGACTTTCTATAAAATCCATTCTGCGTTTCACTTACCCCATGATAGGTGCCATTGTTTGTAGCAAAGAAAATACAGGTATTTAATTCTGGTTTAACTGTTTTGCATTTGTTTAGATCTACATCAAATAACTCAAAACATCCACCAGAATTAGGATTCCAATCATCGTTCAAATAGTATAATAAATTTACTGAACGATATGCATTTAAGTCATTATTATAATTGAAGTCTATATGTGTTGTCAAATGACTACCTGGAGGGTAAATGTTTAATCCACCACCGTACATACCATGATCAATAAACAAATCAGTTATTCCTGTAGCAGAAGATATCCTACTAATAAACAGATCACTTTCCAGATCAGAAATAAAATCCACAATACTTTTAGGCATTGCAGATTTATCTGTTAGTTCTTTTTTATATCCGTACTCAGACTTAAAAACCTTACCATGAGTATCCCATACATCAGATTCCCATTCTGGAAAATCAGATTGAATTTGAATTGCTCTTTCTTGTTCTAAGAATTTGTTAGAATATCCATGCGTCCATGGAAACTCCATGAGTACAAAGTTCATAGTGTAAATGTTGGAATAGGAATCATTTTATGCTTGTTAGCTGTATTGAGATCGTGCAGGATTCTCACAGCAGGTCCAGTGCCGTGCTCCATGGCATACTCAAGATCTTCATAGGTAGCACCAATTTGCTCTTGATCTGTTCTACTATCACCCCAAAGACCATCAGTAGGTGGTGCATCAATAATACGCTGATCCACTCCAAGGTGCTTTCCTAGTTCCCAAACTTCTGTTTTATAAAGATCAGCAATCGGAGCAATATCAACGCCACCGTCACCATACTTAGTATAAAAACCAATTCCATAATCTTCTACCTTGTTACCAGTACCAACAACAATACCACCTACAGATCCAGCAACCTGATAAAGACTAACCATCCTCATACGTGATTTGGTATTGGCATTTGCGAGATCACTCTTAGTGAATTCACCATCACCTGCCCAGAAATCAAATGTGGCAATAAATTTATCATAAACTTCAGTTAGAGGTACATGAACCTTTGTCACATTATCATAATTGTCTTCAAGATAATTTGAATACGTATCAGACAATTCATCATTCTTAGAACTGGAGTGAAGCGGCATAGTCATTACATACGTCGGCAAACCAGTTCTAGCACAAAGTGTAGAAACTACTGCAGAATCAATGCCACCTGATACACCAACAACTAGACCCCTCAGTTTATTTTTATTCACGTAACTAGTAATCCAAGTTACGATTTGTGTTTCTAATTCTTTGTAATCGTTGATTCTATTCATTGGAAATAATTAACGTACATAAAGTCTTCAGCAGTTTGAGTTTCTAGAACTCGATTGTAATTATCTTTTACTGCATCTAAATGATCATAATAGTAATCTTCAGTTAGAATTTCTGAATCAAAGATTACATTACCTTCATCATCCCTCTCCATAACAATTATACCATCAAGATTATAAAAGTTACCAATATCTGGAGCACCAAGATAAACTGGAATAGTACCAGTCAAAAGACAATCATGTAGTTTCTCGGTAAAGTAAGATTCATAGCAAGAGTTCTCCATAGCAAAGGAGAACATATAATCCTTAACTGCATCAACCTTACGTGGAATAAAGTTGAATGCCTTTCCATACATATCAACCTCTCCACTATCGGCAATCTGTTTCGCAAGTTCTAGACGGAACTTGTGCCCATCACTCATCTGGAGATCCGAAACAATACAAGAAACTAACTTAGTTTTTTCAAAGACACCGACTTCTTCGATGATGCTTCCCTGACCGAATACAAACTTAAAGGTTGGATCAAGATCTAGAAGTTCTTTATCATGAGTGAAAATTGCATCATATGCTTTGATGTAAGGTGCAGGATTTCTTTTGATCTCTGCAGTCATTGGATTATACCAACGAGGTTCGATCAACCAACCATACTTCTTAGCACTAATACGATCATCCAATCCAAGTTGGATTAATTGTTCTGTGTAGAAAGTTTCATCAGTTGATTCCAACTTACGAAAAGTTTCTAGGTGATTATTAAATCCTTGATGGACCCACTCAACATATTTGGGAAATCTATTAAGTGCAAGATATCCATTCTGTTTTCCCAAGTCACACGTTCCAGTATAACTGAACGTATTGTCAACTAATTTAAATTTTTTCATTTTTCTACAATAAACTCTTCGGTAACAAGGAAATCTAATTCGGTTTCTTCTAACACATGAAATGCATCTTCATAAGATGTTAAAATTGGTTTACCTTTAATATTAAAAGAAGTGTTCAAAATCACAGGTATCTTACCAACATTCTCCATCTCAGTCAAGATGTCATAAAATAATTTATGTTGATTTTCACGAACCGTTTGCAACCTAGAAGTAGCATCGGCATGAGTAATAGAAATCAATTTTTCTCGGTATTCTTCACGTACAACAGGAGCAAAACTCATGTACTCTGATTCACAGGCATCTTCAAAATAAAAATTTCTGTGTTCGTACTTACATACAGGAGCAAATGGTCTAAACCATTCTCTAAACTTTACTTTTGCATTCAGTACATCTTTCATATTAGGGAAAGATGGATCACAAATAATACTACGATTACCTAGAGCCCGAGGACCAACTTCAGATTTACCCTGAATAACTCCACCAATTTTACCTTCAGAAATTAGTTGTACGATTTTTTCGGAACTGATTTCAGATAACTTATGATCTTTCACATAATCTCTAAAGTTCTCCTTATCAAGAATATCAAAATTACCGTATACAACTGGTTTAACTTTTTTCAAAGTTTGATTTAAATATTGCCCCAAAGAAAGTCCACAGTCATTTGGATTTGGGGGGACATAAAACTGATATCCTTTACTCTCAACGTAACCTTTTAAGATTTGATTAAACAATACATTGAGAGCACATCCACCAGTGAATACTAAATTTCTTGGATTTGCATCGTAATGTTGACGAACAAGTTCAAACATTAATCGTTCAAAAACATACTGAGATGTTGCTGCAAGATCATATGCTTTCTGTCCAGAAAGAACATCATGTGTATTCACATCAAATCCCAACCGTTCACTTAACTTAGGTAGTGAATGATGATCATGAATATAATATGATGTTAGTGCTTCCACCCATTCTGGAATAACATTTCCATATGCACAAAGACCCATTACCTTTCCTGCTATGGCAAGATTAGCACCTTTCTTGGAGATCTCCTTGATAGGAAATCCAATCTTTCCATAAGCAGCACCAAAATCAATACGGATATGAGAAACAGATTTGATCTCACTTCCACTGGCATTAAAAATTTTAGTGGTTGTAGAAATACCTTCATCAACACCACCACCATCTGCAGAAACAATTAGTGCATCATCAAAGGGAGATTGGAAATAACCACATGCAGCATGACTGATGTGGTGCCAACTCACCTCACGATATTCTGCATCTGGCCAGTATTTTTTGAACTGTGCGACATCATCTGCACACATTTGATTATGTAATACTAAATCTGGTTTAGAAATAATTACACTATCAATATAATCAAGGAACTCCTTTCTCTGCTGATCAGTGGTTCCAACATGATCAAATACCTGTGCTCCCTTATTAAAGGCAGCATATCTTTGTTTTGCGATTCGTTCATATTCTAGAACCATCAACTCACAATTCTTATCAAGAAAAGTTGCTGAAGAATCATGTGATCCGTACAGACTCAGGATATTCATGCGTGTACTTTCATCAATTCATTTGTTTTTTCAATCTGCCCCTCAATCCAATTATATGTTTTACGGATGCCTTCTTCTAGAGTTTGAGAATAATCCCAACCAAGTTCCCTACGAACCACATCATTGTTAGAGTTACGACCACGTACACCAAGAGGTCCATCAATATGAATCTTGGTTACTTTCTTATTGGCAACACGAGCAGCAGTGTCAACTAGTTCATCAATGGTAACCATTTCTTCAGAACCAATATTTACAGGTCCGATGAAGTCGGAGTCCATGAGGCGTCGAGACGCTTCAATGCATTCGTCAATGAACAGGAAGGAGCGAGTTTGTAAGCCATCTCCCCACACTTCGACAGATCCACCTTCCTTCGGGAGGTAAGCGACTTTACGGCAGATCGCAGCTGGTGCCTTCTCTCTTCCACCGTTCCAGGTTCCTTCGGGTCCAAAAATATTATGATAACGGGTAACACGAACAGGAATACCATAATTCCTGTGGTAAGCAAAATAGAGACGTTCAGAGAATAGTTTCTCCCATCCATACTCTGAGTCTGGGTTTGCTGGGTATGCTGATTCTTCACGGCAATCAGGGTTATCGGGATCGAGTTGATTATGCTCTGGATACATGCAAGCAGAACCAGAATAGAAGATCTTAGTAGGTTGTTCTAACTTAGGACGATTTGCTTCTGTCCATCCTTTTACTTCACCATTGAAGGTTTCATTAAGTTTACGAACTTCTTCAAGAACATTCAGGTTAATTGATACTGAATTGTGCATGATGTCTGCATCATTTTCACCAGTGAAAACGAAACCTGCTCCACCCATATCAGCAGCAAACTGATAGATTTCATCAAAGGGACGGATATACTGGTATGGAACACTTGCATAGAAGTTACCTTGCTCACCTTTGTACTGAATGACACGACGAACAAACTCTACATCTCGCAGATCTCCTTGAATAAATTCGTTTGCTTCGGTTTCAGAGTATTCGGGTCGTTTAAGATCAACACCGCGAACCCAGTATCCTTCTGCTCTGAGTCGCTTGACCATGTGACTTCCAATAAAACCACCAGCACCTAGTACCAGTGCCGTCTTATTATTTTCAACCATTAGTTCAGTAATAACGTATAGTATGTATTATACTAAAAAAGGACGGTTTACGCAACCGTCCTTTATAGGTCTTGCCATGCACGCCACTTATTCTTTTACAGGAAACAAGAAACCTGGCGGGAGTATAAACCCCATCCGCACCACTTGCTCTTGAGAGAAGCAAGAAACTCTAACAGGGTCTAATGACTCCACCACCTAGTTTTAAGAACTAGGAAACTTCGGGATTGAAGGGGAACCTTCACCGACCAGGGCTAGATTAGCGACATACCGAGTC
>Ga0163110_10000373_pt1 | contig 20575 bp, 17 predicted proteins | sample CRUFie1St17metaG_FD_108703 | JGI IMG/M metagenome (GOLD analysis project Ga0163110, IMG submission 108703) | Marine microbial communities from the Costa Rica Dome - CRUD Field 142mm St17 metaG | ecosystem: Environmental > Aquatic > Marine > Oceanic > Photic zone | place: Costa Rica: the Eastern...
ATCCTACAGCGCAGGAAACTTCGCGGTAAAGATGACCACGACATAGAGACAATCACCTCCCCAAAGAAGGTTGTAGCCATGCAGAAGGCTCTCGAGACAGTGCATGTTGATACTGCAATCCTTTCCTATATCGTAGAATTAGTCCACCGTACTCGTGAAGACCACCGTGTGATTACCGGTGCTTCACCGCGTGCCAGCCAATCGCTATTCAAGACCGCACGCGCGAGTGCAGCAATCGATGGTCGTGACTATGTGATTCCAGACGATATCAAGGCTGTTGCACTGCAAGTTGTCAGCCACAGAATCGTCCTCAAGCCAGAATCAAAGATTCGTGGCGTAACCGGACAGCACATCATGAGGAAGATTCTCTCAGAAGTGCCTGTCCCTGTAATCCAATAATCGGCTAATCGCCGCCTGTGATTATGAACTCCTTAGGCTTCGCTTTGTCGGATGGGACTGATGGAGTTTCTTCGGCCGGCGAAGAATGTCCCTACAACTTGGTGGAGCGCTGACGATCCTTGGACGCTAAAGCCACGCTTTTCCACCATGATTTTACTAATCGTGGGATTGATTATTTTTGGAGCGGGAGATGCAGTCCTTATCTCAGCAAGACTGGGGAATACTCCATGGACTGTTTTAGCAGAGGGAATTGCTAAAAATCTAGATTTATCGATAGGAAAATCAACATTCTTAGTTAGTTTCTTAGTATTGTTGATTTGGATTCCATTGAAAGAAAAACCGGGAATTGGAACCATATTGAATGCAATCTTAATCGCAGCAACTATCGAGTTTTTACTGCCTATTTTACCAACACCAGAGGCGTTTTCATTGCAAATTATTCAGGTTCTTGTAGGCATAGTTCTGGTCGCTATTGGAAGCGGTCTATACCTCACCGCAAATCTAGGCCCCGGTCCAAGAGATGGTACGATGACTGGTTTGACCAAGGTGACTGGAATTCCGATAGGAAGAATCCGTAGCGGGATAGAAATATTCGTTATTGCGATTGGATGGACTTTAGGAGGTAAGTTTGGTATTGGTACGATTCTATTTGCAATTCTTATCGGTCCGTGTGTCGCAATCTGTCTGAATATGGCAGGTAGGCTCGGCAAGCCAAGCGATGACTGATAGGCTGAAGGGGCAAGCCGAGCCGTATGGCCGGACCCGTGGTGATTGCCGTCGTCAATCACAAAGGCGGATGCGGAAAGACCACCACGGCTGTCAATCTAGGTGCTGCTCTGGCTATGGGAAACGAGGAATATGGAATTCAACCTCGCAAAATTTTGATGATTGATCTCGATCCAAAAGGAAACATCGCTACCACTTTTGGAGTCGACAAAAAATCACTCGGGGCGACTATGAATGAGTTATTCAAAGCTGGAATTGATGGTCCAGAAGTCAGGATTGAGGAATGTATCATCGGTCCAAAGCAACTTACAAAGTCAATGAAGGAAGCATTTAGTCGACAAAATCCAGAACGGAAAAGAGGTCCACCTAAGGGGTTGGAAATAGACAATCTCTGGTTGCTTCCAGCAGATTTAGATTTGGCTGGAATTGAGATAGATTTGGCAACAAGAATTGGACGAGAAAACCGTCTACAGAGAGCAATTCAAGGCGCAGTAGGCCATTTTGATGTAGTAATCATAGACACTCCAGCCTCACTAGGATTACTTACGGTGAACGCATTAGTTGCTTCAAATTGGGTCCTAATTCCTGTGCAGGCTGAATTCTATGCTCTGGAAAATATGAGTCAACTTATGAATACTGTAAGTGATGTACAACAAGCTGTGAACCCAAATCTAAGATTATTCGGAATTACGCTGACTATGGTTCAAAGAAGTAAATTGTCAGGAACTGTTGCAGAACAGGCTCGCAAACATTTCGGAGACAGATTATTCGAGACAGAAATTCCTCGACTTGTAGCAATCGCTGAATCGCCTCTGGATGGAGCACCCATTGTTATTGGTCAGAAACCGAACAAGTCGAATCCAGGAAGTACTGCTTACTGGGAGTTAGCTCAAGAGGCAAGCAAACGTATCAATCGTATTCAGGAATCATCTTGAATCGCCGAAATTTCTTTGCATTCGGATTCTTTTAGGCACAGATAACACAATCTATCAGTTACTATTGGACCTTTCCAAAGCACTTTGACGTGCTTCGAGGAGTATTGATTCCCACTTTACCTTCAATTCAGATTCAAGCGCTTTCAGCATCTCCTTGATTTCCTTCTTGGATAGATCCTCACGCTTGGCGAATTGAGCCTCCAATTTCTCAAACAACTGCTTCTCTCGCTCTTTACGCGTCTCGGACAACTTTTGTTCCATCTCGACTTCTTTCTCTAAGGCCATCTCTTGACGCTTGAGTAATAATGCTGCTTCCATTGTCTCTCGCTCTGCAGCAAACCAACGGTCTAACTCGGCTAGAAGACCTGCTTCGGCTTCTTCTTCTAGTGATTTAAGTCGCACATCAACATCAGCGATCATACCCTTTTCGAGAGACTTAGTTTCGGTAGCGAGTTGCTTTTCGAGTTCTTTCTCTCTCTCCTTTCGAGTCTTTGCTAATCTGTCTCGCATAGCAATCTCTTGCTCCAAGCGATATGATTCAACTTGACGATGGACCTTGGATTCAGATGCTTCTCTAAGGTCCATCTCAACCCGACGCTCCATTCTTTCCATATCTTGAGCTGCCTCTAATTCGAGTCGGTCGTTGAGGAAGGCTTTGCGTCGCTCAAATTCAGTTTCCATCTCTCCCTTCAAGCGTTCTCGAAGTTTTCCAGTGTGTTCCTCTATCCTTCGGTCACGCTCTAGATCTAACTGTTCACGAAGCCGATTTTCTTCTCGACGTAGTCTGTGTAGCATTTCTTCTCTCAGAAGTCGCTCTTCTCGCTCAAGAGCCTCGGTTTCGAGACGTTCCATCTCGACTTCCAGTTCTGCCCTCATATCGGCTTCGATACGATGTAATTCCTCCTCAAACAGGATATCATTGGCTTTGCGAAGGGCTCCTCGCATTCCTTCGACTCTTTCTCCCATTTCTGCGACTCGTCTTCTGCGCTCTCTTCGCATTGCTGAGCGCAGCTTGCTCTCGTCGTCCAAACGGTCACGAGCGCGGCCCAGTGTATCGATTGCAGAGGCCGCAGAACGGACGTGAGCCTCTCTGAGAGCCGCTAATTCATCGACGCCTTCGGCGTCATTATCGGCTGGAGACTTGCTCTCGCTCAACTTCCCATCCCCATTTGGACGGTATCTGACCCCTATTTGAGAGCGCAGGGTCAGAAACAGCCGTAGGCTGCAATTTCTTCACAGAAAGATAAATCTCGAAAATACATTTATTCTAAGAATAAATTACAATGGGTTTAACTTAACTCCAAATTGGTATTCTGCAAACCACATTAATACCCAAAGGCCAACAAAAACAAGAATTCCACCGCTTACTCTTTTTATGTTAATCATATTATTTCTAATGAAATCGATTAACGCACGCTTACTAGCACCAATCAATAGAATTGCACAAATCATCATTGTTGCTGCACTTAATGCATATACAACGAATACTGCTAATGAGCCAAAAAATGTTCCAAATTCAGTTGAGGCAGCAAGTGTTAATCCGATTAGTAATGGAACAGTGCAGCCGATGCTACTCATTCCATATCCAACACCATATGAAAACAGGCCTATGAACCCGGTATCGGGTTCTTCATTGGTATCGTTCCCAAACGGCAGAGCCATTTTTATTTTCCACCATAAATTTCTTCCTGGAGATATTATTGGTTCTGTAATCCAACTGTAATCGTATTGTATAGCCCAAGCAATACCCATTGTAATCAAAACCAATCCTACAGGAAGGAGAATCAGAGTTAGGAAACCTGCGGCCGCTGAACCTACCAAAGCAAGTAAAGCACCTAATAGAAAGTAGACTAAGAAAATGCCAGATGATGCTGCAATACCTGCTGGTAAGGCCTCTCTGATCAATGACCTCTCTTCGTCTTCACGGCCTTCTTGAGCTGTCACATAGAACGTCACGAATCCAGGAAGAAGTGGGAATGCACAAGGGGCTAGAAATGAAAGTGCTCCAGCTGCTATTGCCAAAGTCAATACCGGAGCGGAGTTGACACTAACTGTACTTGCTTGCCCCATTTCAGCGGCATGAACAACCGCTTTCAGGTCATTATAATCCACCTCCCCCTGGGCTTCATAGACAATATTGCCATCCATATCAATAACCAAAACCTTAGGTATATTTTGAGCCGAATATGCAACTAGTGCTTCTGCACCTGGGTTTACTGCATGTAGCCAGTTATATCCACTAGCCTCTTTGTAATCCTTCAACTCTGATACGGAGTCATCACCTACACTAATACTCCAAATCACAACATTTCTATCCGTTCCATCTAAGTCATCTTGAAGAGGAACCAAAGTATCGTCTGCTACTGCCTTACAAGGTTTGCACCAAGTAGCCATCAAATCTAATACAACTACGTTATTTCCTTCTTCAGAGGATAATCTAATGTTGTTCCCGTTTGTATCTGTTGCTTCAAAGTCAGTAGCAACTGAGGAACCCCCAAATGAAGTTGCTATTACGGCTGCAATAATTCCAACCATCAGCATGGAAATTACTGCATAAGGTGCAATATTGCCAACATTATGAATAAGAGGAAATCTATTGTTTAATTCGTCCCAATTAGTATAATCAGGGTCATATTCCCATTCCTCGTAATCCTCATCTTGAATGGAAGTCATGTGCGTTCACCTTACCAGGTGCCTTCGTAGGGTTGTCTAGCCCAATATGTGAAAACTCCGAATGAGGCTAGAACAATCAAAACTCCACTACCTAATAACCAAAATAACCAACTCGAAGATTCTTTATCACCTAAACTGGTACCTTGGAATAATTGTACTTCAGACATACCTGTGATTTGAGCTCCGTCAGTGTACATTAGTTGATAATAAATTGAACTACCTTGTTGATATGGCAAAATTGTGCTCGCTGCGGCGTTTCCATAGGCGTAACATACACCATTTTCATCACAAATTTCTTCGCCTTCAATATCCATCATTTCGATATTCCAGACTCCTGAAAAATTTGATTCAACATCGTTCCAAACCATATAGGACGAAGATATTCCATCATCGTCATTGAAGAAAGCAATTAATTCAACTGAATCAGAGTAGACGTTCTCGACTCTCTCTGTCACTCTAGGAATTGAATTCTCTAGATCGTATGCTGTTGAGGCAGGGGTTGCTGAATTAATTGCTCTTGGAACACCTTGCTTAGCATTTGGAGAGCTAGATTTACTTTCATCGTTGTTATCGTATACAACTGCGACTACACTAATCTTTGCTGGATTTACTGGATGAATCGGATTCTGTCCAGGTGAAGCATGGCCATCTGGATAAGTCACAGTCTCAGGAATTTCCCATTCCGCAACGATATTGTAAGATTCCCCAGCATTAATCATTCCAACATCGTCATCAATTACTGTTGCACGGTGAACGTTATGGCTGACCACAATTTCTTCTTCATAGGATGAATATGCTAGTACATCGTCTTCAATTACGAATAAATATAGAGAGAAATCTAGCACATCTCCATCGATTAAATCTTGAATGCTGCCCATCGGGTCGGTTGGATCTGGAGAGTAACTTTCGCCAAGGTAGGTTAGATTTACTTCGAATCTCCACTTTTCCCCATCATATTGCTGGAATACATGCAAATTTGTGGGTGCAACACTACGTGAGCCTGCTTCGTCCATTGCACCTGAATGATCTTGACTTTCTACATATCCTCCATCAAATTCCCCGGTGGGTGTACCAAGGACACTGTAGAAGGAATATCTGTCCTTGGCTTCTTGTGTCGCGAATACATCATCACCATCTCCACCGTTAGTTTGGTGGAAAGCAATCCAAGTGAAGGGAACCGAGGGGTCATCTCTGTATTGTGCGTGATATGCATTTATTTCTGGTTCAGAATTTGACATACATGGTGGGCAAGAAAGAGATGTGAATAACTCCTCTACTGGACGGTGAGTCCAAGAATCCATAGCCTTTGTATCTGGTTCTATATCTGCAATTCTCTCTAATGGAATAGTTTCTGCTTTTTCTTCCGAAGATGCTATGGCTGGAACAAACATCACCGATAAAATAAGCAAGGAAATCAACGCGTGGACGCTCCCTCGACGTAAATCAAGCGAACTCGGCATTAAGCAAGACAGATAGTGTCAGAATTTTAATCTAACTCTCCAAAAACCTAACCGGATTGTCGAACAATTGGCTAGTAATGAATTTACATAGAGAAAAACAAAACAAATTTTGTCTTAGAACGTAACATTGAATCCTGTCTCACAAGCTGGACAATTTAGTTGTCTCTTACCGGGTTTAGGGCGAATACGAAGGGTTCTCTCGCAGCCTGGACATTCAATCTCAACTTTGACAATTTTCTTTGTCAAAGTAAATCCACCAGAGCAAGCTCCACATGTTAGATCGATTGGTCTTTCATCTGTTCCAGCGACAAGTATTGTGTGACAATGAGGGCAAGGTACCTTCTCCTCTTTCAGGGCATCAATTGTTGGCTGATGACTGACCTTGCACAGAGCACCACATACCTCGCACTCAATTTCACCTAATCCGGGAGGTAACATGTGCTCGCAGTGAGCGCATTCGGCGAGTGGAGGAGCATGTTTGGACTCTATCTCGACCTTGTCCATTGTTTAGCTCCTCTGAGTTTCGGTTAATCAAGCGGTCGATGGTGGACTTGCTTTAGAGCGTGAAAATAACACCCCAAAGGCCTCTCGGATATCATGAATTAAATCCTTGGCTATGTCTACGAATACTCCAATTCTATTGCCCTTTGAACCCGTTACAAACATCCCATTGAAGATTACAATGAAAACACTGGCCTCGTGAATTGCAATACCGGCGGCAATACTCGTATTCAGGCCAGCTAATGTGGTAACTATTAGCAAAATAGTAATCGATACTGACAATGCAATATTTGCGTTCACGACTGCTCGGGTTCTCTTCGAAAGATGAATCAGATTTGCAAGTGCACGAGGGTCTTTTGCAGGTATTAGGATGTCAGCAGCATCCAAGTTTACTTGTTCGCCACTCCCAACTGCCACACCGATATCAGCAGCGGCAAGTGCACCAGAATCATTGAAACCATCTCCTGCCATCAATGTACGATTGATTTTTGCTCTTTCCTCTACCCAAGATGCTTTACCTTCTGGATCAACATTACCTCGACAAATTTTTGGATCTATACCGAGAGATTTAGCAAAAGCCTCGACTGAGGCTTGCTCATCACCACTTAATATCTCAACTGAGATTCCCTCATTCTGTAATTTCTGAATCATTTCGCTTACTCCCTCTCGAGCATCGTCATGTGCAAAGGTGAACGCTGCAACTGCTTCGCCATCAATCGATAATACGCTAGCCCCGTATCCTGACTGGCGGCTATCAGAAAGTGCAGAGTCAATTTCGTATGGAATTCGAATTCCCTCTGACATCAGCCAATCCGCTCTTCCAAGCATTACTGGCAAACCCCGCATGGAACCTTTTACTCCCGCCTCACCATCTTCTATGCCGCTAATCTTCGTAATTGCATTACTTCGTTCTGCAGCCGCCTCAATTAATGTAGTCGCGTAGGGATGATTACTTCTCTGTTCGAGACCAGCTGCAATTCGTAAGACACTTTCTTCATTCTCATCCTCAGAAACCGTGATTGTGACCAATCTAGGACGGCCACTGGTTAGTGTACCAGTCTTGTCAAGAAGGGCTAGCTCAATTCCAGCGGCTGCCTCAATTACTTCTCCTCCCCGTGCAACTAATCCACTGGCAGATGCACTAGATAATGCAGTTGCATGAGGTACTGGAGCGGCAAGGAGAAGTGAACACGGGCAAGAGACTACCCAAAGAACTAGCATACCCACAATATCATTTGTCAAAATTCCATAAATTGCCGAGCCCACTAAGACTAGTGGAACCCAAATTGCGGTGAACCTCTCGATAATTGTCTGTGTGCGAGTGGGCTTCTCGCGATATTTTCTGACCAAATCGATTAGATCGGCAAGGCGTGTGTCTTTTCCTGTTGCTTCGGCCTTTACATGAACTGGTCCACGTGTAATTGTAAGTCCGGCTTCGACAAAAGATCCTTTGTTGATTGAAACCGGAATTGGTTCACCCGTCAATGGTGCTTTGTCAATAGCTCCTGAGCCATCAACAATGGTTCCATCAACTGGCACAACTTCACCAGACCGAATCTCGACTATATCACCCGGTTCTAAGGCGGCGACAGGAGTCCACTCATCATCGCATGGATTGTCGATATTCTGACCTTCACCGACTAATCTAGCACGTTTTGGGAGTCTATCCAATCCTCCTTGCATAGCTTCCCTAGCACGTACTAAGGCGCTTTCTTCTAGATGCCCTGCAAGAGCGACTAATCCAGTCACTACCAAAGCCTCCGGCCATTCTTTGAGATATAGTGCACCCAGAACTGCTAGAGAGGTTAGAACTTGGAACCCTAATACTCGGTTTTGGATACTGGCGATTGCAGACTGAAACATTGGCATTCCAGCGAATAAAACCCCTAACCCCGTAACTGAGGCTGCAACCCACCAATGCAATTCCAAAACCCCAATAACAAAAACCAGCAAAAATAGAGGAATTGTAGAAATCGCACCAATTAATTGTACTTGATCGGGCCGTAATCGGTTAGTTTTTGATTCGATTAGTGTGTATTCTCCAAGTAATCTACCAAGTCCTTCTTGGGTCATTTCGGATACTTTTGTTGAATTGGTTGATATCCTTTGAATCTCAATCAGTCCATCGTCTAAAGTTGCATTGAGAATTCCTGGAATATCTAGCAAGGCATTTCTAAGGCCCTTCCTATCAATTCCCAATCTGTTGGAAACCTCCCCTGCGGTCTTTCCCTGAACTGTGAACCAATCAACATCCGGTGCGTGGCCTAGACTTTCTAGTACAGAAGAAACTCGTGAAACTCTCCCACTGGCAAGTTCAATTTCTACTCTTACTGTTGCTTCTGTAGCAGAAACAACTACTTTGTTAACTCCAGGTAATCGTTTAGTTGCTCGAGTAGCCTTCATTGCACAATCTGGACAATCCATACCGAGCAACTGCCATTCAAACTCTTCCGCCCCATCAACAACTAATTCCGCTTCCATTATGGATTTCGAATCAAGATGGTCACCTGCAATCGGTTCTACGTTTTCCAGAGAACCATCATCAAGCACTAACTCGTCATTTGAACGCTCTGGCTTTGCTATAATTTTACGAGAACCTGTGATGATTGATCGAACCTTGTCAACAACAAATCCAATTAATCTTTGAATTCTAGAAATTAAATTACTCAATGAATTATTTTCAGAAGATAGTTTGCTTTCTGTTGCTTTAGAAGTTGGCTTTTCCAATTGTGTCTTTTCCTTAATGAAATCAGCTTCCCCATCATCAAGGATGAGAAAATCTTCGTCAGACACAACAAGGCCAAGAGGAAGATACACATCAACCTGAGGGAAAGAAGACAACCCCTGAACGGTGGAATCATCAGTAGGAGGCGAATCGAAGGAGCGTGGAATTACCCGACCTGAGTAATTTTGAGATGATCATCTTTGATATAGATGGCACATTACTAGATATCGAGGGCTTCCAAGAAGAATTAATCCCGCTTATAAGAAGAATTGAACAATTAGGATATACTATCTCACTTGCTAGCGGAAGAACTCTGCCAAACGTGACTCCAATCCAGCAAAGCTTGGCTGTATCTGGATTTGTGGTCGGAGAAAATGGCGGCATGGTATGGGATAGTCATGCTGGTTTTCCCATCCGAGCACTAGCTGATGGTCAACGAGCTCGGGAAGCGGCGGATTGGTTGGCCAGCGAAATTGATGGCTTAGACCCCGCAGGAATTGAATCAAACCGCTGGCGAGAAACCGAATGGTGTTTGAAAGAAATTGGTAATTACGAGGCCATTAGAAATGCAATAGCAGGCTCTCAGTACAATGAATTATCAGTTGTACCAACCGGATTTGCAATCCATCTTTGCACTCCTGGACTTGACAAAAGTACAGGTGTTAAATTTGCTCTGAAGCAAAGAGGCGTTGATCCATCGCAGGTTATCGCGGTAGGAGATGCGGCTAACGATATTCCAATGTTTGAGTTGTGTGGATTTGCGGTAGCCGTCAATAACGAACATGATGGAGTGGTAGAGTCTGCTGACATTATTACGGAAGAAAAAGGAACTTCGGGGACAATCGAATTTCTCAAGCAATTTATCCAAGCGGTTGAAATACCCTGATTGGATCAAAAGCATGTGTTGCGTTAATTCCGAATTGATCATGGAACGAAAACACGAAGACATACTAGACTTGCTAGTTAGGTGCCTTGAAGCATGGCTAACTTGGCTAGAAGAAGACAACAAGAACTTAGCAGCCGAAGTTGAAGAGAAAAAGTGGCGTACGGAAAACGAGGCTTACTCTCTCAACGAATATACCTACAACTGGGAGTTCATAGAGAAGTGGGAATAAGTTGGTGCAGGCGGCAGGATTCGAACCTGCGAAGCACTACGCAGAGGATCTTGAGCCCTCCCCCTTTGACCACTCGGGTACACCTGCACAACCCCGGAGTAGCAATACCCTCTTGATTCCAACGGCTTGAACACCACTTAACCTGGACTTGGCAGCGAGTCTGACGGAATGGTTGATTTAGCGACTCGGCACGCTCCCATACAAACCGCTTCGGGAGTATGGAGGCAGAGGCTATGAGGTTAAGCAAAAACCAACTGCAGGCGGTGGAAAAAGCCCTCTTTGAAGTGGCTCGAAAGCAGAAGTCATCTGCGGGTCCAGTAGAACTTCCATTACCGGACTTCTGGGCTTCTGTGGGGCAATTGACTGCAAGTTTGGAAACCGAACTCTCAGAGACTGTGCAATCCGAAGGTATGACCGCAAAGGCGCAATTGCAAACTCGTAGGCTCGGAAATGTCAGAACATTGGTCACCGACTTAACTCGTATTCGCCTGAACGCATTTACCCAGCACGCGGTTTTAGTCAATCTGATGAAAGGCGGGGGGGCTGAAGCCGCGGCCGCCCTACAACACCTCAGCGTCATTGATTGGGAGAGGCATGACCCCACCGAGAGGGCCTACTATCAGAGTCTAGGACACTCGGTTGACAAGTACAAACACGATGTCGCATGGAAAGAATTAGTCAACGGAAGTAATGGAGGAGCTACATCTGCTTTGCCTCCGTCTCCTAGCCCAGACACTTCGCTAAACGAATTCACTGAAACTCCTTCAGAGCTGGAAATACAACCCCCTCCTTCTGCACCTGTAACTGACCTAAACGAAACTTGGGATGACCCAGAATTCGATGAAGAGGATAGGATTCGAGCGATGGATGAATTTCCCGATAGGCCAACGGGTGCTGACCCTCATCCTCCCGAAGAAATCAGCGTCGCTGAGACTATTGGTGGAGATTTGATGAGGATACGAATTTTACAGGATTTATCAGACCCAATTATCGCCGAAGATGGTTCGGAGATTACATTGGTCGAAGGCGATGTAGAGTCCTGTCCTAGTCTAATTGCAGAGACATTGATAGCAGCAGGATTAGCAGTAGCGGCCCCAATATGAACGTACCAATGATTATCCATCGTCTGGCAACGAGGTTTAATCTGCGGTGTAGGCCATGAGCAAGACAATTAGCGAAAATAGAATTAAGGAATTGAGAAAATCATTTGATGCTGATCCTTCAGCGAAAATGGCTCAAAACGCAGTCTCAAATAATGAGTTATTAGAAGTAGCCTTAGATCGGGACTTAGTTCAGGAAATTGATTTCTCTTTCTCAATAAAGTTGGACAAGTGGAAGGTTACCCATCAGAAGAGAAGTGGCAGATGCTGGCTTTTTGCAACTTTGAATCTCTTTAGGCCTAGCACAATGAAGAAATTAAATGTAAAAAATTTCGAATTTAGCCAAGCACATATTCACTTCTGGGACAAATTTGAGCGGGCCAATCATTTCTATGAAGCAATAATCGAAACTGCTGACCGTCCAGTAGACGATCGAACAATCGGCTTCCTACTCGGCGACCCAATAGGAGATGGAGGACAATGGAACATGGCGATGAATTTAATTCGAAAGCATGGATTAGTTCCAAAATCGGCTTATCCAGAATCTCAATCTTCATCCAGTACTCGATACATGAATGCAAATCTGAAGGACATTTTGAGAACAGGAGCTTGTGAGATTCGAGATATCCTCGATTCCGGTGGAAGTATTGAACAGGCTCGCGCTCACAAGGATTCGAGGATGGCTGACATTTGGAGAATGTTATGCATTCATCTTGGAACTCCTCCTGAAAAATTTGATTGGCAATGGGAAGACAAAGATGGAAAGTTACACCGTAAGGGCACCATGACTCCATTAGAATTCGCAGATGAATTTGTTGAAATTGATTGGGAAGACTATGTTTGCATTGTAAACGATCCGAGGAATGACTACTACCAAACCTACACCGTTGACTATTTGCAAAATGTTGCCGGAGGGCCACCAGTGGTCTATCTGAATGTTCCAAGTGAGGAGATGAAAGGCATCACTCAGAGCCTATTGAAGGATGGATTACCTGTTTGGATGGGATGTGATGTAGGAAAGCAAATGCACCGAAAGCGGGGGCTTTGGGATGCCAAGCTATTCGATTTCGGAGCTTTGTACGGCGCTGAATTTGGCATGAATAAAGCCGATCGACTTAGGTATAGCCAAACTATGATGACTCACGCCATGCTGTTTACGGGTGTCGATATTGTAGACGGAAAACCACGCCGATGGCGTGTTGAAAATTCATGGGGAGCGGAACAATCTGGTAGAAAGGGATTCTACACCATGAACGACTCATGGTATGACGAACACATGTTCGAAATCGCCTGTCCTAGCAAATATCTCTCAGAGAACATGAAGTCCGGCATGACGACTGAACCAGTCGTGCTTCCAGCTTGGGACCCAATGGGAAGCCTAGCAAAAGACGAAGCATTCCAGTGATGGAATCAACCTAGGTGCCTTAGAGACAACTCGATTGTTACCGAGTCAGGATAGTCTAGGCGAAGGACTCGACGTAGGGCCTTTTCGTCCTTGGCTGCGGAGGTAACAAGTTCCAGAAGTCGCTTGTGAATTCGCATTTCCCAATGATCCCACGTTTCTGCACCTTCGCCATCAGGGCTTTTGCGGCATGGAACTACCAATTTCCGGGTTGGAAGTGGAATTGGACCACGTAGATCAACGCCAGTCTCGTCACAAATTGCCTTAATTTGCCCACAGACCATGTCTACATCTTGGTGGTTTTCACCAGTCAACTTGATTTTGGTAATTACGGCCATAATCTCAACTCCGAGTTCTGGCCTTCTTCTTTATCCAAATCACTTCTTATCGATCTTCAAGCACACGCCAGCGGCCACGGTCTTACCCATGTCACGGATAGCGAATCTTGACAACTCAGGGAATGTATCCATTTGCTCAATTGCCATTGGCTTGGTTGGAGCGAAGCGAACTAGAGCTGCGTCACCGGTCTTTAGGAACGGTGGGTTTGCTTCCTTAGTCTTGGAGTTCTCTAGTAGTTCTAGGAATCTAACTGCAACCTGTGCAGTGTGTGCGTGGAATACAGGTGTGTATCCAGCGCCGATTGCCTTTGGAATCTCCATAAGTTGGATTTGTCCAACGAATGTCTCGTCGTGTCGTACGAACATTGGTTCGTTGTCTGAGTAGCCAGCAACGTCTCCTCTTCGGATATCGTTTGCGGCTAATCCACGAACGTTGAATCCAACGTTGTCACCAGGTTCAGCCTTTGCATGGCTGGTGTGGTGCATCTCAATGTCCTTAACTTCAGCAGACTTCTGGCTCGGGTTGAATACAACTGTCTTGCCTCTTTCTAGAACGCCAGTCTCTACCTTACCGACTGGTACAGTTCCAATTCCGCTAATCTTGTAGACGTCCTGTACAGGCAGTCTTAGTGGCCTGTCAACAGGCTTTGGAGGCATCTGAATTCCGTCAATTGCTTCGAATAGAGTTGGACCCTTGTACCAAGGCATGTTGTCAGACTTGTTGAAGAGATTCTCTCCATTAAATGACGAGCACGGAATCTTCGGTACATCGGCTGGATTGAATCCTGATAGCTTCAGTAGTTGATCAACTTCTGCGACAGTTTCATTGTACTTTGCTTCGGAATAGTCTACACCACTGATGTCCATCTTGTTGACGTTAACAATAAGTTGCTTAACACCCAATACCTTCGCTAGGAAAGCGTGTTCACGTGTCTGTGCGTTAACACCATCGTTAGCAGCACATAGCAGAACCGCTGCGTCAGCTTGGCTGGTTCCAGTAATCATGTTCTTTACGAAATCACGGTGTCCTGGAGCGTCGATGATTGTGAAGTAATAGTTGGGAGTGAAAAGCTCCTTGTGAGCGACGTCGATTGTAATTCCACGCTCGCGCTCTTCCTTCAAACCATCCATGACGTAAGCAAGACCGAAACCGGCCTTTCCTGCATCGGATGCTAACTTCTCATTCTTCTCAATAACGTGTGCTTCAATGTGACCTGTATCAAGGAGTAATCTTCCTACGGTTGTTGACTTTCCATGATCTACGTGTCCGATAAACACGATGTTTAGGTGCGGCTTGCTCTTATCTTCCCACTGTGAACCCATAATATCGACCTCTAAGTGTGGCTCGCCGACCTATGATGCCTATTTGAATCTCTCCCCCTAGGGGAGGAATTACTTTGTTCAATTGGGTTACAAACAACTTCTTCGCAGTTCATCGATATTGTAGTTCAATCATGAGGGTCTTTACGTCAGTGTTGTGTGTTTTTTCATTTTGTAGGTCTACAGTCCAAGTACCTGGTTCAAATCCTCTCACGGTGGAACCGCCGATTACTAGCCAAACACATCTATCATCAGAATCACATTCTCCTGCGTTTCTGTTATCATCACCAACACCAGTAGTGTTTGCCACCTCTTCGTCGGTTGAATTGAATATGAAGAGGTCTAGTTTGTTTTCAGTATCGACACCGCCAAAAGGTTGGTCACCATCTTCGGCGGGATAAGTTAGTTTAGTCCTGAGATAACGAATCTTGTTCTGTCCGTCGTTATCGTAGACGACAGGATAATCCCAAGTCATAATCACCGGATCCTGATATCTTCGGTCGATAACAAAGTCAGACCAAGTCCCTCTATAATTGATGTAAAGCGTTGAGTCGTCTACGTCAGTAAGCCCGTTATTGTCTGTGACTTTCAACTTGATATCCCAAGAGCCAGCAGGCATATCTTCGAGAGTTATAGATTCTCCAGTAGCATCTACATCATTCTCGGAGTCGCCATCTTCATCCGAGTCGATATCCAAGTCAAGATCCCATTCCCAAGATACGATGTATTCTTCAGCATAGCAATTTGAATCATCTGGGTCACAACCTGCCCAAGACTCGGATGCATCTAGGGTAACAGATGTTTCAACTGTGATGCTTCGGTCACCCTCATCCTTATCTTCGCAGACCCACACTAGAATAAATGACCCAGCAGGAGGATCTTCGCCATCACAATCATCGTCTTTGGCAGTGGTAATTTCCGCTTTTGGCTCCCTAGCAGACGAATCTATAACAGAAATTATGTTACTAACCGAAGTATCGTAATTTCCATCACTTACAGTTAGAGTAACCATATAATCGCCAGGTTGTGAATAGGAATGGCTTGTTGTCAAGCCGTCACCGAGGTTTCCATCGCCGAAATCCCAAGTGAATGTTAGAGCATCTGCGTCTGGGTCAGAAGAGCCTACTGCGCTAAAGGTAATGGAGTCACCTGCACGCACGGAACCATCTGGATCAATACTCATTTTGGCACTGGGGGCTCCGTTCAAACTGAACGTTTCCAAACAACCCGCAAAAGCTGCACTGAGCATTAGTAATACTACTATCGGGGCCAATCCACCCGCTCCTCTCATGGTCAAGGGTGTGAAGGGGGTCATCATCAACCCTACGGATTCCCGTAATCACTAGAATCCCCAGAGAGTTTGCTGTTTAGGGTCATGTTCCAGTAATTTCTTGTTGTTCCAACCAAAGGCCTCTGTTACCCTGCCTAACGCAGTAGCCAAACGCTTAGCGTAGAACTCTGGATCATACTCTGGTGGCTCTACTTCCAATTCGTCAACCATCCAAGCTTGAACTGTCATTGGAGAGGTTTTTCCATTAGTAACAATCCAACCTACTTTCATTCCAGGTGTGAAGCCCAATCCTGCGGCGATTCTTTGTTTGGCCGCGCGCACGTAAGGTAGAGAATCTGGATTCTTGTAGACCTTCTGAAAATCTACGGTTCCATCTTTCCTTAGATTACCTTTGCAAGAACGAGAAATTACCAAGTCGCTGGCTTCTACGCGCCTATTCCTTATGTCATCAATCACTGATTTGGACAACTCTACCGCAGATGATTCTTCATTAGATAGAATCAATTCAAACATCTCGGTCATGGTGCTGGTTAGTAGGCGGAATGAATCCGTACGACGGACCTCATAGCCCCGAATCAACATCTCTTCGCGAGGCCAAACTACCCGACCGACATAGCGCTTTTTTGCACCATGAGAAAAGAAGGCGGAGAGGGCGGTCTCAAATTCTAATTCAGCACCTTCTTTGGTAAATCTATCAGCCAGTGAATTGCCAAAATCTAGAGTATCTTTTCTAGCATTTTTCCAATGTTCAAGCACCAAGGAATTCTCTGGTGGACGATTAATTGGTGAATCAGGCTCAACTGGTGCCTTGACAAAAATTGAGTCTGTGTCAGAATATACAACATCGTGCCCATCGGTCTCGACATTATTGATTATGGTGCGAATATTATGTCGAGCCCATTCCGTAATACTTGCACCTAAATCTGGATGAGTGAAACGGTAGAAAGAAGAGGCGAAGACGCCATAGAATGAATTCATTAGAATCTTCACCGCATATTGTAATTGGTCATGAAGAAAAGCCACTTCTTCATCACCAGTTTCATGGGCTTTTTTCAACTCGGATTTATGATAATCACGCTGTTCCATCAATTTGCTCAACAAACGAGGAACTAGGCCTTTACGTTCGTCAAAAGAAACGTATCGTGCTGTGCCTTCGGGAGATACATTGTGGGATTCTTCCTTGCTCTCATCTCTGACCAGAGTTGTTGAGCAGATATTCTGGGAAATCATGATTGATGGATACATCGATTTGAAATCGAGTACAGCCACCCATGGTTTGAGTCCTGGCTCGACTTCGTGGACATAGCCTCCCGCGATTTGCTCGCGGCGGCGTGGACCAGATTGAGTCATTGGAACTGCGATATTTTCTCTGTCTGCTAAGCGGATAACAAGCGAGTCTATCCATTGACTGGTCGTGCCGGCTGCGGCGGTCTCAACCGTAGTTTTTGCGACCGCTGCTAGGGCTTCTTTACGCTCTACAGATTGCAAGTGACCGAGTATATCGAGAGGCAGATGAGTATCTCTGACACAATATTCCATGACTTCATCGGGTCTAGCAGCCCATTCCTCGTCCATTTGGCTTGCATCAATGTCGAGTTTCTGTTTATCTTCTGACTCCGGCCACAGCATGTTTGCAACAAAGCGAAGAGATTCTCTCTCAGGACGGAGGGTTTGTCGAACCTGCCACCAAGCATCCATTGGTATTCTACCAGTTAGCCGCCAAACTCGATTTACAGCTCGATTTGGGCTGAGCCTTTTCGATTCACTATCAATCGCAGGTACTCTGCCCCAGCCGCACAACGCAGCCTGTTCGAATTTTGAGCGACCTGCATTTTCCTCTGCGCGTTCAATGACTCTGGGTAAATCGAAATTATCAATATTATAGCCAGTAATGAAATCTGGATCTTCATCTCTAACTAGTCTGGTCATTCCTTCCAGAATATCTTTTTCAGAACCACGGAACTCATACTCTGTACGTTGCTCTCCTCTGGCTACTACTACCGCAGCGCAGAGTATGGTATTGTGACGAACGCTAGTCTCAAGATCTAATGAAAGGGTTACGAATGGGGTTGGAAATGGATTAGTCCGTGATAAATCTGCTAAATTGCAGGAGATTACCATATCACAAGGGTAGAGCCCTGAGCCACCTATGTCACGAATATTCTCTGCTGCCTCGACTCGTTTACCCTCAAACTTGTTTGCAAATTCAGAAGGTGCGCGTGGACCTGCCCACAACACTTCGCCATTAGTTGCAATATGGGGACCTAAATTCAAATCTAACAATAATCTATGAACGAATAAAATATCTGCGCTGGTTACTGTCCATCCATTTTCAATCAATCTATTTCTGAGGTTTCTAACAAATCTTGTATCTCTAACCATCACTTTGTAATGATTCCTTAACTTTCCATCTTGGGATAGTTTCCTTCCCACAAGAGTTGGTGGTTCAGTAACTTCAGACATTTGGGAAACAACTTCAAGTGATTTTGTTGGTTCTTGATCTCCTATTGTTTGACTGTCTGAAATTTCAAGATATGGCGAAAGACCGTTCACAAGTAATACTACTGAGTGCCCTTCACGTGAACGACACCATAGTTCAATTACGGTTTTCGGATTATTGGATGTACCCCAGGCTCGATTATCTCCGGAGACGATACAAACCTCTCCACCCCATCGCATTACGCAACCCTGCTTAGAGGGAAATAGAGTCAGCAATCAACCCTTGTGTGAGGGCTTGGAAGCGTAGTTTGAGATGATTTGTTAGAAATTGTTGAAAGCCGAGTCGTCCCCCTGTATATCAGATGGTGCGCCAATGATGGAGGAGACCGAGTCAGATGGCGAACCTTCCATTGATTGGGATAGCCTCACTTTCAGCTTCACTGAAACTGACAGGATGTATATTGCAACCTGCAAACAAGGAGAGGAATGGGAGCCTGGGGTTATGCAGGATTTTCAATATCTCTCGCTATCACCCGCTGCTGGAGTAATCAACTATGGACAGGGGTTATTCGAAGGAATGAAGGCCAGAAGAGCCGAAGATGGTAGAGTTCTACTATTCCGTCCAGAATTAAATGCAAGGCGAGCTCAAGATGGCTGTAAGCGACTAGGTATGCCAGTTGTGCCCGAAGAAATGTTCCTAGATGCAGTTCACCTCGTTGTCCAGGAGAATCTCAGATGGCTACCACCTACTGGTCGAGGAGAATTATACATCAGACCCCTAGTCTTTGGAAGTGGCTCAATCCTTGGAGTAGCTCCTGCACCCGAATACACATTCTTGGTGTACGTGGTTCCAGTTGGACCCTACTTCAAAGGAGGATTGAATCCAATCTCACTCAAGGTCTCGGACGAATTTCATAGAGCCGCACCGGGTGGCTCTGGTGGCGTAAAGGCAATTGGAAACTATGCGCCGGGAATGATGCCTTCTAAGAACGCAAAAGCAGACGGATATGCTGAGATTATCTATCTTGATGCAGTCAATCATCGCTATGTCGAAGAAGTTGGTGCAGCCAACTTCTTTTGTATCAAAGATAAGGTCCTCTATACTCCTGAGTTAACCGGAACTATCCTTCCAGGAATTACTCGACTTTCGGTTATCGAATTGGGTCGAAGTCTAGGCTACCAAGTTCTCGAAACCAAGGTAGACATCGATTTTGCAATGGATGCTGATGAAGCATTTTGTGCTGGTACGGCTGCTGTAATCTCCCCGATTGGTTCAATTGAACATGGCGGTAGTATCGCAACCTATTGTGATGGAGAAGTCGGCGCGATCACGAAGCAACTCTATGATGCTCTAACAGCAATTCAAGAAGGACGGACTAGAGACACTTTTGGTTGGACCCCAAGCGTCTAGACCAATCGCTAAACACTTTTGCATCTTTGTCTTTTTTTGTGACATCACGTCTCTCTGAAGGGCTGCGTTGCCTACGTGACCTGGCCGCCATGCACAGGCTGCTCCCGGTCCCTTATCCAGGCCGGAATCGTTGAGGTCGTCTATCCGAAGGATATTGACGTCCCGGAGAGGTGGCAAAAGGACTTCGCAATGTCTACCGCCATGATGGAGGAGGCTGGCATGACGGTCAGATCAGCCTAGGCGATCCTAGCGAGGCTCTCTTTGAACAGCGCCAGGTTCACTCGCCTGCTCTCCTTCCTATCCACAATCGGACTTGGGTAGTCCGTACCGATGACGCACCCGGCTTCCTCCTGGACGTGTTGGGGTGCCAGGTGGGGCTCGAAGATGTACTTCGATGGGAAGGAGGCTAGCTCCGGGACCCAGTGCCTGATGAACGAGGCCTCCTTTGCCTCGACGTTCAGGCTAGACTTCAAGTCAGGGCAGGGGTTGTACACCCTGTAGTAGGGCATCGAGAAGGGAGCCACGCCCGCCAGCCACAGCCAGTTGCCGTTGTTCAGGGCCCAGTCGGAGTCGACCAGCTTCCTCTCGAAGACGTCCCTTCCGTGCTTCCAGTTCTGCCACAGCTGACCACGGGTCAGGAAGCAGGAGACTGCATGCCTGCCGAGGTGGTGCATCCAACCCGTCTCCTCCAGCTGGCGCATCATCGCGTCGATGTAAGGGAAGCCGGTCATCCCCTCCTC
>Ga0163110_10000375_pt1 | contig 20562 bp, 25 predicted proteins | sample CRUFie1St17metaG_FD_108703 | JGI IMG/M metagenome (GOLD analysis project Ga0163110, IMG submission 108703) | Marine microbial communities from the Costa Rica Dome - CRUD Field 142mm St17 metaG | ecosystem: Environmental > Aquatic > Marine > Oceanic > Photic zone | place: Costa Rica: the Eastern...
AGGTACACAACTATTATCAGAAAGATTAGCTAATGGGTTGTAGTTAAATTGACTAGGGTCCATACATCCATATACTACTGAATCTAAACAAGACCCATTGTCATAATCGGCAGTAAATCCTTGATTCCAAAACTGAATAAAATTAGGGTCTGTACATCCTGGTGCGTAATAACAGGAGTTATCACTAGTGTTAGCTATAGGGTCATAGTTAGAAGCACTTACATCTGTACATCCATATATAAATGGTTGACATGTACCATTATCTACATTAGCTAAAGGATTATAATTAAACATGGTTGAATCCATACACCCGTATAATATAGGTATACAAGAACCATCATCAGTATTGGCAGTTGCATCGTAATTAAGTGCTGTGGGGTCTGTACATCCAAGAATAGTAGATATACAGTTTGATGGTGTATATTCTGCATTTGCAAGTGGGTCGTAATTAAATGCTGTCACATCCATACAACCATATATAAATGGTACACAAGAACCATTATCTATATTAGCTAAAGAGTCATAATTAAACATAGTTGGGTCAGTACAACCATATACTACAGAATCAAGACAACTTCCATCGTCAAAATCTGCAACAAATCCTTGAGTGTAAAACTGTATAAAATTATTGTCCGTACATCCTGGGTTATAATAACAACTATTGTCATTAGTGTTTGCTAATGGATTAAAGTTGGCAGCTAAATTATCTGTACAACCATATATAAATGGAATACATGTTCCATTATCTGTATTTGCTAAAGAGTTATAGTTCCACATAGTTGGGTCCGTACACCCGTTAATTACTGGTATACAACTATTATCGTTAGTATTTACATCAATATAAGGATTCCCTGTAAGTGGTATAAAATTAAATGCTGTAGGGTCTGTACATCCAAGAATTGTAGGAATACAAGGGTTAGCTGAATCTGTAGCAGAAGTCCAGTTTACAGTTGCATAACTATTATAGTTAAATGCTGTTGGGTCTGTACATCCAAATTCTGCTAGTGTTAAACAACTTCCATTATCAAAGTCAGCTACAAATCCTTGAGTGTGGTATTCTAAATACGCAGGACTTGTACAACCTGGATTATAATAACAACTCCCATCGTCAGTATTAACGGTAGGGTTGTAATTAAATGCTGTACTGTCCATACATCCAGGTATTACTGGTATACAATTATTACCACAATCTTGAAGGGTTGTATAATTGAATGGGTAAGGTATAATTGCATCAGTCCACGGATTACTACCAACGGAGAATGTAGTAGTACCTACTGGATTTATTAACTGGACCCCACATTGGTTTGCTGTAGTAAATGAATTACCTTGTGTAAAGAAATATATTTTTGCTGGTTCAATTGTACCAAGAGTTAAATTTATATCTAGTTGTGAACCGTTTTGTATTGTATAAGGTCCATATACTGAATCATTTTGGACTATTCCTATGTAGGAACCGAACCAACCATCACCAGCACCATCAGTTAGTCTTACTGTATAGTTACATCCAGGATTTATTAGTTGTTGATTAGCGAGAGGGTCGTAATTAAACGCGTTTGAATCTAAACATCCCAATATAACAGGTGTTAAACAGGACCCGTCATCTATAACAGCAAGTGGATTATACTCCACAAATCCAGGGTCTGTACATCCCGCTGGTGGACCTGATGTACCACATGGAGTTATATTCCCTAAGAACGCATTTTCTTCGAATCCAAAATTAGTATTAGGTGGACCTAAGTAAAATAAAGTATCACCACATGATGGGTTTATAATTAAAACTTCTCCATCTATACCCCCATAACACGAACCACACATTCCATCTCCGAAGTCATCGAATAAATTAAATTGTAAAGCTAGTGTGGTATCCACACAAATAGGTGTAGCTACTGGAACACCCGTGGTAGTATATTGTGGACTAGTTGCAATAACATTATCAGTTAGTGTATCAACTATTTCCCATGAGGTTTCTTCAAAGTAAGTATCTGGAGTAAGTAGAACTAAAAGTTCGGTTTGACCTCGTGGACATGTTGTTGTTATATTACCACATATTCCATTATCTATATTTGCAAATGGATTAAATCCAGGTGCGGTTGGGTCTGTACATCCCACAATACAAGGGTCTGGTGTAATCCATAGTGTATCACTATATGTATCATCTTCAAATTTAACAAAGAAAAAGTGTGGTACGTCTTCGGTTACAAAATTACCACCTGCTTTTACATCAAATATGTTTATATTATTGTTAAAGTAACTAACTTCCCAAATGGTATATGGAAATGTTGTTGGTGGTGTTGAACCGATAGGAACTCCTGCTTGGAAGAATTGACTTTGTACAAATGGTGTTGCATTTAAGTCATAACCGTAATGTATTGCATTAACATCACAAAATAACCCATGAGTTGTTTGCCACATAAATGATAGTTCGACTTGGTTACCATTACATGATTGTGTTACTGAAGATGTGTCAAACCCATTACATGGTGGAAATATACATAATTCGTAGTCGTCTTCAGTGGCTAGTGAATCATAGTTCAATGCCAATGGATTCATACAACCTATAAGGTACTCACATTGTGAATCACCTTCATTAGGACCCCAAGCGTGTATAGTTGCTAATGAATCATAATTCTGAGCTATTGGGTCTAGACATCCTGGTATAAAGGTAGTTGGTGGAGCACAAGGTGCGATAGTTAAAGTGTCAATAAATGATGCTGGGGTATTTGGTCCCCCAAATATAATTCCAGGTGTTGTCCATCCATTAGCTAACGCTAAAGAATCTCCTCCAAATGAGGGGTCATTATTATTTTCGTAACCTTCGTTTTGTACAAAAGCTAAAGTGTCTTGACATTCGTTAGTGATAAGAAAATATCCACTAGGATAGAATCCATCTCCATATTCATCGAATAATTCTATTCTGTATTGACCTGAGTGTAACGGTATAAAAAGCTCTACCAATTCACCGTCATCGTAATCTCCATGCCATCTATCTGCAACTATAGAATCATCTTCATTGACGGGGAGGTGCCATAATAACCATTCTGTTTCTTCTGGCCAGTTGTCTAGTTGTACATCTAATTTAATCCAACTATCGTGAGTCTGTGAAAAGGAATTGATTGTTAATAAACTAAATAGTAATAGTAAAAAATTTCGCATACTTATCTTTTTAAAATAAATATCCTATAATCTTAAATGTGTTTTATATGTTTGTAGTCTTATTTTTTTCGTGAACTCTTAATTCATGAACTTTACTATTAAGTTTTTGTTTCCAAGTTTTGTACTCAGCTTTTAGTTGTTGTGTTAGTGTAGAATTAGGTTCTAGGCCTACATATTTAACTACATCATTTACTAAAGTATTTTCTTGGATTTCTTTTACATCTTTAGTTTTTGAGAATTCTATTATTTTTTTATCCATAGCTTCAAATAATAGATGTCGTATTTTTCTTAGTTCTTTTTCTGATATACCCATTAAACCATAATAAAAACAGGTGTGTTTAGTCCCACATAAGAACCAATAACATTAAATTCCATAAAATCTATAGCTTCAGTTCTATTCATACCATCCCTTTCCATTAAAATATTTAAACATTTTTCATAGTCATATGCAACTAATGGTTCCGCACCAAATTGTATGCACATACCTAATATAGCATCATCAAAACCATCTGCCATCATAGCTTCAGGATTTAATTCTGAAATTTCTTCAACTGTTAGTTTTGTTTTTTCCATATTAAAATTATAACTAATTATAATTAAAATTAAATATTTAATTAAGGATGTTCAGAATTTATTTTATCAGTTATTTCGTCTAACTTAGATATAATTTTTTCTAATATAGTAGTAAGTGTATCAGCATCCCCATCTCCTATTGCATATTTTATTGTTGTTTTAGTTATCTGTGTTGTCGTATCTCCACTAACACTTTCAATATTAAGAGAATCTAATTCATTTGTTATTTTTTCTATAGCCATATTATATATAGTTTTATTCTATTATGTTGTACCACTTAATGAAGTTTTAAGTACCACAGTCCAAGTACATTGAGCTTGTATGTTATCAGTATCATACGCACACATAGCAGGTAAAATAACTTGGTCTTTACTTACCGCAAAAGGAACGGTACTACCACTACCTAACATACCATCTATTTTATATAGTTTACTGTTTGAAGAACCTCCTAAATCATCTCCAGCACCAAAAGCTCTAAGGGTCATAGGGGTATCACTAGTTGTACCATAAGGAGGTATACTGTTGGATACAAATAACCCCGCATTTCTTGGGCTACTAGCAGCACCATTATTTCTACAATTACAAGTAAAACCAACTAAAAATCCATCTACTGGGACAGGTATAGCAATATGTGTGTCAGATGTAGGAGAATTAAAACCAGATGAGTTGATTGTGTCGTTAGTACCTGCATACCCAGAATCATTATTCCAAGTGTGGTTGGATATACCTCCACCCGCTGAAGGTAAAACCCAATTACCCCCATCTAGATTAGCTCCTTGAACGGCAGAGAAGTAAGAAATATATTGGTATGCGTAGGTTTCAGCTGTAGTGGAACTTAAATAACTTCTTGTTACTGCATCTTGTGGTTCAACTGGGTCACCTAGGTTTGTCACTCTATTTGTACTCATAGCTATATCAGAACCAACTGTTAAACCACCCACAGTGGTTATATTTCCAGTTCCTGATAAAGCTCCTTCATAGAATGTGTTACCTGTCACATATAAATTACTTGTAGAAGTTAGGGTATCTGCTTTTCCGTCACCCGTAACTAATATTCCAGTATCAGTTGTTTCAAACTTTAGACTATTATCATATCTTAGGTCAACTGAATTCGCTGCATTAAATGTAGCCATAGTTTTACTACCTGCAGCATTCTGGAAAGTTTGTGTACCACTTCTATAGAATATTGTTCCTGTCCCCGTATCATCAATATAACTATTACTACCATCGTGATATATTTCTAAATCTCCAGCGTCCCCTAATTTTAATTTACCAGCATCAGATATTTGTATGTCACCTGTACCAGATAAAGCACCTTCATAAAATGTATTACCTGTTATATATAAATTACTTGTCGAAGTTAAAGTTGTACCCTTAATGTCACCAGTAACATCTAATTTTACTGTAGGTGCGTTAGTTCCGATACCTACCCTATCTGTACTACCTTCAACATACAACGTGTTGTCGTCGGAATTAGTTCTCACTTGAAAATCAACATCACCTCCGTCACCAATTTTCACAAAGGTTGGGGACTCAGATATTGTAATAAGTTGTTCATTCCCTACTTTAATTCCAATAGCGTCATCGGCGAATTGTATAAATGTATCACTGTCACCATCATGTTTAATATATTCAGAAACTAGTAGGTCTCCACTTATAGTGGTATTACCACTTATATTTAAATTTTGTGTTGTTGTTATATTTCCGGTACCTGATAATGCTCCACCGTAAAAAGTGTTACCATCAGCTACTTCAAAAGATGGTACTGTCGATATTAAATCGTCATTATAAACTTTAAATTGGCTACCTACACTCTGACTATTAACTTGAAGACTGGTTAGTGTACCACTTTCACCACCAAAAGTTGCTGTGAAGGTAACATTTACACCATCTTCAGCAACAGTATTAATGGTCATAGTAAATGTACCCGCGTCCGTAGTAAATATTACAGTATCACCCACTGATAATCCAGCGTTTTGGTCGGAGTCAGAGAAAACTAATCTGTTACTACCATTACTTACAACTGCACTACCATCATAACTATAAGTTGTAAATCCTGTTGTAGCTGAAACAGTTAAATCAGCATCGGGTACGTGAGTGCCCACACCAACTTTTGTATCCGTTAAACCACTATTAGATATAGATTTAGAATCTGTATTTGCTGACCAATAACTAATTGCATCACTTTGTCTTTCAGAACGATATAGTACACCAGAATCATCAAGTACCACCAGACTACCTTCATTCGTTTGTAAAGCTTGTATACGTACTGGATTTTCTCCAGATGTTCCACTAACGTGTAATCTATTAGTGGTGTTACCAGTTTGAGTACCGATACCTACTTGTTCTTCTGTATTAATTACCAATACAGAATTACCGTTGGGATTTGTAGTTCCTGTTGAAATTATTAACGGGTTGGTGGCTAAGTTTATTAAATTTGTGGTTGAATCGTGTTCAAAAACAAATTGGGAAGATGTTCCCATTTCTATCTTTACATCATCAGGTAATGTTATTGAGTCTCTACTAGCGTCCCATTTAAAGTGTTTACCGGCTGTATCACCATAAAAAGTTACATCATAACCGGTATCATCAACACCCACATCTACTGTAGAACCAAAATAGGTATCACCACTAACTAGTAAAGAATCCGATATATTTGTATTACCACTAACAGATAATATCTCACTAGGTACATGTGTACCAATACCTACATTCGTTGTTAATCCAGAAGGTGATATACTTCCATCACTATTTCCTGACCAATAAACATCTGTTGTTCCACCACCACCAGGAAGTTGGTTTGCATTAATATATTTTACTTCAGCAGCATCATTATCATATATAACTAATTTATCATTTGCACCATCCACCGTTATACTGGTTCCATTACCAGCAGCCATGATAAATGAATCAATACCTGAGTAGTCTATAGCAACTAGAACTTTAGGGTCACTCACTCCAATATCAATACCTGTAGAACCTTCAAAGTCAAGTGTGTCTCCAGAAACTATGGTAAAAGGTGTACCATTATCCCCCTCCACTGTAAATGACATCGCACCACTACCTGAAGACCCAGATAAACAATCTGTAAATAATTGTGTTACATAATCTGAAAACTCTCTATCTCTTACACATGAAGAATTATATAAATCTGTCACTCCTTGTACAAATTCATCATAGGTCATTGGTAAACTCTCGTAACAACAAAGATTGGTTGCGTCATTTCTAGGACTCTCAGAATCAGATATGTTTTCTAGATAGTATTCTTGTATTAATGAAAAATCTAAAACGTTACATGTTGGCATAATAAATTGTATTTCTATTTATAAATATCATTGTTTAGATATATTTATTTTGTAGAGAGGATGTCTATAATTAATAAAAAAATAAATATAATATGTTACTAAACTCAGAACTACCACATAATTTAACTAATGAAAGACTAGAAATTACATTTTGTGGTAAAGGTAAATGTAAATGTCCGTCCATTAATTTGGACATAAACCGTGATAAAATTATTATCGGGGGTGAAGACGAAGGTTATACAGAATTTACTAAAGAAGAATTTAAACTATTTCTTAGTGAAGTAAAGGCTGGAACTTTCGATAAATATATGGATTAATATGGGGTGTGGTTGTAAAAAGAAAAAAAATCAAAACGTTTCTCAATCTAGAGCGGGCGTTCCTAATTCACAACAAGAAATTGAAAACAGAAAAAAATTAGTACAAGAACAAACTGATTATCAATCAAGAGTTAAAGATGCTCTCAAACAATTAATGGAAATTAAAAAAAGTAAACAACGTATAAAACGTTAAATTAATTTTTCATAAAAAATAAAGGCACTTAATAGTGCCTTTCTTTGTGCCAAATATTTATATACTGTAATGAAATTATTTAACAACTTACATAATATTATTTTAGAACAAACTACTCCTTGGCATGTTAAAGTTTTCGAGAGTGAGGACTTTGACTCACTATGGCCAATAACAAAAATGTTTGGTGGTGATTTACATGAAATTTATAAAGCTGTGGAGAGAATTGATAATAGTCCACATCCTTTTAGTAAAGGAGAAGCTTTTCTTAGACATATAAGTCAGTACTGGCCTTGGGATGAACAACCTCTATACCATGTTATTAACGCTTTAGGGGGTATGGATAGATGGAGACGGGGAATGTTAGATAATGATTTACTAGACATATACGTTCACCAACCTTATATAGAGGAAATTTCAAATCTTCGTTATGATAAAGACCGAATTATATTAGAATTATTAGATGGTGAGGAACACAAGTTATTTGGTGGTTCAGATTATAATGGTGATGATTGTAGATATGTTGCTAAACAAATATTCAGTGAAGAAGGTTTGGATTGGGAACCTTATGATGTAGATGAAAAATTAGAGGATTTAATAGAGATGTTATCACCAGAAAATTATATTAAGTTAGTTCGTCATATAGGAATAGAATTTCAAAATCAAGAAGTAGATGCATGGAGAGAAGAGTTTGACCAGGTTAGAGAGGATAATGGTAAAGTGATTATAACCCCTCGTTTTATGAATGGTTTTCTTCCGGACAATGAAAGTACTAGATATAATTTAGCTGTTCTTATTGGTAATACACCTGAGTTAGCTGATTTAGAGATTGAGATAAAAAATGCTTATAGTAGAGCATATAATGATGTTATTATCAATCAGTATTATGAGGATTATAATGATGCACTTGAAGAGTTATTGGGTCCACCGATAAAACAAGGTTACGCTCCGGTTTATAACTGGGTGAAAAATCCTGAGACAGGAAAAAGAGAAGAGAAAAAAAGTGAAGTTACCTTTAAGTCCTTTGATGTAACTGATTTGGCGAGAAGTGTAATAACTAGACATGCACATGATATAGATAGTCCTGAGGATTTTATAAATCTTCTAGATGAGTATGATTATAATACTCTTTGTCCTAGTGTGGATGACTACCCTTATGATGAAGAAGAAGTGAAAAATCAGTACCAAGAGTTATTGTGGGACTATTTATAATAAAATAATAAAAATAAAAACAAAAACTAAAAATTATGTCAAAAAATTTTTACACTAGAGAGCAGATTGAGACTGCTGTAAAATCAAAGGGTTACAAATGGTTCGATGATAAGGACAATAAAGGATACGATGTTAATATCGTAGGGGTGAGAAATGCAGAAACTGGTGATAGAGTAACTAATAGGTTTGATGATTTTGTTACTATTTCCTATAAGAAAAATGGTGAATGGAAATTTTTCTGTTTTGAAGCTACTACTGACCCAGGTGACGATTATATGAATGACCCAATAGTAAAATCAAAAGGATGTGCTATTTTAAAAGAAGGTCAATATAGGGGTTCACACAAAATTAGATTACACCAAGGAAAATACCCAGCTCTAGGACAAAAAAAGAATGTTAAGGTTTATAGAGATAATGATAGAGATGGTAATTACGATAGAAATGAGGCTACCATAGATGAAGGTTTATTTGGTATTAACATTCACAGAGCAACTTCTAGAGAAGGTAAGACTTCTACCTATGTGGATAAATGGTCAGCTGGATGTCAAGTGATTGCTAGTAATGATGATTGGAAAAAATTCATGGCTATATGTGAAAAAGCTAAGGATATTCATGGTAATTCATTCTCCTATACTTTACTAAGTTCTAAAGATATTGTTTAAAAACTAAAACATATTTTATTATTAAAAGAGGGTTTACCCCTCTTTTTCTTTTTCTTAACTTTTTACCAAATTAAAAAGAATATGAAAATAGTAACCCACAAATTTAGAATTAAAGAAGACCAGATTTGTTATTTGGTAAATCTCGTTGATTATAATGGTCATCCCTTAGAAAGTCACGTAGCCATGAATAATAAAGAAAAATCTGAAGTATCTAAAGAACTTGCTGATAGACATAAGGTGGAAACGGTTTTTCATAATTCAGGATTTTCTATTGTAGAGTAATATGACTAACGAAGAATTACAAGAAAAATTAAACTCAATTAAAAAAAAGCTAGAAAAAGCACATCAAGAAAACAACGAAGAAAAAATAAATCATTATGTTTCTTTAATTAATGACTTGTGGAAAGAAGCTAGTGTGGAGATGTTAGCTAACGCTGAAAAAGCTGGGATTTATACTCCAGATAAATCTTAATAAATTATTATCTAATAGTTTGAATTTACCTGATATATTTTATACATTTAAATATTAAAAAATAAACTTATGACTGAATTTGAAAAATACGTAAAAAGTGATTTTGGTGTTGGTTCCACGACACTACATGATTACAAAAATTCTATGACTCCAATGGTAATAGAAGAAAGAGAAATGAGAGCTGTATCGATGAGTGTATTCGATAGATTAATGATGGAAAGAATAATATGGTGTGCAGGACCTGTAAATGATAGGATGAGTATTATAGTGCAGGCTCAACTCATGTTTTTAGATTCTTTATCATCTGAAGATATTACATTACATGTAGATACACCTGGAGGTAGTGTTAAATCTGGGTTAGGTATTGTGGATGTTATGGACTATATTAAATGTGATATAGCTACTGTTAACACAGGAATGGCCGCTAGTATGGGTTCCATATTATTGGGGGCTGGTACAAAAGGAAAAAGGTCTTCACTTAGATTTAGTAAAACTATGTTACATCAAAGTTCTGGGGGTGCTGTAGGAAATATACAAGACGCGAGAATTAGTATGAAAGAGTGGGAAAAAACTAATGACATTTTATTTGAGTTACTGGGTGAATATTGTGATAAAGACCCTAAGAAAGTTATGGAAGACGCAAGTAGAGATAAGTGGTTAACCTCCCAAGAAGCTTTAGAATATGGTATTATCGATGAAGTTATAGGTTTAAAGTAATATTTATTAATCATTAAACCTAATGTATGCTAATAGTAGAAGTAAAAAAAGGAAACGTTGACCGTGCGTTAAAAATTATGAGAAGAAAAGTTAAGTTAACTAAACAAATAGTTAAATTACGTCAAGGAAAACATTTTATCAAAAAATCAGAAAGAAAAAGATTACAATTACAAAAAGCTAGATATCGTCAACAATATCTAGATGAAATGGATTAAGTTGTTAACTTACTAATTAATTCTTGTTTCTCAACATCACTTAATTTATCTATGTGTTGTCTATATTCAATATAATCCCGTATAACTTCTTCTACTGATTTATCTTCCATTTTAGCTCTTCTTTCAAATCCAGCTTTTTGTGCATCTAATTCATAGTCTTGTGTGTAGTATTCGAATGGTGTTAAATTTAAACTTTTTTGTGTTAAATCTTCATCTGGTAAATCTGGTCTTTCTGGGTCTAATTCCTGCAATACATGTTCTATTTCATGTCTTATATATTCTGATAATACAATATATAAACTTTCGTAATATTTTTCATTAAATTCTGGAGATAAAGATATATCGACATATATGGTGTCATTAAACTCCCCACCCATATATGCATCTACGGTAAAATCATCTTCTTCGGTATTTTCTAAAATATTTAATTCTAGATTAAACTTTAATTCTCCATATTCGTATTCATCACCATCAATATCACTATAATAATCAGGTAATAAAACTATTTCATCCCCACCTTCAAAGAGTTTTACAATATCAAAAATATCTTTAACGACATCGGTAGTAGCTTTTTCTGCAATCCTAGCCATGTAAACTTCTTCATGTAATTTACTTTCATTAAGTTTTCTGTTGTTAATGATGTTGAGTTCTAAAATAGATTTATATTTATTTAAATTTTTAGTATCAACGTTTTCTAGTGATTTGGTGAGTGGTATGTTTAACCACTTTATTTTGTTTTCTTGTTCCACTAACCATTTAAGGTTTTTGTTATCCAAACTTTCATCAATTAAACTTAACTTACCTATTCTTTCATCTGTAATTACCCTACTATCTTTAAATCTTTCACTTAATACTTTTCCTACCCACATACCTTCTTCTACAACATCATCTTCAAGTTCATTATCAATTATTTTATCTGTTCTTATTTTTTTTAATCTTAAAACTAAAGAATTAAATAAATTTTTAATATAGAATATACCCACCGACACCAAAGCACCTTTTAAATAAGAAGATAGTGCTGTAATATCAAATCCAACCTCACCTATTATTCTATTAGTGACATCTAATATAGGTACTAGTAAGAATGTATACCCTAGAAGTTCAGCTAAAGATGACACAGTAAATCCAGCTTTCTCAACTACTTTTAACGATATATTTTCAAAATCTTTTAATAATTCTACCACTTTATTTACATAACCACCTAAACCTCTACCCTTAACTTCTTCTCTCAGTCTTTGAATATCTTTTATTGTATTAATACTTAGGTAGGATAATGCGGATAAAAATATTAAGATTATTTCCCCTTCACTCAATGTTGGGTACTGCCCTTCTAGTAGTTTTTTAACAAACCCAAACATCCCACTAATCCCAAAACCAAATGTTCCTACGAATTGTAGTTGTACTCCCATATCTGAAAGTGTTTTTTGGAACATGGATTTTGTAGGTTCTTGTTCTGGGTATTGCTCCTCTAGTCTATCAGGAGCGTCCATAGCTATTGCCTCTGTATCCATCATATTTTCCCAATCTCCTATTGGGTTTTGTATTCTTGGTTCACCTTCTTCATTGTAGTCAGAGGTACCAGTATCAGTTAATTTAATTAGTGTTAATTTATATGGTTCTATAATTTTACTTACTGGGACTCCAGCACTTTCTAATTTTTTCATAAAGTTATAGAGTGTGTAGTAATCTTGTTTTAAGGTACCATCACTTGGGTGAGACTTTCCTACCTCTAAATAACCATGTGGTGGTGGAAACTCGTCCATACATTTTCCTTCACAATTAGGGTCAACACCATTTTCACCACAATAACATCTAAATTCCTCTACTATATCATATAACACATCAAATAGTAGGATTGAGTGAATCCAATCTAAGTTTGTGTTATCTAATATTTCTAATTGGTCATGGAGGGTTGGTAGTCCGGTTTCATCTACCACTCGTCTTACTTGTTCATCAGAATCTAGGTCTAGAGCATCATAATTAAATATGTCAGACCAAGCTACACTAGAATCTAAAAGTCCTAATTTTTTTCCTTCATGAACACCTATTGATAGATTATCTAAGGCCTGTTCAAAGTTAGCATTGGGTCTACTGAAACCTTCTCCATATGTTGAGGGGTGATAAGTGTTGTATAGGTCACTATATAATTGACGACCATGCTTCGGCCAAAAATCTTTCATGTACCTCTTAACTAAATCTATATTGATTGAATTTTCCATCAAATATAAATATCTGGTGGTTTAGTAAGTATGGGCGTTATTATTTATGTCTTCGATAATTTGGTCAAAACATTCTTGTACTTCATCGAAGTGAATATCTGGTGTTAATAATTTTGCTGTGTCTAAATGGTCATCCACTATAATGACAGTAGGTACAAATTCAATATTTAATGTTTTACAGATTTCTTCCCACTCTTCTTCATTTTCATCTACGTCTGTAACTTCATAATTTAAATTATGATTATCTAACATTTGTTTTAATTCTGTACAGTAAGGGCAGTCTTTCGTTGAGTATACGTGAATTTTTTTTGTCATTTTAAAATCCTATTTTAGTTTTTTTATTATTTTCTATACCTAAATTATCCTCATAGTTATATATATCCGATAAAGGCATTGGTTTGTCAGTAATATAATCTATATTTAATGATTTAAGTAATTTATTGGTTTTGTCAATATCTAAGTTATCAAATTTGTATTCGGCTATTAGCCTACCTTTTCTTAATAAGGCTTCATCAATTAATTGTCTTTCTGTATTAAACGTAGCGACTATTTGGGTTTTTAGACAGTCACCTAAGATACCATCACTTAGATTTAAGAGATTAGATACTGCTGTTTCGTTTCCGTTTCCATTTCTATTTTTTACAACTTTTTCAGCATCTTCAATAATTAAAACTGAGTTTGGGTATTTCATCATAAAAGGTACAAATTCTGGTGTAGCCAACATATCTACCATATTATTAGGTAAAAAGATTACTTCTTTATTTATTAACCTAGTTAAATGTTTAATGTAAGTTGTTTTACCAGTACCTGGTTTACCATGTAAAAGAATAATACCTTTAGCATCTTTTTCTGATAATTTTTTTACTATTTTATTAGATATTTTTTTAAATCCTTTATTGTAATTTTTTTCTAAATTTAACTTATCTTTTCCACTTATATCAAATTTTTGTAATACAAGACCATACTCATCTTTAACAATCAAACCTACTTTTCTATTAGATATATCATTTTTAAACTCATTAATATCAGTTAGTAAATCTTCTATACTACTTTTATTAACATAGTATATTGATATCCAACATTCTTTTTCGTCTTTTGAATTTTCAATTCTTACCAAAAACTTCTGGTTTTGTTTTGCCTCAAATATCTGAGTGATTCCACCATTATTTTTATCACTATTAAGTTCATATGTCGTGATTAACTCCAAATATGGACTTTGGGTAAAGTATTTTAATATTTTTTGATAGTCGAATGGGTAGTCATACCTTAAACTACTAGGTATTGCATTTATTTTATCTCTAAAATATGGTCCCATTGGAAATTCGTCCGCGTAGGCACCTTCATAATATTGTATTTTTTCTTCTTTCATATTTTTTATTAAAATGGTAAATCATCCTCAAATCGGTAGTTGCGTCTACCTCTTTTTTCTACATTTTCTAATCTACCAGTAAATTTACATTCTTTAATTACCTGGGTCTTTTTATATAACCCTTCTTTAGATGTTTCTTTTATTTTTAAATTTAATACATTAACAAATGGTTGTAAATCCTCAGAGACTGTTTGATTGAATCTAGCTCTACTTTGTACATTACTCATTATTTTATTTTTACCTCTAGGGACAAATTCATTAGTTATTCTATTACCCACATCATCTCTTAGTGAAATAATACAGGTATCTCTATGTTCAATATAAGTCTTAACACAATTACTTTGTACACTACTCTCATCTCTATATTCATATGTGTCCCTTAAAACTACCGGTGTCATTGTTTTATTACCAATAGTAATAGGTTGTTGTATGTGGTTTAAAAAGTCTTTATCGTAGATGTGAGTTATTGATGTGGTGTTATTAATCTCATCCACTAAATTTGTCCATTCTTGATGTTCTTCAACAAACTCGTCATAGTTAGTGGCTTTAAGTTTAGGATTTAAACCCTCTGTTTGTAACCTAAATTTTAATCTCCCTAAATGGTCTGAAACTAAATCAGAAATAACATTATTTACATTTTGTGGTTCAAAATTATAATCAGTTAGTAAGGAGTTGAGTATTGATACAAAGTTTCTTTTTTCTTTGGTGGTCAATTCCATATTCATCTGCCAACCCATATTATATTTTTGTGTGAGTAGTTCAGGGTTTAATTCCCTTAATAGGTGTATACCTAAAACTTCTAACATTATCTGATATGATGGTAGTTTAATATCGGTATAGGTATTAAATACTTTTACCGCGTACTTCGAGTATATCCCCTCTTCTTTTAATATTGTTTGTATTAGATTGTTTCCTTTCTTTTTTAATTGTTTAATACCTGGATAGTTATGTGTAAAATAATGCATCCATTTATCTGGTGTTTTAATACCTCTTACCTTTGTAAACCACATACTAGATAGTTCTAGAATATTTGCAGCTTTGTTTAGTTTTGTATTAAATTTAAAGTCTTTTCCACATAACTCATTAATAAGTGATTTTTTACATTTAAATAAACCTACACTTATTTTATCTCTTTTATCATAATATTGTGGATTCTCAATAAACTTATTTAGGTTGTTAAGTGGCATGTTTACACTTAAGTCTATGTCAAATAATATTTCTCCTAGGTTGAAGTAGTCTTTTTTCCAGTATTTAAATGGGTTCTTCATCACAGTAGTATTCTTTTTTCTACCAATATACTGTGTTGTGGTTTTATACATATTATTGTTAACCAAATCAAATGTTACATGAACTACCTCTCTTTGTTTCCAAAAATATTTTGCACCACATTTTCTCCCTTTAACTGTAAAATACCTACTAATCCTAACTTTTTTAGTTACACCTTCATCTACCACTTTTTCCACTACTACAGTAATTCTTTTTAGTTTAGTGTGTACATATGGTGAAAAACATAATTTTTTCCACTCTTCATCATTAAGGTTAGTATGTTGTTTTTTAAATTTAAAAACGACTAAATCTGGATTATCTCTGGAACCCACATTAAATAAGTTTGTGTTTTTATGATTTCTACTTCCACGTTGAAGGGTATTGAACTTTTCGTACTCCTGTGTCCAATACTCTTCGTGTGAAAATTTTTGTAGGGTTATTGTTTCCATGTTAGACGTAAGCTTCAGTAAGTTCCCATAGTTTTTTGTTAACTTCAATTCTGCGGTCTATATTAATGATTGGTCTTAGTTTTTGCATTTTTTCTTTTTTGTCGTTAAATACTAGACCACCCTTTATAAGTTTTTCTTGGACCACATTAAATATTTTCCATAGTTGGTCCCCTCTATCTCCTTGTCGTACTGGAGATAACAAATCTTCTACGTTTAAGTTTTCATTACCTTTTGGGTAACGTGTAAGTAAAGCTTGTGAAGCAAAATCTATTTGTTGGTCGTCATTCAAAGTTACTGAATTTAGTTCTTGCACTTGTGTGATTACTTTAGGTACTACTTCTAACATACCGTCCATAATTTTTCTAATTTCATCAAAACTATACCATTGATGTTTGATTTTTACCTGTTCAAATGTTGTGTCTGCGATAACAAGTCCATTAGAACATACCATCCTAAATAATCCTGCGTGTAGTGTAAAAGCATTTCTACCATCGTGTGAATTTGTTAGTACCACTTCAGGAATTGAGTCACCTATTTTACCTACATCACCATTACGTAATCTTATCATATGTTTTGTAAACATAGCGTCTTTACTATTTCTAGATTTTCTTTGGGATGCGTTAAATGGTTCCCAACCTAATCTTCCCATATCATCTAATACTGTTGCAGTAGATATAAAAGTGTATTTGTTAGAAACTTTTGGTGATTGTTGACTTGCGAAAGCAGATGGGACTAATTCTATTAGTTCAGTTCGGGTAAGTGAATTTTTATTTTTCATTTATTTTATATATTAGATTAAATTTGTACCACAAAGATAATACTTTATAATCGAATAAACAAGAAATTTTTTATATTATTTTTCTTTTGCGAAGGCACTACCGATAAATGCTATTATTGATAGTGTAAGAGATATTGTGGTTGTTATTAACATAAACATATTTCTATCAATCATAATATTAGTTAGTAACCACCATATGGAAGTACCCACCCATAAAATAAATGTTGTTAAGAAAAAAATCATTAGGAATATAATAAACCATGTTAATAATCCTACTTTAAAAACTTCTTTCATTTTCTACTTTTAGTTTTAATTTTATATTATCACCATAAAAAGCTTTATCCAACTCTACTTTAACCTCGTAGTCTTTAGTAACTTCACATATTCTATCTACTACAATTTGTGTATCATAATCTTCTTTTAATATTTCTTTGGCATAATTATCGGTAAATTCATTACCTGTAGGTGGGTAGGGTGGTACTGTTACGTGTATCCCATCCTCTTTACAATGAATGTTTACACCTAACCCTTGGGATTTTAAATCTTTTTCTAAAGTTAATCTAAACCATTTATTTTTGTACCTTTCCATTTTTAGTTTCTTTAGGTGCTGGATTGTACTCTTTTTTAGTTGTTTTTAACCTTTCCATCATTTCTTTAGACTTATTTAATAAATCTTTGTTAGTTTGATGTGTTGTATTTAATTTTCTTTCTGTCATATACTTTTTTTTAAATTTAATAAAAAATTATTTATAAAACAATAGTCTAATTTTTAGAATCTCTTTGGTGAGCTAAATAACATATTAACTTACCTAACACTATAGATATTATAATTGTGATTACTAGTTTCATATTAATCCCAAAATAATAATTTAATTATAACACCTATAATAGCTGAATATACTACCCATAATGCTTTTGTAACATTACCTTTCCAAGATACCACTTCATCCACCTCTTTTAGTTTAGGTTGGGTTTCATTCATAAATTCTGTATTTTTATTAACTTCAACAATTACCCCACTATCTGGATTAAATAATCTTTTTTGTATAGTTCTTATTTCTCCTTTTAGAGATTTTTGACCTTTTTCTAAATCTTCTAACGATTTTTGCATTAATGCTAACTCACCGTTTGGGAGACCTTTTTTAATCTCTTGTAGTTCGGTTAAAACTTCATTTAATATTTGTGTTTGTGTTTGTTTAACCATTATTTACTTCTGTTAATAATTTCTTTTTACCACCATCGTACACATAAGCGTGACCTTCAGATATTAATTGGTTATTTATACATATCGTATTTTCATTACTATCCATTATAAAAATTTCTGCTAACACTCTACCGTATTTACCTACCCCATACGACTTAAGTCTAAAATAGCCTGGTTTTGAAGAGACCTTTTCGAGTAGTTCTTTGTTTCTTTCTTTAGCAGCTAAACCTAATTTCTTTTCTTCAAGGTTTCTTGTTCTGCTTTCCCAAGTATCAATTCCTTTGTATCTGATTCTTTTCTTTACCCAAATATCAAAACCAACATCAATAAGAGCATCGATAGTATCACCATCAACTACTCTTTCTAACTTACCTCGGTATATATACTTGTCCATTAAAATTTATATTTCTAATCCAAGGTTACAAATCATAAATCTAAATTTAGTACAACCTTTTTTATTACATGGGCATAATTTAATTTCTAAAACAGTAAACGTGCCCAATCTAAATGTTAAACTGTATTTTTCTTTTTTGTTACCGGCATCAAAACCGTTTATCCAATTGATTCTCATGATTCTTTTTATTATATAAATACTACCAAACAAGTTAACTGATTTTAAATATATTTATAATTAATGAAAGATATGATTACAGAAGATATTAAAAGAATTAAAGAACTAATTCTACTAACAGAAGATGATAGTAATGATGTGGGTAAATATATTGACTCTACTTACTTAAAGACTTCTGAACAAGCTGGTATTAGTGATGATGAAACTACTAGAATGGTTGTTAAAACAATTCAGGATGCTATGGACCATAATATGAAGTTGGTGATGATAAGACCTGAATTTGTTAATTTAGCAGACCAAATGATTAAAGAATATGATTCAGACCTTTTAGTTGGTACTGTTATTGGTTTCCCTGATGGGGATGATAGTATAGGTGAAAAAATGGATGAAGCTATGGAAGCTATTAATAATAATGTTGATGAATTAGATTTTGTTGTAGATTATAAGGCATTTAAAAATGGTGATTTAGATAAGGTTAGAAAAGAAGTTAGTGATGGTACTTCTGTTGGGGTTGGTGAAGATAAGGTCGTAAAATGGATTATAGAGTCTGCTGCTTTAACTAGTGACCAAGTTGCTGAATTAACAAGTTTGATTAGAGATGTCGTTATAGAGACTGTTGGTGAACAAAAAGCGGGTAATGTTTTTGTTAAGACTTCTACTGGATTTTATAAACCTGAAGATGGTGGTCCTGGTGGTGCGACTGTAGATGATGTATCAATAATGTCTTTAAATGCTGGACCTTTAAAGGTTAAAGCTTCTGGTGGTATTTATAGTAGAGAAGATTTAGAAAAAATGGTAGATGCAGGAGCTTCAAGAATTGGTACTTCTGCAGGTCTAGAAATAATAAAAGGTGAAAAAGCCAATACTGATTACTAATGAAAAATTTAATTAAAAAAATATTAAAAGAAGAGATAGTTAATGATGTTACTGACATCCAAGACGAATTATTAATGATGCCACTAGATGCACGTAAAAAATTACGTGATAACTTAGCTGACTACATAGATTTAGGTGTAGAAGAGGGGTCTGTAGAAATGGATGAACAAATATCATATAAGGGTATTCCTGAAATTAAAGCAAAAACTACTGTAGGTAAGTTAATTAAGTGGGTTAAACGTTTTATAACTGATAAGGCTACTAATTTCTTAATTAATGCTTCAATGGGTGAAATTCAAGACACTATAGAAATTTTAGATGTGATGGACCCAGAATCTACTGTTGGAATATTTAAACCGAAAGCTATGTATCTTGGTGGTGGTATTGATTTTGCAAAAGATGCTGTTTCTTGGAGGGGTCAAGTAGAGGACTTTTTTGGGCCTACTCATGTTGTAAAAGATGAAAGATTACTTACTCTTGTAACTACAGGTGACCTAAGTTATCAAGGATTATCTACACCGGCACTTTTAAATCCTATGAGAGCAGAAACGGTTAGAGAGGCAGATAAAGAGTTCCAAGATATGTTTAAGAAATGGAAATCTAATCAGTTAACACCAGAAGAATTTAAAATATTCCAAGAAAAAATAAGAGAACAAATTGTACATCAAGATTTATACATGTTACAAGTCTGTGATACTAATCTAATTAACTTCGATGGTACGGCTGGAGCAGGGACTTTCGGTGAGGCTCAAATATCAGCTCTTAAAAATCAACAAGTATTTTTATGGTTAACAAATGGTATGAAATTATCTAATGTATCTCCTTGGTTATTACCTTCGGTTACTAAGGTATTGGTTGAGGATGAGTTGTGGCCTTTCTTAAGTAATTTTAAGTAGTTCTTTCACCATCATACACATGTTTCACAACTGGAAATCTTAATGAGTGACAACCATCCTGGTTAAGAGTTTCTTCAAAGTACTGTACTGTGATTGTTTTTCCAACTAAACTATCTGG
>Ga0163110_10000376_pt1 | contig 20544 bp, 20 predicted proteins | sample CRUFie1St17metaG_FD_108703 | JGI IMG/M metagenome (GOLD analysis project Ga0163110, IMG submission 108703) | Marine microbial communities from the Costa Rica Dome - CRUD Field 142mm St17 metaG | ecosystem: Environmental > Aquatic > Marine > Oceanic > Photic zone | place: Costa Rica: the Eastern...
GCTTAAAAATAGGTAAAAATACTTGGGAATATTTGTTAGATTGTTAATAATTAATTAAAACATTTATCAAATATTTATGGATTCTAATTTTTCATCATTAAAAAAAATCGAACAGAAAATAAATGGTTCTAGAAAGCTATCTAATTATTTAGTTGGGGGGATGCTAACTATAGGTGGAGTTGGCTTTATACTTGCATCTTTATCAAGTTATACGGGAAGGGATCTTTTGCCTCTTGGAAACCCCTCGAGTTTGCTTTTTATACCTCAAGGAATAATTATGGGTGCTTATGGAGTAATTGCAAATTTATTAAATATTTATCTTTGGTATATGGTATCTATAAACTTTGGGTCTGGGTTCAATAAATTTGATAAAGATGCAAAAGTAGTAGAGATTAGCAGGAAAGGACTTTTTAAAGAAATAAATGTGAAGATTTCTTTTGATGAAATTAAATCTGTAAAACTTGATATAAGCGAGGGATTTAATCCAAGGAGAAGAATAGGATTAGTTCTGAAGGGGAGAAAAAAAATAATGCCATTGAGTAGTTCAAGTGATTTAAAACCTCTTCTTCAAGTTGAAGAGGAAGGCGCTAGATTGGCTAAGTTCTTAAGTGTAAATCTTGAGGGGATTAAATAATTTCCTTCTTAAACTTTAAAAAATTTGTTTTTAATCTTTTAATTTTAATGCTACTTTCGAGTTGCAAATTTAGAATTGAAAAAGATTCAGAATATTATTGTAAAATTTACTACCTTGATTGTATTAAAGAAAATATTATTGTTACTTTTACCACTAACAAAGGCAATTTTGATATTGAATTATTTGGCTCTTCAAACCCATTGACAGTCTCAAATTTTATAAAAAATATTTCTAATAATATTTATGAAAATTCAAAGTTCTACGATTTAATTGAATACCCTAATACAAAAATCATTCGTGGAGGTAAATTTAATAAAAATGAAAAATACAACTATAATAAATCCAGCAAAAACATCCCCCTAGAAATTCAACTTACAAATAAGAAAGAACCAATATATAACAAAGAGATAGTTGATCCTTTGGAATTTAAATTTTTGAAAAATACTTTTCAAAAAGGTTCAATCTCCATGGAAAAGATTGGTAAAACAAGATCCTCCTCTACGGAGTTTTTTATTTCAACTCAAAAAACAGTTGTTCTTGAAGGAAGATATTCAGTTTTTGGAAAAGTCATTAATGGATTTGAAATTTTAGAAAACCTTGACACTAGTGACTATATTTTGAAAATTGAGTTCAGAAATTAGATATCAAAACTATATTTATTTATTTTAAGCATCTCTGTATTTACACCTGATGAACGCTTAAGAGCAATTTTACCTGTTCTAGCAATTTCTAATATTCCATATGGCTCAAGTAATTTTTCCAAAGCAACTAACTTACCTGGGTCTCCAACAACTTCAAGAGTGAGAGCAATATCAGATACGTCAACTACTTTAGCTCTAAAAATTTGTACTAAATCAAGAATTTGTCCTCTTGTTTCATCTTTACTAGAAACTTTTAGTAACATTAATTCTCTCTCTACAGCTGCAAGGTTTGATAGATCCGCAACTCCTAAAACATTAAATAATTTATTAAGTTGTTTTGTCATTTGCTGAAGAGTTTTATTATCTCCTTCAACTACCATGGTTAACCTAGACATTCCTTTGGTTTCAGCAGGACCTACTGCAAGACTATCTATATTAAAACCTCTTCTAGCAAATAAACCTGAAATCCTACTTAAAGCTCCAGATTCATCTTCAACTAAAACTGATAATGTGTGTTTCATGTGTTAAAAAATTTTAATTCTTTGATCCATTCATGAGAAATGTTATTGAACTTTTTTGGATCCTCATCATGTACGCAATGCCCAGAATTCGCTACTATTTTTAATTTTACCCAAGGATAGAGATTTGCAATCCTTTTCCCAAAAAATAATGGGATGAAAGTATCTTTTTCTCCCCAAATAATCATCATGGGTACTTTTTTATATTTACTTAGATTATTAAGTAGATATGAAGACTTCAGTTTAGTTGATCTAGTTAACATTCCAAATAACATTGCTCTTAAAGATCCTGAAGCGGTATTTCTTTGAACTGGCTTTGTGATTAAAGTAATTAATGTTTTGTCTATGTTCGTTTTTTTGAAGTATGCAGAATTTAGACCCAAATTAATTATTTTGAATTTTAAAATCAAGAAAAGTATTATTTCGATAGGGATTAATTTTGTAAAAATTTTAATAAAACTAATTTTTAATTTTTGATATATTTTTTTTCTATTCTCTTTGAAATTCTCAAGACTTACTGGATCAGGTAATGGGGAAGCTATCAAGGCTTCTACTTCTTCAGGGATTGCTACTGCGCATGTTAAAGCAACAAGTCCACCCAAAGAATTACCAATGATAATTATTTTTTTTGAATGGATTGGTCTGATTACTTCCGTTATAAAATCTATTATTTGATCACACCAAACACCATTATCTAACCTTCCAATTTGATTAATTCCTGGTTGATCAGATTCACCAAATCCTAAAAGATCTATTGAGTAAACAGCATATCCCTTTTCTGCAAAGGGAAGAATATTATTTCTCCAATGAGCACTGCTGGCGCCAAATCCATGAAGAAGCAAAATGGGAATATTACTTTTTTGATTTTCTACATTCCATGCAATCTTAAAGCCGTTCCAATTCCAATATTTGAAACTTTTATTGGAAAGTAAATTTAAGCTCATGTTTTGGAAGAAAATTTAATTTAATTAAATAGTTACTTATATTATCTATCCTTTAATAAATAAAGTGCAATAATAAAATTAAATTAATCCACTCAATCATATTCAAATTGGCTCAGGAGATCTTCACTATTGCAGCAGTATTTTGGGTCCTAATACCTATTGGGCTCATAGGGGGAGCACTTTTACTAAAATATCAAGGAGATTAATTCTCGCGAATTTATTCAAAATTAGGTTAATCTCTGTTGGTGAAGTATATTCGTAGGTATGAAAATTCTTTTGGTAGGAGCTACAGGTACTCTTGGTAGGCAAATTGCAAAAAATGCTGTTGAAAGTGGCCACGAAGTTAGATGCATTGTAAGAAATCCTAGAAAAGCCTCTTTTTTACAGGAATGGGGTTGTGAACTTACTAAAGGGGATTTACTGAGGAAGGATGATATTAACTATGCCTTGCAAGATATTGAGGTGGTAGTAGATGCAGCCACAAGTCGTCCAGAGGATAGTAAAAGTATCTATGAGACTGATTGGGAAGGTAAATTAAATCTATACAATGAGTGTGAAAAAAAAGGTATTAAAAGAGTTATTTTCTTATCAATACTCTTAACAGAACAATTTAGAAATGTACCTTTAATGGATGTAAAATATTGTACTGAAAAGCTCCTAGAAAATTCTAGTTTTGACTATACGATTTTTAAATGTGCTGCGTTTATGCAAGGCGTAATTGGTCAATTTGCTATTCCAATACTTGACAGCCAAGCGGTATGGATGAGTGGAACTCCTACTAAAATTGCTTATATAAACACGCAAGATATGGCTAGAATTATAGTTGCTTCTTTAGATAATCCTAAAACTCACCGACTTTCTCTCCCATTAGTAGGTCCAAAGGCATGGGATGCAAATGAAATAATTGCTTTGTGCGAAAAACATAGCAAGAGAAAAGCTAAAGTTTTTCGCGTAGCAGATTTTATCCTTAAGGCTACTCAGTCAGCGGTATCTTTCTTCCAGGATTCTTTAAATGTTGCGGAGAGACTTGCTTTTGCTGAAGTGACAAGTAGTGGTAAAGAGTTAAATGCAGATATGAAAAAAACTTTGGATTTGCTTGATATTAATGAAAGTGAAATGACTTCCCTAGAAAGCTACATACAAGAATACTATCAGCAAATTTTGAGAAGATTAAAAGAATTGGAGGTTGACTTGGATATTGAAGAGAAGAAAAGATTACCCTTTTGAGTTGCCTTCCTTTTTGTTTGATAGTATACTTGTACTATACTTTAAAGATAAATATGTCTTTAGCTCGTTCAAAAAATTTAGAGAGAAAATTAAACCTACTCTCTATTGAAGCCACCACTGAACTTAATAAAGTTTGTGAGTCTAATCTATGGGAGACATTAGGTTTTATTTATTTTGATCAACTTGATAATAAAGATAAAATAGCTAAGGCTAATTTTTATTATGGTCAATTGCAGTTAGTAAAAGAATTGAAATCATTTTGTTAGCTGTATTTCTAAAGTAATTTCATTATGTTTCTCAATCTTCTATAAATCCCCTTTATTCTTTGTTCTGATAATATATATATATCTAGTAACTAGGATTTTTAATGATTGAGACCTCAGGTGTTATTGAAAAAGAACAAGGAAATGGTTTTTATTTGGTAACCCTTGAGCAACCTGAAGGTCACCAATGCCTTTGTAGAGCTGCTGGCAAATTAACTAAATTCAGGATTAAACTATTAGCAGGAGATAAGGTTTTAGTTGAAATCAGTCCTTACGATTTAACAAGGGGAAGAATAACTTATCGTGAAAGAAATGCTGGTGGATCTTCAAAAACGATAAATTCAAAGCAAAACAATAACCGAAAAAAATAGATATTTTTAATGAATTAGACTTTTTATAGCTTCTTTAAATTCACTTCTTTGTTTAACTCCTTTCCACTGTCTTTTAAGAAGTTTATCTTTGAAAAGTTGAACTGTTGGAGTACCATTGATTCCAGCTTGCTTTGCTATTTCTTGATCTTTATCAATATCTATCTCAATTCCTTGTACCTGTCCGTTTAATTCATTAATTACTCTTTTTAATTGAGGTTTTAGTACATGACAAGGACCGCAACTTGGTGAGCTAAAGATGACCAGAATTGGTTTAGAACTTTCATGATATAGCTTTCTTAGTGCATAACTTCCTTTTTGCCATTCCGAATTAAAATCAAACGTTCCTTCATTCGTATCTTCGTCATCATTATTTATAGAACTTTCTAATTTTTCAGGTTCAGGTTGTTCTCTTGTAATTATTTTGGCTAAATTTTTCTCTGAAAGCCATCTCTCTGCAGCTAATGCTGCCATGCATCCACTACCTGCAGCGGTTACTCCTTGCCTCCACTCTGCATCAGCAACATCTCCTGCGGCAAATATTCCTTCGATTGATGTTTCTGGTCTTCCGGTTTTACACTTTATATAACCTCGGCTATCTATTTCTACTTGATTATCTAAAAATCCCGTATTTGGAGTATGACCAATAGCATAAAAGAGACCTTTAACTTTAATATCCTCTTGATTTGAATTTAAATCAATGGTTCGAATATTTTCTAGCCATTCGCTTCCAAGCGCCTCAGTAACCGAGGTATTCCAGTGGATTTCAATTTTGGGATTAGCTTTAACTCTATCAATCATCGCAGCGCTTGCTCTGAGTTTATTTGATCTAACAATTAAGTGTACTTTGCTTCCATATTTAGTAAGATAAACAGCCTCCTCACATGCAGAGTCCCCTCCCCCGACAACCGCTAAATCAGCTTGTCTGAATTGAGGTGTTGCTCCATCACAAATTGCACATGCACTTATTCCTTTGCTCCAAAAGAGATCTTCGTTAATAATTCCTAATCTATTTGCACTAGCACCAGTCGCAATGATTACAGAATTAGATTTTATTTTCTCTTCTAAAGTTATTATTTCAAAATGCTTTTCAACACAATTGATTGAAGTCACATCACTTTCTATTAATTTTGTACCCCATCTAACAGCTTGAGATTTCATTAAATCCATTAAATCAGGACCTAACACCCCATCGGGAAAACCAGGAAAATTTTCCACGAATGTTGTAGTCATTAATTGACCGCCTGGAATTCCTCCAGAGGTGAAACCAGTTATAAGCAAGGGTTGAAGATTAGCTCTCGCTGCATATATAGCAGCGGTATAACCTGCAGGGCCAGAGCCTATAATTACGATATTTTCGGTGCCAAGGTTGTTGACTAGATTATCCATAGTTTTTTATTTTAATTTTTATTCTAGATACTAAAAATTAAAAATATTATTTTAAAATTAATTTATATTAAATACTAATACTTATCTTCAATTTTTTTATTCAAAAGATATTTTAAATTTTTGGGAAAATCCATTACATATTTTGAAAGATTAGTATTTTCTTGGCCTATATTTACAATCCACTCTCTAAATTCTTCTGCTATCGCATAACTATCTTCATATTTCTCTAATTTATCCATAACAGTAATTCTGTTAGATGCCCAGGAAGTAGCTATGTCTATTCTGCGCTTAGGTAAATTTCCCATAGTACTTTTTTGTTTACATATAGGAAAGCATATTTTTGGAGGAACTATTAGTTATATTTGGTACAAATTAGTATTAAATAACAAAAATTTTTGTTTTTATTTATATTTGGTCAATTATTAAGGTCAAATATAAAGAAAATATAAAGAAATCCTAGACTGCTTCGGTGTGATTGGTCAAAAGCCTTTCAACTTCGTCAAAACCCTCTTTTGCTGAATTAAGAGCTAATTGTTTGCTTATATGTTCCTCTGAAATAAGTTTAGAAGAAATCTTTTCTAGTAATATTTCTTTCTTATCCCTCAAAGATTTTATTATTTCCTCTTCGATAATTGTTTTGATTGCTTTTGAGATGATCTTTTTATCATTTGCCTCCTCAAATGTTCCTTGAACTAATTCTTGGATGAATAATCTGTGAACTTCGCTACTTCTTAGGAAGCTTTCTGTGGCATTTATTATCCCCTCGACTAAAGCCTCGTCTGGCTCAGAATCATTTTCGGCTAATTTAAACTCCCAATCTAAATGTCTTCTTTGCCAGCCAGAAGAGTGAAGACTAGGCATAACTGTCTGAGAGTATGTATCTACTGACATTTCGTAGATTCGTTCAGCCAACTTTTCACACCATTCTCTACCATGCTTTTGTAAATTTTTCTGCATAGCTTGTCTTGGTACAGCATGGCCCCCATGGTGACTATGGCAAACACCATCAGGACACTCAATAGCTTTTATACTCATTTGTTTGTTAGTTCAACATATTTTCTTATATAGCTAATTTTTTAAAAAAAGAAAATATATCTTTAATAAAATTCTAAGACTTTTATGATAAATCTATATATCCTTAAATTGTCTAAGATTTTTTAAATTGACAAAATTTCTAATTCCATGTGAGGAAGCCCATGGTGAAAGCAGAGTTTCGGCTACTCCAGAAACTGTTAAGAAGTTAAAAACACTTGGCTGTGAAATTTTAATTGAAAATTCAGCAGGAGTACTATCAGGGTTTAATGACTTTTCTTATGAAAAAAATGGTGGGGTAATCTTTGCTAAAAATGATAATAATGCTTGGGAAAATGCCGATATCATTTTTTGTATTAATTGTCCTGATGATGTGAGATTAAAGAAATTGAAAAAAGGAGCCTTAATAGTAGGTTTGTTAAATCCATTTGGAAATAAACAACTTGCTAAACTTTTATTTGATCAAAATTTATCAGCGATTTCTCTAGAATTACTTCCTAGAATAAGCAGAGCGCAATCTTGCGATGTACTTTCTTCTCAGGCTAATATCGCCGGTTATAAATCGGTTTTATTAGCAGCAAGCGAATTAGATAGATATTTCCCAATGTTAATGACAGCAGCGGGTACAGTGCAACCTGCGAAAGTTGTTGTGCTTGGAGGAGGAGTTGCTGGATTGCAAGCAGTTGCGACTGCAAAAAGATTAGGTGCTTTGGTATTCGTTTCTGATATTAGACCAGCTGTTAAAGAGCAAGTTGAATCACTAGGGGCAAAGTTTATTAAACTGCCAGAAATTGAGGAAAAACCATCTGAATCAGGCGGATATGCAAAGGCTGTTTCTACTAAATTTCTTGAAGAACAAAGAGAAATACTCTCTAAACATTTGTCTGAAGCTGATGTTGCCATTTGTACAGCACAAGTTCTGGGAAAGAAAGCTCCAGTACTTATAAATGAAAAAATGCTAGAAAAAATGAGGCCTGGTTCTGTGGTAGTCGACTTAGCTGTTTCTCAAGGTGGCAATTGTGTAAATACTAAGCCAAATCAAACGATTATTAATAATGGAGTAAAACTTATAGGTGCGCCTGACTTGGCAGCATCTGTTCCTTATCACGCTAGTAGTTTGTATTCTAGAAATTTAAATGCGCTTATAACGCCATTCATCAAAGAAGGCAATTTAGAGATTGATAAAAATGATGAAATCATAGAAGGTTGTTTAATCAGCGATAAAGGAGCTATCCTTCAAGAAAAAGTTTTTGAACTAGGAGCAAGTATTTAGAAATGGATTTTGCACAAGCTTTTTGGATATTGTTATTAGGAAGCCTTTTGGGGTTGGAATTAATAGGTAAAGTTCCTCCTACACTTCATACTCCTCTAATGAGTGGGGCTAATGCTATTTCAGGAATCACAATGTTAGCAGCACTAACTTTGATAATTCAGGCAAAAAATAATCTACCCCTTTTGTTAATAGGTTCAATATCGCTTGGGTTTGCTTTATTTAATGTTGTTGGAGGTTTTTTTGTTACAGATAGGATGCTTGCAATGTTTAATCGTAAACCTTCTAAAAATTCAAAATTAAAATGAATATCACATTAATTCAATCATTAATTAATCTTCTCTCAGTTTTATTTTTAGCACTTGGAATAAAAGGTTTATCAAAAGTTAGGTCAGCTAGAGAAGCTAATAGACTTGCTGCTTTTGCGATGTTTCTATCAGTCGTCGGTCTTCTTTTTTACTATTTAGGAACAAATGGTATAACCCAACAATCATGGCTATGGATAATAGTTGGATCTTTTATAGGAAGCTTATTTGGGGCAATTCTTGCAAAAAAAGTTCCAATGACATCTATGCCTGAAACAGTGGCTCTGTTTAATGGTTGTGGAGGGATGTCATCTTTGCTCGTTGCTCTTGGAGTAGTATTTTTTCAAAAAAATCAATCCTTAATACAAGATTTATCTATTTCAGTCTCAATATTTGTTGGAGCTATAACCTTTTCAGGTTCAATTATTGCAATGGCAAAGTTGCAAGGTTGGCTATCAACTCCATCTTGGACTCAAAATAAAGTTAGACATTTAATTAATATTTCCATCGCAATAATTTCACTAGTAGCCTTTATAAATTTGATTCAGTCCCCTGATAGTTCAAATATTTGGCTTCTTGTGATTTCATCAACAATATTAGGCATTGGAGTTACATTGCCTATTGGTGGTGCAGATATGCCTGTGGTCATTTCTTTACTTAATAGTTATTCGGGAATTGCAGCTGCAGCAGCTGGTTTTGTAGTAGAAAGCCAATTGCTCATAGTTGCAGGTGCAATGGTAGGAGCTGCTGGTCTAATTCTTACTCAGGTAATGTGTAAAGGAATGAATAGATCTTTAATTTCTGTCCTCTTTGGGGGAACTTTAGCTTCTAAAAGTGAAAAATCTTCTAGTGGTGGTGAATATACCAATATCACATCTTGTAGTGTTGAAGAATGTGCTCTTACATTAGAAGCTGCTAATAAAGTGATCATTGTTCCTGGCTACGGTCTAGCAGTTGCTCAGGCCCAGCATACATTGAGAGAAGTTGCAAAGATCTTAGAACAAAATGATATTGATGTTTGTTATGCAATACATCCAGTAGCGGGAAGAATGCCTGGTCATATGAATGTTTTGCTAGCTGAAGCAGATGTTCCTTATGAGCAACTAAAAGAGATGGATATTGTTAATCCAGATTTTCCTGCAGCTGATGTTGTACTAGTATTGGGTGCAAATGATGTTGTTAATCCACAAGCAAAAAGTGATAAAAATTCGCCATTATACGGAATGCCTGTTTTGGATGTTCAGGAAGCAAGAACTGTTTTTGTAATTAAAAGAGGCATGAGCGCAGGATATTCAGGAATAAAAAATGATTTATTTGATTTGCCAAATACTTCTATGGTTTTTGGAGATGCAAAAAAGGTACTTAGTGAACTCATGACTGAATTAAAGGACTTAGGAATAGGTGCAAAGTAAAATAAAAGAATTAAACGAATTTAGTTTTTTAGAGATTGATAAATTTAGACAAGTATTTCCATGGATAGGAGGGGATCTTCAAACTATTAGAGATACCATATATTTTGATTTTAAATTATCTAAAAAGGTAGAAAAAGTTTTTATTCCAGTAAATAATATTTATTCAGATAATTATATTAAAGATTATCTTTTGGGTTTTTTAGAATTTCCTAAGAATGATATCCCTAAGGGATTAATCATTGTAACCCATGGACTTGGTGGTTCAACAAAAAGATATGGATTAAAAAGAATTTCAAGGAAACTTTTGGAGGAAGGATTTATTGTTTTTAAGTTGAATTTAAGAGGAGCTGGATCAGGAAGATACTTATCAAGTAGTAATTATTCTGCAAAATGTTCACAAGATATTATCTCAGTAGTTAATTTTTTGAGAAAAAAGTTTGAGAAAAAAAAATCATCTAGTAATTTAAACTATAAATATTTTCCAATATTTGGAATTGGTTTATCCCTAGGGGGGACAATATTTCTTAATGCATGTATAGATTACAACATCAATAAAAAAAATAAATTATTTGATGGGCTTGCTTGTGTAAGTAGTCCTCTAGATTTATTGTCCTGTAGTCAATGCATAGATAAACCTAGAAATTTTATTTATCAAAAATGGCTAATTAGTCGCCTTAAGAATCAAGTTTTAAGAAGTCAAATTTATAACAAAGATTTGATCGAAAGAAATATCGTTAAAAGAAAATTAAAAAAAATAAAAACAATTAGAGAATTTGATGATAACTTAACTGCTCCCAGTTGGGGATATAAATCAGTCAATGATTATTATCAAGATGCATCACCTTTAAGAAAACTTATAACTTGTTATGAAACATTACCCCCTTGCCTTCTCATACATGCAAAGGATGATCCCTGGGTTCCCTATAAAGCCACTTTGGAATTAAAAAATCGGATTTCTCAGAATCAAAAAAAGATTTTAATTTTGATAACCAATAAAGGAGGACATAATGGTTTTCACTCATCTAAAGGTTGTTGGTCTGATAATGTCGTAAGCCAATGGATAAATTATAAAGTTATAAATTCAAAGTAATTTAGAGAATTTTTAAGTTTGTAGAGTTTAAAGTTACTTTTTATTTGGCTTTAAAATATTGAAAGTTTTTGTTGATTTCTTCTCTAACAAATGTTCTTGCCCATTTATCAAACTTTAATATATCCTCTAGGTTTGGGGTGTAAGAGATATCTTTCACATGCTTTTCACATGCTTTTTCAATAAATTTTGGTATTTCTAAAAAGGAAATCTGTTCTTGTAAAAACATTTCAACAGTAATCTCATTAGCAGCATTCAATACAGCAGGCATTGTTCCAGAATATTTCCCTGCGGCATAAGCAAGCTCCATACAAGGATATTTTTCTGTATCTGGTTTTTTAAAAGTTAATTCACTTATCTTAGATAAATTCAATCTCTTCCAATTTGTTTTATATCTCTTAGGCCAACTCATAGCATATAAAATTGGCAATTTCATGTCTGGCCAACCTAGCTGAGCTAATACGGAGGAATCTTCCATCTCAATCATTGAGTGAATAATACTTTGAGGGTGTATAACAATTTCAATATCTTCGTAAGGCGTCCCAAATAGATAATGAGCTTCAATCACCTCTAATCCTTTATTCATAAGTGTTGCAGAATCTACAGTTATTTTTTTTCCCATATCCCAATTTGGATGAGAAGTGGCATCAGAAACAGTGACATGCTTTAAATCATCAATTGCCCAATCTCTGAATGCGCCTCCAGAAGCTGTTAAGTGTATGGCTTTTAAACCCTTAGGTATTTCACCTGTTGAAAAATCAGCATTTTCATAATTAGGTAATCCTTGCAAGCACTGAAAGATAGCTGAATGTTCTGAGTCAGCTGGCAAAAGTCTACTCTTTTTTTCTCTTAATGCTGGTATTACTACTGAACCCGCGGCAATTAAAGTTTCTTTATTGGCCAGTGCAATATTTTTTCCTGCATTAATAGCTGACATTGTGGGAATTAAACCAGCACATCCAACGATTCCAGTTATGACAGTATCTGCAGCATCCCATGCTGCAGCAATATTTATACCTTCTTTCCCACAAACAATTAGTGGAGGATTTCCCATCCTTAAGTTGTCAATATTATTTTTTAATTCTTCAAAAAGATTTTCATCTTCAATTGCAATTACTTCTGGTTTATGTTTTCTTACTTGCTCAGTTAACAAATCTATATTTCTTCCTGCTGAGAGAGCTACAACTCTAAATTTATCTGGAAGTTCACTTGCTATTTCAAGAGTTTGCGTTCCTATTGAACCAGTAGAACCAAGAACAGTGATGTATTTCAATTTACTCTTATATTTTTTGTATTTTCCCACTTAAAGGGGGATTTAAAAAAAAAATTTTTCAAATTGGTTTTTTTCTTAAAATTTAGATTCTTATCCATGTTGTAATTTCAGGAGATTGATCGATAAGTTCAATACCTTTTTCTTTTAATAAATTCCTAATATAGTCTGCCTTTTCATAATTTTTTATCATTTTTGCCTCTAATCTTTCATTAATGAGTGACAATATTTCATCTTCTTTTATTCTGCTTTCAGTTAATATTTCCTCTTTTTTTAATCCAAGTACCTCCGACAATTCATTGAGAATTTTAAAGTTTTCTACAAGAAAAAATTTCTCATTTAAAGTTATTTCAAGATTATTTAATCTTTGAAATTGGTTTATGAAGTTTTTTATTGGTTTTGCTAGTTCATAAATAATTGCAATCGCTCCTGCCGTATTGAGGTCATAGCTAAGGGCATCAGTAAACTTGATCTTTTTTTGAGATATTTCATAAAGTACCTTTTCTTTATATTTCTCATCAATTAATTCATCTTGTTCATTATGAGCAAAAGATATTGAGGTACCTTTCGTGATATCTTCTAAAGAAAGCGCTGCATTGATATTTTTCCATGCTTCTGAAGCGCTTTTCAATGCCTCCTTAGTAAAATCTAGAGGTTTTCTATAATTCACGGTTAAAACAAAATACCTCAGAGTCATTGGACTAATTCCTGATTTTGTAAGTTCTCTTATTGTTTTAAAATTTTTCAGGGATTTACTCATTTTCTGTCCATTAACGTTGACCATTCCATTATGAAGCCAATAATTTGCTAGTTTTTTTCCATTTGCAGCTTCTGATTGGGCAATTTCATTTTCATGATGTGGAAAAATTAAATCAGATCCACCTAAATGGATATCAATAGTATCTCCCAGTTCATCTTTAACCATCGCGGAACACTCAATATGCCATCCAGGCCTACCTTTGCCCCAGGGGGAATCAAAATATGGTTCATCATTTTTTGCCTTTTTCCATAGTGCAAAATCTTGGGGATTAATCTTTTTACTATTTTCATTATCTGTCATTCTGCCTTGTTGATTTATATTCTGTGCTTGAATATTTTGATTACTTAGCTTACCGTAGTTTTTATTTTTCAAAACAGAATAATAAACGTCTCCATCTTTAGAATATGCGTAACCTTTTTCCTCAAGAATAGTTATGAAGGAACAGATATTACATATATGATTTGTAGCTCTTGGCATACTATCTGGCCTCATTATCCCCAAAGTATCCATGTCTTTATGAAATTCAGTAATATTTTTTTCAGAGACTTTCTTCATTGAACTATTTTCCTCTTTAGCTCTTCTTAAAATTTTGTCGTCAATATCTGTAAAGTTTTGTACATACCTTACTTTGTACTTGTTGAAAATAAGGAATCTTCTCAAGACATCCCAAGCTATATAGCTTCTCGCATGCCCAAGATGGCATAAATCATATACAGTTACTCCGCAGCAATATATTTTAACTTCTTGATTTATGGGTTTAAAAACCTCGATCCTGTTAGTTAAAGTATTATAAAATTTGATCATCTAATTAATAGTATTTCGTAAATTTATTTTGTATCCATCCAATTATCTCCTATCCCAACATCTACTAAAAGCGGAACACTTAATTTTACACAATCTTGCATTGTCGATTTTACTAGATCAGCTGCAATATCAACAACGTCTTTAGGAGCCTCCAAAACTAGTTCATCATGAACTTGAAGTAAAAGTTTTAAAGGAATTCCTTGCTGGTTTATTCTTTCTTGTAATTTAATCATGGCAATTTTGATTATGTCAGCACTTGATCCTTGAATGGGGGCATTAGCTGCTGCTCTCAAAGATTGAGCTTCCATTCCAGCTTTTCTAGCAGTCTTTAAATCAATCTCATTTGGATCAGTACCTTTTAGTCTACCTAAACCATTTCTATCAAATTTAAACTCCCTTTTTCTTCCAAAAATTGTTTCAACATATCCTCTTGAAAGCGCTAATCTTTCCTGGAGTTCTAAAAATTTAAAAATTTTAGAGTATCTTTCCTTATATTTAATCAAGAATTCTTTGGCTTCATTTATATTTACTCCTGTTGAACGCGCAAATTTTTTAACTCCCATTCCATAAATTACCCCAAAATTTATAGTTTTGCCCACTCTTCTTTCAATAGGAGAAATTTCTTTTTTATCAAAAATTAATTGGGCTGTTAAAGAATGTATATCATCGTTATTATTAAATGCATTTATCAAAATATCTTCTTTAGCTAAGTGTGCAAGAATTCTTAATTCTATTTGTGAATAATCTGCAGATAAAAGTTTAAATCCTACTTCTGGCAAAAATGCTTTACGAATTCTTCTACTGAATTCTGTTCTTACAGGAATATTTTGTAGATTTGGATTGCTGCTACTTAATCTTCCAGTAGTAGTGGCAGCTTGATTAAAGTTAGTATGAACTCTTCCTGTTTTTGAATTAACAAGCAAAGGTAAAGCATCTATATAAGTGCTTAATAATTTGCTAAAAGTTCTATGTTCTATTAGTAAAGGTATAATTTTATGTTCATCAGATAATTTCTCTAAAACTGCAGCATCTGTACTCCATCCTGTTTTTGTTTTTCTAGATTTTTTCTTATCAAGATCAAGTTCTTCAAATAAAATTTCTCCCAGTTGTCTCGGGGAAGCCAGGTTAAAATTTTTACCTGCTAAATCAAAAACTTTTTTCTCAATTTCAAGAAGAGAATCTTTTAATTCATCAGAAAGTTTTTTTAAATAAGGAATATCTACTCTTATTCCACTATTTTCCATTTGGGATAAAACAGGCTCAAGTGGTAATTCGATATCAAATAAAACTTTGGATAATTTTTTATTAGACTCTAATTGATTTAAAAGTAGTTCAGATATTTTTCTTGTAAGAAAAACGTCATAACCACAATAAATGCTGGCTATGGAGATATCTACAAAAGAGAAATTTTTAAGTTTTCCGATTGTTTCTTTAAAAGATTTTGGCTTATATCCAAATTCTCTTAAAGAAATTTCACTCAAACCATGCTTCTCTTGGTTGTTTAAAACATAATCAGCTAATAAAGTGTCAAAAACAACTCCTTTAAGATCTATTCCGTGATTATAAAAAATTTGTCTATCAAACTTACAGTTTTGAAGAGTCTTCTTTTTCTGAGAATTTTCTAACCAACTCTTTAATTTATTAAGAACATCTTCAAGCTTTAATTGTTTAATAGAATTATTAATAGTTATATGACCTGTAGGAATATAAAATAAATCATCAAGTTTGTTGCCTAAACAAAAGCCTATTCCAACCAATTGAGCTTCAATTGGATTAAGACTTGAAGTCTCTGTATCAATAGCTATAAGATTATTTGAAGTCTCTAATCTTTGGACAAAATCATTTAGTTCAGAAAAAGTTTCAACAACTTTAACTTTAATTTCAGGGATGTCATTTTTATTTAAATCAATTTTTGAGCTAGTATTTTTATCATTTTCTAGATCTTTATTATGAATATTTTTGTTGAATCCACCTTTGCTGAAAGTAGCTTTAAAAGTATCTAATTGTCTTAATAAAGTCGATAATTCAAGTTTTTTTAAATATTCTGAAAGACTTTTTTCTTCAATAGAACTAAGCTCATATCCATTCTTTTTGATTAGGGGAACATTGATATCAATTTTTGCTAAATCTCTTGATAAATAGGCGTTATATTTATCATTTTTAAGTTTTTCTATTAATGCACCTTTTATAAATCCACTATAAGATTTATCTTTTACTTTAATAACATTATCTAATTGATCATAAACACCATCTAAATCATTATTTTCTTTTAATAAATTTATGGCTGTTTTGGGACCAATACCTTTTACTCCAGGAATGTTATCGGAACTATCTCCTGTTAAAGCTTTTAGATCAATAACTTTTTCAGGTGTAACTCCTAATTTATGTATTACTCCTTTCTCGTCCATTCGAATTGGATTACCGCTTTTTGCATATGGCCCTCCTCCCATATAAAGGACATAAATATCTTTCTCATCATTTACTAATTGAAATAAGTCTCTATCACCTGAAAGAATATTTACTTGCCATCCATTTGATGCAGCATCATTTGCAATAGTGCCTAGAATATCATCTGCTTCAAAACCAGGTGACTTAAAAATTGGTAAATTTAAGCTTTCCTTCAATATTATTTCTAATTGATCTATATCTTGAAAAAATCTATCTGGAGCAACATCTCTATTAGCTTTATAATTTGGATCGAGATCATGCCTAAAAGTTGGGACTTCTGTATCAAAAGCGATGCATACTCCTTCGGGACTTATGTTTTTACAATTGTCAAGTAAGCTTTTCAAAAATCCATAGGTAACACTAGTAGGAAATCCATCTTTGGTAGTTAATCCTCCATCAGCTCCCTTACTGAAAGCATAAAAACTTCTAAAAGCAAGTGAGTGTCCATCTACTAGAAGTAGTATTGGTTTTTTTGAAATATTCTGAGGCATTTTTAATTATTTCTATTTGACCATGGTGGAATATCTAGAAATATAAGTTCACCTTCTTTTAAACCCTCCACTACAGATGTTTTGCTTCCGCTACTTATACCTAATTCGATCTCTTTAAATATTGGGGAATTATTCTTACCAACTACTAATATTCCCTTTTTTCCATTTTCCATGACTATGGAAACTGTTGGAATTAAAATTTTTTCATCATTATCATTTATCTTAAATTCTAAATCAGCAGTCATTCCTATTTTTATCTCTTCTATTGCTTCTTTAAATTTTAAAGTAACTTCAAATGAGGTGACATTATTATCTTTTAAGGCTCTTGGTGCAATTTCTATAATCTCAGCTTTGAACTTCCTAGAAGGATATGCCTCAATTCTTATAAGAGCTTCTTGACCTATTTTTATACGACCAATATCGCTTTCAGGAACTTTCGCGATGATCTCGAGTCCATCTGATAATTCGAAAATAAAATTTTTAGAATTTGGGTTTGAACTTATATTTGCACTTGGAGTAACGTACGATCCTATCTCAACATATTTTGCAGTAATTTTTCCATCAAATGGAGCTTTTATGCTATAAAAACTATTTTCAGCTGATGCATCATTTAATTTTGCTTTGCTAGTTTTAAATTTAATTCGGTAGTCTTCAAGATCTTGTTTACTAATTGCACCTTCATTGTATAAATATTCTCTTCTAATAAAATCGTATTTTTGCTTTTCTGCTTGAAGTTCAAATTCCTTAATCTTGTATTTGAAATCTAAGTTGTCTAGAGTTGCAATAATTTGATTTTTTTTAACAGAATCTCCCTCTTTTACTTTTATTGATTTTATAAAGCCTTGTTTTCTTGGACTTATTTTTACAGATCTGCTTGCTCTAATTTCTCCGCTGCTATTAATACTCTCTGACAATGAACCTCTTTCTACAGGTATTACAAAATCTGAAATATCTCTAGGTTTATTTTTTTTCAAATTATTGAAAAGAAAAAGTGAAAGGCTGGCAAAAATAAAAAAAATTATTCCATTCCTGTAGTTGATATTTTTTTTTATTAGATCGAGCATTTTTCTAGTGACTGCTATAAAAAAGATTAATCATTAGTTACTAATCAACAAGATTATTTCTTATTTATCATCGATTAGATATCTAGTATTATATAACTAAATAATGTTTCTTTGATAATTTTCAAATAAAAATTTTTTCAAATGTTAAAGGCAGGAATTATAGGTTTACCCAATGTTGGTAAATCAACTTTATTTAATGCGCTTGTTGAGAATTCGAAGGCTCAAGCAGCAAATTTCCCCTTTTGTACAATTGAACCTAATAAGGGAATAGTATCTGTTCCAGATGAAAGATTAAATCAACTCGCTAAGTTCAGCTCAAGTATAAATATTATTCCTACAAAAATTGAATTTGTGGATATTGCAGGTCTTGTAAAAGGCGCAAGCAAAGGTGAAGGTTTAGGTAATAAATTTTTAGCCAATATTAGAGAGGTTGATGCAATAGTTCATGTTGTGAGATGCTTTGAGGATAGTGAAGTAATACATGTTTCAGGAAAAGTAGACCCCCTTGATGATATTGAAATTATTAACTTAGAATTGAATTTTGCTGATTTGTCTCAGCTTCAAAAAAGAAGAGAAAGAATTAAAAAACAGATTAAAACAAATAAAGAGGCTGCTAAAGAAGATTTATTATTAGAAAAAATTGAGGAGGAATTGCAGAAAGGATTTTCAGTTAGATCTATATCTCTAAGTGATGAAGAAAATTTAATAATTAAACAACTGGGTTTCCTAACTGCAAAACCTATAATTTATGCAACTAATTTGAATGAAAATGATCTAAGTGGAGGTAATGATTTCTCATCAAAAGTTCAGCAATTTGCAAATAATGAAAAAACAGAATGCATAAAAATATCAGCTCAAGTCGAATCTGAATTAATAGAGTTAGATCCTGAAGACAAAAAAGACTATCTAGAAGGATTAGGAGTAAAAGAAGGTGGGTTGAGTTCTTTAATAAGATCAACCTATAAATTATTAGGATTAAAAACTTATTTTACTACTGGTGAAAAAGAGACTAAGGCATGGACAATAAAAAATGGTATGACTGCTCCACAAGCAGCAGGAGTTATTCATACTGATTTTGAAAAAGGCTTTATTAGAGCTCAAACAATTTCATATCAAAACCTATTAGATTCAGGTTCAATAGCAAATGCAAAAAGTAAAGGATTACTTAGAAGTGAGGGTAAGGAATATGTAGTAAATGAAGGTGATGTTATGGAGTTTTTATTTAATGTTTAGTTTCATTAATTCTCACTGGATATATTTCTAGACTGCTATGTAAGTAAAGGGAACTATTACTTGAACAAAACTAATAATTAAAGTAATTAATATTAAGAGTATTATTGAAATTATTAAAGCAGCTTGCCAAGGTGTACAATCTTTCCAAATAGAGATAAAGAGGTTTTTAATAAATCTTATAAAAATCATAAATTTAAGTTAATTTTTTAAGAAGTCCATAATCAGTTAATAAATATTTTAATGGTGATAATTCACAAACCATTAATCCATCAATTAAGTCATAGCATGTGGGATCTCCACTTATATTTAATGATGAATTGGCTATTATTTCAATATCATATTTTTTTAAGTTAAGTAATAATTTATCTAAAGTTGAATCAGGTTCAACAATTTGTAATCTTGCTGTACGATCAATATGAATTATTGGAAAATCTTTTATGGCACAATTATCTTTTAATAAAACTGTTGCAGTCATTGATAAATATGAGTGATTTAATGCATCATCGATTATAAAATATTTTTTGGCAGTAACTTCATGCATTGCAGGAGCAGTTGGACGAAAAGGACTTCTGTCTTTGATAACGGTATTTAGATAGTTGACAGCTTTTGAATTTTGTCCATTACAAATAAGAGATCTATTACCTAAAGCTCTTGGACCAGTCTCAGCATTAGAAATTAGTGTTCCTATAGTTTCTCCTTCTTTTATTAATTCAGAAGCCAATAAAAATGACTCCTTCATATTCTTTGATAAATATTCAAATTTCTCACTTACAATTTTTATCGTTTTTTTGTGTTGACTTTTTGAATTAAATTTTGTTGGATATAAATTAGTTATTCTTTTAAATGATTTATTTTTATTGTTTTTTATAAAACCAAAGTAAGCCGCACCAATTGCAGCTCCGCAATCTCCTGGACTTGGTGGAATATAAATCTTTTTTACAAAAGATAAAGATGCAATAGATCTTAAAGAAGCTGAATTTAAAGCTACACCTCCTGAAAATAAAAATTCAGAGCAACCAGTTAGATTATGTGCATGAATAAAGAGTTCTTTTAAAATTTTAGTTAAGACCTCTTGAGCGGCATAAGCAATATTTGCGTATCTCTGAAAGTCGTTATTATTTACATCTAAGTTATCTAAAGGATTTCTTGAGCATCCAAATAATTCTTCTAACTTAAGATTGAAAGAATTATAAATATTTTTATGATATTCAAAATAGCTTAAATCCATTTTTATTTTATTTTGATTTTTATCCCAAAATATAAGTTTGTTCATTTTGTTGTTAATACTACTTTCTTTGATTCCAAATGCAGCTAAACCCATAACCGTATATTCTCCCTCATTATTTGCAAATCCCAAAAAATCCGTAATAGCAGAATAAAATAA
>Ga0163110_10000378_pt1 | contig 20476 bp, 16 predicted proteins | sample CRUFie1St17metaG_FD_108703 | JGI IMG/M metagenome (GOLD analysis project Ga0163110, IMG submission 108703) | Marine microbial communities from the Costa Rica Dome - CRUD Field 142mm St17 metaG | ecosystem: Environmental > Aquatic > Marine > Oceanic > Photic zone | place: Costa Rica: the Eastern...
AAGATACCATCTCCATAGGTCACGAAAACCTTATAACCTGCAGCCGCCTGAAAAGGGGTTGTAATAAAAAAGTCTCCTACATAACCAAGAGCTGCAGTAGAAAAATCTATCCGAAACTCCTTCCGATTCTTGTCATTAGGATCTGGAGTCACAATGGATAACTCCTGTGCGAAAAGGCTTGTGTTAGTAATATTACCCGCCAACAAAACTAGGGCAATGGACAGTGTAATAAAGAAATTTTTCATAAAAAAAGTTATACTAATCTTAAATAAAAGGTTGCACAAATATAAATGACATTCCCTAAACTCCATACACAAATTCATCCAATAAACACTCATATCTCACATCCAAAATCAATCCCCTCATATCTATTGTCTAATGCCTCACCAAGCGATAGCCAATCGAATCATTAACCCGCAACAAATAAATACCTCCCTCAAGATCTCCCACATATACCTCAGCCTCCCCCGAACGATCTACCGCTATCTCACGCACCAAACGTCCCTGTATATCATACAATGCCATCCGCCGAACCTCCACCAAAGCATCTCCATAAGCCACATGAAGGATATCACCCATCGGGTTCGGATAAGCCAATACTCCAATCGCTTCCACATCTTCCCAATACTCATCAACCCCAACACCCAAACTACAACTCTCTGGTACACAAGGCGAAAGATCACATACATGCGTATAATCACCTACACAAACAGTAATTTCTATCGTATCACAATTCCCCAGATCATCGCAACCTGCCACAGTCAATATATCAAGATGGCTACTCACGGTTCCATCTTGATACGTTATAAGTCCAGTCCCAGGAACAACACCAATAACAGAAGAGTCTCCAGGATAAGTCGCTTCAATAAATTGAAGGGTATTAGGATCAAATGTGCCAGGAAACGTAAAGTAAAGGCTAGGGAAAATAGAAGTCATTGCTGAATTAGGAACAAACCCTTGACAACAAAACTTCAACACCCGAGAGGTATCAGTCGTCAGCGTAAAGTTATTATCAAATTGAATAGTACTTACATTCGGAATCACATCTCCATAAGCCAATGAACAATCCGTTCGTATCTTCATCCGAATCTCTCCCCACGTATCCATCTCCCGAAAATCCCGACCATACCCTACTTCCTCCTGTCCTCGAATCTCCCCAGGATCTAAATCCCACGTCAACTGCTTCGCCGAACAGTCAACCTCCTCCATATACAAATTCCCCATATAACCACTCGGTTGCGACCCCACCTCAAACACCTTCTTCCCCCCCAATACCACATCCATCGTCAAACTCTGCCCCGCACAGGCATCATCAAACCGCAAAAAATCATCAAATACATCCGATACAACAATCGTATTAGTGGGAGCAGGCCCTATATTCTCAAAGTGAATCACATACTCCAATATCTCACATTGATTATGGACAATCGTATCAATATTCGCAATCTTATAATTCGGATCAAACGAATGCGAAACCCGTGCAATCTCCTCCACAGATTCAGCAGATAGACTATCATGCTCAAAAGTAAGGTCAAAGGACAATGCGTTCCCCAACTCTGCTTCCTTCAACACCTCAAAGGTGAAAAACAAATTCCGATTATGGTTCACTGGCGTAGACATACTCCCATTAAACAACACCAACAATTCATCGGCACTAGGCTGAGAAAACACCTCCCCATAATACAAAGTCGAATCAATAAACTTCAAATTATCCGAATCATACCCCAATCGAATCCCCGTAACAGCATCCGTGAAAGTATCAATCGTCGTAACCATAACCGTAAACGGATAACCAGGCACAGGCGTCCGATTTACATCAAACCGAACAAAAAACTCCCCATCAACAGCAGGAAACGGACTCGGATTCACACTCGGCACCAAGTCAAGGGTTCCCGTAACAGTACCATTCGCTACCCGCAAAACTTCATCATCCCGCGTATAAATTTTCGTAAGCTCCACCTCCACAGGAAACCCATTCGAACTACTACAACAGTAATCATGAAAAAACTCAAAAACAGGAGATGTAGCACTTACACTACTTGTTTTAAACATCTCGAAAGTTCCATCTCCATAGGTCACAAATATCTTATATCCATAACCCGATTGGAAAGGCTCTGTAATCAGGAAATCGCCCGTATAGCCAGCAGCCGCAACACTAAAGTTGATGGAGAAATGCTTCCGATTCTTATTATTAACAGGATCAGGAGTGGTGATACTTAAAGCCTGTCCTAAAGCCATATCACCCAAGCAACAAAAAACAACAAATAAGCACAGTAAACGACAAAAAAAGGTTTGCATAATCTTTAATCAATTAAATAGATAAGGGTATACGTAAATGGTATGTCTTCCACAGTAATGTGAAAACATCGAAAAATATAGTACAATAAAACCGAAAGATACAATACTAAGAAATGGAAAAGGCTACGATCAAATAAAACGATTAGTAATACGCCAACACATCTTTTCTACACATAAACCATCAAATCTATCTTCTTACCAAAAATCGCTTCACCAATCCCTCAACCTCTCGTCTCCCACTCAAATTCCCCATATAAGCCCCTAAAAGCCCTCCCATACAGACAAAACAGATGCTACAGAAGGCACTAAGACCAGAATTCAACACAAAAATACCACAGCCGAACATCATCACCACACAAAGCAAAGCCATCAAAGCTCCCACACACCCCATTGTACATCCACTCATAAAGCTATAAGAATGAGTAACCTCTTTTGCCAAAATAAAGGTATTCACAGCTGAAAAACCTGTTCCGACCTTACGTAAAGACATACCTCTTCCATCTTGCCCCTTGGGCATATTGCTTTGAATAACAAAAGCCATGATATTGTTAATTTAATAGTTTATATAACAGACAATCAATTTAACTTACACTTCTATAGTCTGTCTTTTCTCTTACCTATCACCATCTTTTTTCACTTTTTTTTATTTTTTTCTCTTTCTCATAACCAAAAGACACCGAAACGGCCTAAGATTTCCTATAAAGGACAACAAAAGCTGTAAACTGAGTGGAAAGTATCATCAATCATCTCAGTTTACAGCCATGATAAAAATATATCCTAAAAAGGATAAGACTTAGTTCATCAATACCATTCGCTTACTATCCACTTTTTCATTCTCCACATAGAGCGAATAAAGATATACACCTGCAGGAAGGCTATCGGTTTGGAAACGAACCTTGCCATTACCCGTTTCTGTGATTGGATAATATCCAATGGATTTTCCTGTAGCGATTTCTTGCACAAGAATAAATGCGTCTTCTACTCCTTCTGGAAGGAAGTAGGGTAATTCCGTTTCGATATGAAAAGGATTAGGTTGATTTTGGAACAAGCTTGCGCCTTCGCCATTCGTACTAGGAACAGCTTTGGTATTCGAAGCAGGAACCGTCTCTCCTTTCAACGCATCAAGCTCTGCACGCAAATCAGCGATAACTTCATTTTGCTCCTTCATTGCTTCTAGCAATACAGGGATTAGCCCAATATAGTTCACAGCCTTATGGCCTTCTACTTCGGTTACCAACTCAGGATATACTTCCTCTAGTTCTTGCGCAATAAAGCCAATCTGGATATCATTCCCCATTTGTTCTTCATTCTTCCAAAGGTAACGCACTCCATTGATTTGCTCGATCGAGGCCATTGCATTTTCTATCTGAGTGATGTCTTTCTTAAGACGAGCATCAGAAGACTGGCTAAGCGTACCTTGAATCCACGCATTTCCATTCTTCTGCACATACATGGCATTTGAACGGTTTCCTATCCCTGTTCCATCTCCAATCGTAAATACATAGTCAGTTCCATTCCAAGCCGAATTACTTCCTCCATCGTCATTGTATCGCCCAATTGCCAAGGCTCCATAAGAGCTTTGCGTAGAAATTCCCATAGCAGTAGAAGCCGTACCTGTTGCTTCAGTTGAATGCCCAAAAGCAGCTGAGTAATCCCCGATATTGGCAGCGTCCCATTGACCTCCATTCACAAATCCCGCTCTGAAAGCCGATTTGTCGGGCGTCCACATCATACGGCTACCCGTTCCTGATATGGGAGTACTTCCTGTAGTACCCGAGAACAATACGGCTCCATTGGTCACCTCCAATTTAGCATCAGGAGCATTGGTACCAATCCCTACATTTCCTTGGTTGGGGGCAAGGTATAGCCCATTACGACCGTCGGCATGTAGCATGTCTATAGGTCCGCTCGGACTCATATGACGCATTTTGAAAGCTGCGCTTGTAAGGTTTTGGAGATAAGATCCGTAATCAAATACCGCCCATCCTGCTGATCCTGGGTCATCGGGACCAATCACCTGAAGACGAGGCGCGAAATCAGCGACATCGGCACATTTAAGGGTCATACGACTAGCCGCTTTTCCTGTCGTCAATTGGACATGCTCGGTAGTAACCGCTCCAGAGGGATGGCCTTGGATAAGCAGGCTGTATCCATCGGGGGCTAATGCATCGGTTCCACTAATAGATACAGCGGGGTCGCTACCTAGGTTAGGATTACTGATTTCTAGTTGTGCAGACGGCGTAGAGGTTCCCAATCCTACATAACCCGCATCATAATAGATGTCATTTCCATTGCTATTCCAAATTTGTGCCGCTTGGCTTATCGTACCTGCTGTAAATCCACTTCCATTCCACATCAATACATCCCCCGTACTAATTCCTGTGAGGTCCACATCCCCTAAATTATCAATGGAGCAAAAGGTAAGGCTGTCACAGACCAATACGGAAGGAAGTTGATAAACATCTACTTCTCCCGCTACATTCGAGCTTCGTCTTCCTACTGCTACAATGTCTCCATTGGCAGAGCTAGATGCATAGAGCATTTGGTCTCCTGCTGCCCCTTCAATATTTTGCCCAAATTGTACCCAATCGGAACCATTATACCGAAATACGCGGGCATGCCCAGCATTTGCTCCTCCTCCATTGTTACCAGAAGCTGTTCCTACTACTACATTTCCACTACTAGACAGTCTCACTCCAATCCCAAAGAAATCCCCTGCTGCTTCTCCTAGAATGTCGGTTCCTAACTGTATCCAATCGGTTCCATTGTATTCATAGACTCTGACCGTTCCTGCATCCACACCCGTCGCATTATCATTAGTATAGCACCCATATGCCAGCCGCATACCCGATCCAGAAAGAGAGACAGCTTTTTCACCTGCGGCGAAGAAATCAGATGCAGCAGTTGTTGCGTTGATATCGTTCCCCAATTGTACCCAACTACTTCCATCATATTGAAATACACGTACACTTCCTGCAAAGAGGCCTCCATTGTCATTGTATGGCGCTCCTACTGCTACAATGCTTCCATCGCTTGAGATAGAGACCCCTTCACCTGCTCGATCCCCTGCAGCCTGCCCATCGATATCGGCTCCTAACTGTACCCAATCGGTTCCATTATATTCAAAGATTCGCGCATGTCCTGCCGAAGTACCATTACCATCATTAAACGAAGCTCCTGCTATCAATCGGTTTCCATCTCCAGAGATTCCTACCGCACTCAAATTATCCGCAGATGCTTCTTCGTTAATGTCTGTACCCAATTGCACCCAGTCTGTACCATTCCACTCATACACACGAATGTATGCCGCTACCGAGCTATAAGGACCCGCTACAGCAATTCGATCTCCCGAAGAAGACATTGATACATCGTATCCAAAACTGTCATTTACTCCTGTTCCATCAATATCGCTTCCCATTTGAGTCCATGCCGTTCCGTTCCATTCGTATACACGTACATGGCCTGCATTATTCCCCCCGTCATCATTGCCTTCCCCTCCTATCACCATTCTTTCTCCATTGGCAGAAAGTGCCATCTTCACTGCAAAGTCATTCGGAGATTCTCCTACAATTGTACTTCCAATCAACGATTGGGCTACCATATGCTGACTCATCAGCATGAAAATAATGAGGCCAAAAGATAATACGATTCTTCTCATAAGATTAAAATTAAAAGGTGTATGATCATTCCTTATCAGAGTAGTTTTAAGGTTTTTAATCGACACAAGAAAAGCTGGAAACTGAACGGGAAACACCATTAATCATCTCAGTACCGCATTAGTCCAATATTTAAGCATCGGCCATCGTGCCCCAGAGAGTTAGAAACCTCTTTGGGAAATACTAAATGTTATCCTTCAAATTCGTTGTAGATAGACTCAACGCATGGAATGCTAGTTTTCGAACATTGCTCTTTAGATTCGATACATCAATTAAAACTGGGCGAGTATAGCACTTTCCAGCCGCTACCAAGACGCTCATTCATCAACTTCTCAAGAAACCTTAAACCACTTCATTCATTCATATAATACACCCGTACAGTCTCCAATTCTCAGATCCTATCACCATAATTGATCAAAAAAATCAAAAAAATTTTTATTCACCCCCAATATATACTATCTACGTACTGAGTACTTGCCCTTAGCCACAATCGCAGTCACCTCAGCCCAACCATAAACAGTAGGGTTAACCCACCATTGATTCAAAGCCAATATGTTCCGCAGACGAACGCCCACAGACCAAAGTATAATAGATGACCTCTTAGCAGGAGGCCTCCACCGAATACGTGCGGAGAAAAGCCTATATAGAAAATACATTAAGCTCATTAGAATTGGACAACGAAAACACAAAGTATCTGAAGAAGAAGCCCAACAAGCATATAATGATGCAATATTTGCCACCATCATAAATATTGTAAAAGGCTCATATAGAGGAGAATCCAAACTAGAAACCTATATTTCTAGAATTTTTTGGAGAAAATGTGTTGATACAATTCAAAAAAACCAGACTATACAAGTAGAGTGGTCTAATACGTTCCCTGAAGCAGAAGATGATTCTCTGAATTTCCTCAGAAAAGCTTTTGCAAAAGAGGAACTGGTACGCGTACAACAATATATGAAGAAACTGAGCGAGAAATGCCAACAAATGCTGGCATTCGTATCCCTCGGTCACGATGCAACTGCCATAGCCAAATTACTCAGCTATAAAGACGCACATACTGCATCTCAGCAACTCTACAGATGTAGAAAAAAGCTGAGACAGTTAGTAGGATATTAACACCCAAAAGAAGGAAGAAAGGAAAAGCTATGGAGAACGAAAGAGTCATTACCTTAGCTCTTCAGTACCTTGCGCAGCAACTAACTGAAGAGGAGAAACAGAATTTTGAACAACAGTATCAGGACGACCAAGAGTTCGCCCGACAGGTAGATCAATGCCTACGCCTAGAATATGCTACCCGAACAGCAGGAAAGGCACAACTCTACAATACCTTTAACAAAGAGTTCGATCAATGGAAATCTGAACAAACGAAAAGAAGATGGCGGTACGTAGGCGTAGCAGCCCTGCCCATTTTCGCACTCATCATCGGATTATACATGCTCCTCCGAGGTGTGGCCACAATGCCCGAATTATATGAGCAATACTACACCCCCCGAGAACTCTCTTCTACCATGTCTGACACCCAATCACAATGGGAATCATTTGTAGAAGTATACAACCAGAAGGACTATAAACAAGCAGAGGAGCTACTATTAGCACTCTCACAAGACTCATCCTTCACCCAAACCTCTAGGCTTTACCTATATTTAGGTAACTGCCAACTAGGACAAAATAAACCCCAAGAGGCAATCACTAGCTTCCAAAAGGTATCCAAGGACTCTGCCTATGCAGAAGAAGCACAATGGTATACAGCCCTCACATACCTAAAGGCAGAAGACAAACCTAATGCAGTCAGAATGTTCACCCAAATCAAAGACGAACAAGGATATTACGCACCACAAGCACAAAAAATCCTATCTCAATTAAAATAAAACCGCCCCAACATACACCTAGTTGGCCTCCTTCTTAGCCGAGAAAGGATAACGCAATCCCTGAGCCTCAACCAAGTCCGCCTTAATAGATCCCACTTTCAATTCAGAACGAATTCGTAAGGGGATTCTATTCCCATCATCCGAGAACCATGCAGTAACCTTCCCTTCTCCCTTGACAACCTTAGCTTTATCCAATGCCAGCTCCAAGCGAATCCCATCATAATACGTCCGCCCAACCCTAATAACCTCTTTCCCCCCATATTGTACCTTCAAGTCAATCACCTTCCTATCCATAAAATATTGTAAGGGAATTTCCTCCCCTTCTCCTAGCATATCAAAATCTACCCCTCTCAAATGATAGTGAGCCGAAAGCACATCATGAATCCCATCAGGCACCAAATAGCGCGTCGTCAATCCCTTCTCATCCAAGAACCAAGCCCGTCCCTGTTCTCGATTGAACCAAGTCTCCGAATAATGCTCAAAATTCCCCTCTCTAATATCCCGATTAAATTGCACGGGCAATAAGGTCTCTGCATCTACAAAGCTCTCATAGGTATCCTCCACCCTAAAGAACCGCCCAAATACCCCATTAGACTCTCCCCTACCCCGTACATAAAAACAATCCCGCCCATAACGCTTAACCAAGTCTTTCCCAACCTCCAAATGCACATACCCAGCATTCATAAAACCATAATGAACCTTATAACGCATATACTCCCCTCTCACAAACATCTCTGAGTTCAACGGTTCTCCCTCTAATAATAAACCGCCCAAAATACAGACCCATAAAACAGCAAAATACTTCATAACCCAATAACGATTAACCAATCCATAATACCTCCACAAATATCGCCCAAATCCCCAACTTATTCCTGCTTTCAAACAAAAAAGCAGTTACATCCTAGGATGCAACTGCCAATCACGTTATTGAATTCTCCAGCCAACGACTTATCAAATAAACCGAAGGGGAGCCTGATAATACGCTTTCTTGCCTGCCAATGGCGAAGGATCATGATCTTCCCATTCTTCTTGCTCAATCATATACCAACCATCCTTCTCCCGCGATAAATCCTCTGATTGCTCTCTCCCTTCATTACTAAAGATCAAATTCGCCTTATCTGCCCCTTTGAAATAGAAGGAGTACCAACCATCGCCCTCATGCTTCATCTCAACACCTGGCCAATTGACCGTAGTCATAGGCGTACTAGCAGGAAGCAAATCCCAATAATACACATAAGGTGTTCCCCAATTATCAGGTTTTTTAACATAAACCGTAAATCCTTGTTGTTCTCCCTCCACGGATTCTACAACCTTTGCTTCTGGGTGTACATCCTCATATCTCACCAAACCCTCATCAGTCATTGTCCACAAATCCGTAGACCATGCACGATAATCCGAACCATCCCGATTGAAATAAGTAGGTACTCGCTTACGAAACTCTTTATTCAAACGAACTGATTTCCCCTTAGGAACTTTCAACAACATCTTAATTTTCTGAGCTCGCCACTTATCCTTGCGGCTTACCCCAAAGTAGTCGCCAAATACCACAGAACTATCATTCACACTATCCCAATCATACACAATCCCTTCAGCCTTATGGTTTGCTTCCTCATACGTCCGACCACGGGCATACACCTTCTTCTCTAGTTCAAACTCCGTCCCGTCTGTTGGGACAATCTCCATAGAAACGCCCCCAACTTCCATCAACCCCTCCTCAAATGTCACCCCATTCAAATGAAGTAATCCCCCAATACGCGCGTAATCTCCATCTTCACGAGTCTTAGCATCAATATATAATACATCTCCTAAGTCTCCCTTCAACTCTTGTTTCTTAGACACATTGGCCTCATACTGGAACTCCTTCGCAACCTTACTACCAACCCAGAACAATGCGATAATACTCGCTACCCAAACCATACTCCCAATCATCGTCCATCGAGGTTTACTAACACGAGCATTCCCCCGATTCACAACCAAGAAATATAAAATAGACAATATAGGTAGGGCAATAAACAAGATCAATGAAACTCCACCAACTCCCAACACACTAGCATCTGCAATAAAGAAGTCCCGAATAAAAGGAGCAGATACAACCCACCCAACAACCAAAGCAAACAACGCCATCGAGAATGCCATAACCATAATGACCGCAATTATCGAAAATACAACCTTAAATATGATAAATAGTACCCGTAAAACCCCCATCACCAACTTCTCCATAAATTCCGCAAAACGTTTAACCGAACGTTCAAACCGACTCTCTGCATCCTCCGCATCCCATTTACTAAAACGCTCCTCAATATCTTCCATTTCCTCTCGGATTGTCTTTTCAATCGAATGAATATCAATAGGCTCTCCACGCATCGCTAGCTTCTCACCAGCCGTTTTCGCTTCTGGTAAGAAAATCCACAATGCCAAGTAAATCCATGCCCCCCAAGATCCCAATACAGTCGCCAATACAAACGCAAATCGAATCCAAGCGGGGTTCTCAATCCCCATATAAGCAGCTAAACCCGAACAAACGCCCCCAATCCACTTCTCATCAGGATCTCTGTACAAACGCTTCCCTGGACGAAAACCGAAACGCTCTCCAAAACGCTCCTCATAACGACGGCTCTCCTCCTTCGAATCCCCTTCGCTTGCCTCTTCCTCCACCATCTCTTCTGGCATACCCATAATACCAATCATCTCCTCCACATCTGGCAATCCAATAACTTCCTTACGACTTGATAACTTCTCCTCAAATAACTCTGCTATTCGAGCCTCTATATCTGCTACAATCTCATCTCCCCCATCCTCTTTCAGGAAATGTCGGCTTATAGCATCTAAATACGCATCCAACTTCTGGTATGCTACTTCATCTATATAAAATACCAGCTGGTTAATGTGAATACTAATTGTCTTATTCATCTTACTTCTTCTATTGCTAACGGATTATTTTTAGGTGAAACACACATATATGAGAATTACAGCGATTAGTCCTGATCATCATCCCCCCCATCAGTCCCCTGAGGCATCAATGAATGAACAGCAAACTCCAAATCCTTCCAGGTCTCCTTTAACTCGGCCAGAAACAACTCTCCCTTTTGTGTCAATTGATAGTACTTACGGGGCGGCCCCGAATCAGACTCCACCCAACGATACGTCAATAGACTCGCTTTCTTCAAGCGATTCAAAAGCGGATACATTGTCCCTTCTACCACTATCATCCGAACTCCCTTAAGGCGGTTGATAATGTCTGAGGAATACATTTCTTCATTAGATAATAAAGTGAGTATACAAAACTCTAGTATCCCTTTTCGCATCTGTGCTTTTGAGTTTTCTACTTTCATGATACAATAATAGCAAACTTTATAGTACTATGCAATACATAGTACCTATTTTATACAAGCTACTAGGCAATGAGCAAGTTCTACACATAAACCTAGTACTATATGCGCTAGAAATTTCACCTTCAACCCTATTTAACACAAAAAGGGCACGTTCGTCAAGAACGTGCCCTTTTCTTATATAGAAATGTCAAAAGCTTAATAGGCCAATAACTCTTCTAACTTCTTTTTAAAACGATTCGTAGCCATAAACAACTTCTCCAAATTCGGATGAAAAGGTACAGGTGTATCCAACGAACCCACACGTGTCACAGGGCCATCCAAATACTCAAAACAATGTTCAGAAACCTGAGCAGCAATCTCAGCTCCAAATGCCCCAGTAAAAGTATCCTCATAAAGCACCAAACACTTACCCGTCTTCTTCACCGAATCAAACACCGTACGTTTATCCCATGGAACCAACGTTCGCAAATCGATTACTTCAATCCCTACTTCTTTCATCTCATCTGCAGCATTCATCGCCCAATGAACCCCCATTCCATATGTCACAATCGTCAAATCTGCTCCAGTCCGAACAACCTTAGCACTCCCCAAAGGTATATTATAATACCCAACAGGCACTTCCTCTGAAATACTACGGTACAAAGCCTTATGCTCAAAAAAGATAACTGGATTCGGATCTAAAATAGCAGAGGTCAATAACCCCTTCACATCATAAGCCGATGAAGCAAATACCACCTTCAGACCAGGCACATGCGTAAACCAAGACTCATTGCTCTGTGAATGGAAAGGCCCAGCTCCTACCCCACCTCCTGTAGGCATCCGAATAACCACATCAGGGGCATGTCCCCAACGATAATGATTCTTCGCCAAATTATTTACAATCTGATTGAACCCACAAGACACGAAGTCTGCAAACTGCATCTCAACCATCGCCTTCTTCCCTCGTAATGACAACCCAAAACCTGTCCCAATAATCGCAGATTCACACAAAGGCGTATTTCGAACCCGATCCAGACCATACCGTTCCACAAATCCATCTGTCACCTTAAATACTCCTCCATACTCCGCAATATCCTGACCCATCAAAACCAAATTCGGATGCTTCTTCATCGCCTCATTCAACCCATCACTTACCGCATCCACAAAACGCATCTTCTCCTTAGCAGTTCCAGCCGATACCAAACTACCAGTAAACGGTGCATAAATCGCATTAGATTCCGCCAATACATTCGACTCAATCTCTGGAACAGCATAAGCCTCAGCCACGGTCTTATTAATCTCCTTCTTGAGACCCGCCCGAATCTCCTTGATCTTCTCCTCCGTCAATATCCCCTCTGCAATCAAGTAAGCCTCATAATTCTTAATAGGATCTTTACGCCCCCAAACCTCAAACAACTCTTTCGGAACATACTTTGTCCCCGAAGCTTCCTCATGGCCACGCATACGGAAGGTCATACATTCCAAAATCACAGGCGAACGATCTTCCCGCATCTGCGCTGCAATCTCCTTAACCTTATGATAGACTTCTAGTACATTGTTGCCATCTATCGTATACCCCTTAATTCCATACCCAACAGCCTTATCCGCAAATTGCTTACACCGAAATTGCTCTGAAGAAGGCGTAGACAAACCATACCCATTATTCTCAACCAAGAAAATAACAGGTAGGTTCCAAACAGAGGCTACATTTATCGCTTCATGAAAATCCCCTTCACTAGCCCCTCCATCCCCAGAAAATACCAAAGCAATATAATCTTCTTGGTCTATATTACTCGCCAATGCCAAACCATCTGCAACTGGCAACATAGATCCTAGATGAGAAATCATCCCAATCACTCGATCCGAAGGAGATCCAAAATGAAAAGATCGATCGCGCCCCAGAGTAAATCCATCTCGCTTACCCTGCCATTGAAGCAATAACTTCTTCAATGTAATTCCACGAGTAGTAAAAACACCCAAATTCCGATGAAGAGGCAATATATAATCCTCTTTCGTCAATGCCTTTGCTACCCCTACCGCAACCCCTTCTTGGCCTATACCAGAAAACCACTTACTAACCTTCCCCTGACGAAGCAAGATTAACATTTTTTCCTCGATCATACGAGGAAAAAGAATATCCTTATACAACTCCAACAAGAAAGCATCAGATAACTGCTTTCGATCATAGTTAATCACGGATGTTACACTTGTATTCATTAGATAAACTTCCTTTAGTCTTTTATTTTGACGCCACAATCTTACGGATAATCTACCAAATCCCAAGCATCAATTATCATTTTTACATACCGCAAAATGAAAAGGCTAACAGAGCAATGCCCCATTAGCCTAACATAATAAATATATCCCTAAATCAGGACTATGCCTGATTCATATGATGTACAACTTGCTGTGGATAAGGAATCTCAATTCCTGCTTTATCCAATGCCACCTTGACACTCTCCAACGTACCAAAGTAAACATCCCAATAATCTGCAACCTTAGCATAAGGACGTACTGCAATGTCTACAGAACTACCACCCAATTCCTGTACAGCTACAGTAGGGGCAGGAGTCTTCAATACCTTAGGATCTTCCATCAAGGTCTTCATGATAATCTCTCTCGCTTGTTTGATATTAGCATCATAGCTAATCCCAACAACCGTATCGACACGTAGATAACCAGCCGCAGAATAATTAACAATATTACCATTAGACAATGGCCCATTAGGGAGGATAGCAGTCTTATTATCAGGCGTTAACAACTTCGTAACAAAAATCTGAACCTCTTGAACGTGACCAACATGTCCTTGAGCCTCAATCAGATCTCCAACTTTGAAAGGACGGAACAATATAATCAATGCTCCACCTGCAAAATTCCCGAGGCTTCCTTGCAATGCCAAACCTACAGCAAATCCTGCAGCACCTAATACCGCAACAAAACTCGTAGTTTCAATCCCCAAACGGCTTGCTACACTAATAAATAGCAATACCTTCAGCCCAATACTTATCAAACTACCCAAGAATCCAGATAAACTCTTATCCAATTCTCTCTGTGCCGAAACCCGATTAAATAAAGATACAATCTGACCAATAACCCAAAGTCCGACCACTAACGTGATCAACGCTATACCAACATTTTCAATATATGGCATATAAGGCTTTAGCTGCTCTAACATAGTGAATGTGTATTTAAAGAATTATATAGAAACAATGGAATTTAATTTCATCCATTCTGATGACCTTTACAAAATAAGGTCACACAAATATCGACCTTTTTACACTTTTAATCCATGTTTTTTAGCAGAAGGATGCCATAAATCTGTAAATATCTGAAGAAAAATGCAGAATATAATACCCCTATTCTTAATTTTTAATTCTCTAATAGTTTGAAGAAACAAAATCCTATACAAAGAAATTATTTGGAGCGATAAGCTTATGTAAAAAAATGAACATCCACATAAACAATCAAAAGTCTATTCTCCCCCCTATCAAATACCATCAATCACATCGATAATTATATAATCCAAACGTTCATATCGGTGAGTCGGTGTATTACCTGTAAAACGCTTCTGAACAGCCACTTTCTTAATAAACCCAAATTGAGTATTGACAGCAGATTCTACCTTCCCCTCATAACTAAACTTCGCCTTCGCGAATTCTTTTCTAAGTCCTCCAGAAGGATATCCCTCTTCTACTAAATGGGCTAAAGCTGCATCTCTAAACACATCATCATCTTTAACCCAATAATCGCTCACAAAGAGAGCCCCCGATATGCTAGAATCAAACTCTTTGAGTCTAAAACGTCTATCACAATTAAGAAGTGCTCCATCAGCATGAGCAATTTTATCTTGATATACAAGCACACTATCTGTGTAATAATCTCCTCCCAAAAGCCCAAAAAAGTAAGTATAATTAGAGAAAAGAGTATATTTCAATAAATCATCTGTAACATCCTTATGTCGATTGTGCTTCAATAAGGATATTTGCTTTTCACTCATTCTTTTGTAATGCCCAAAGGCTTCCAACAATGAATCTGCAAGCAAAGATGTACTATTTGTTACTGCCTCTTTATTCTCAAAACCAATGAATTCCCCCGAATGAGTCGTCTGAAAGACTAAAGGCTCCAAAGGGAAATTATCTAGAACTTCTTCAAACCCCTTCAACATATCAGGCATTGACATCATATAAGGATAAAAAGAAAGGGTATAAGTATCCGAAGAGGAATCCACTACCGACAAAACACCTCCATACCCTATAGAATCCCTAGAATTCCCATCTATAGAATCTTGAACAATCGTCTTATGTTCAACATGAAACTTAAAATCTTGCCCAACAGACCAATGAGCATCTAGAGATATTTTTTGAGAAGAAGCTTGGCCTAAAATAAAGGTTGCACTTAATAGGCTAAAGCTAAGAGTGAGTAGAATGGTTGTTACTTTCATATTACAAGTTATTATATGGTTCTACTAACGAGCCTCAGCCATAAAGGTTAACAAAACTACAACCAGTGAACATAAAAAGAAGAAGCCTATGACTCTCTACGAGTTCATAGGCTTCTTGTAAAAAATGTTCTTCCCTTAGCAATAAAGAACATATAGTTACGGTACAAACAATAATCAGTAGAAGCTAATTCTCGGCTCTCACCCCGAGAAATTTATTTTCGTAAAATAACATATACCAGTAATAATACCAATACTATGCCATTTGTTAATATAAATGAAAGAATTTTGGGTAGTGATGAAAATATCGCTCTTGCCATTGTCCAATTTTTTAAAGTGAATGCGTTTGTGGGTGATTACACTTTTATTTTTACAAACTATGTACCATTCCCCCCCTCAGAGCATTAAGGAAATAAAGAAAATCAGTAAATAATGGATCTTAGTAAAAAACCGCTCTCTCTATTAATCCTGACCCTCTGCTTAACAATTCCCCAACTTGCTCTTACTCAGAAACATCCATACAATTGGACAGCCGAGTATGACCATTGCCAAAGCATTGAATACCGAATCAAACCCCCACAAGGTTTTTCCAGAATTGAAGCGCCTGAGAACAGTTTCGCTTCATGGCTTAGAGGCCTCCCCTTAAAAGAAGGTAATCCCAAAGTCAAACTATACAATGGAGGATTAAAAGCCCTACAAAGTGTACACTTCGCCGTCCTCAATGTTGATGTAGGAACGAGAGACCTCCAACAGTGTGCAGACGCAGTCATGAGACTAAAAGCCGAATACCATTTCGCACAATCTGAATACCAAAAGATACACTTCAAGTTCACCAGTGGACACAATGCCAGTTACAGCAAATGGCGACAAGGGTATAGACCTTCCATCAAAGGAAACTCCGTCAATTGGTACAAATCAAAATCTCCCAACTACTCCTATAAATCCTTCAAAAGCTACCTAAACGTCGTATTCTCATACGCAGGTACACACTCCCTATCCAAAGAGCTTAAGCCTGTACAAGAAAAGGACATCCAACCAGGAGACGTATTTATATGGGGGGGCTTCCCAGGACATGCCATTATCGTTCTTGATGTTGTACAAAATCAGCAAGGCGAAAAACAATTTCTTTTGGCACAGAGTTATATGCCTGCACAGGAAATTCATATATTGCGAAACCTTAATGAACCCAACATAAGTCCGTGGTACAGAATACCTAAGGATGGATTAGACACCCCAGAGTGGTTCTTCGAACAAGGTTCGTTAAAACGCTTTGAGGAAGAATAACATATAATGATACAGGTCGCTTTTATTGGAGATGTATGCGTAACAGGATCTTTCGCCGAAAGATTCCAAAGTGGAGACTTTGAGTTACTCGAAGAGGAAGTAAAAAACTACCTCCATACCCACGATTTTGTCGTAGCAAACCTCGAAGGCCCCATCACAAACGCCCCCAATACCCTACGCCCCAATAAAAGAATCGTTAATCCCCTCAATACAGAAAAGTTTCTCGCAGAAGCCAATATCCATATCGCAAATCTCGCAAATAACCATATATGCGATTGTGGTGAAAAAGGAATCTGTGACACCATAGAAGCACTCGAAAAAGAAAATATTCAATATTTTGGAGCAGGAACCTCCCTTAAGGAGGCTTCCGCTCCTCTATATATTACCCAAGACGATATTACAATCGCATTTATAGGATTCGGACATAAAGAAGGCATCATCGCCTCTAAGGATTCTCCAGGCATATTCTGTATCAAGCAATGGAATCAAATCCAAAAACAAGTAACAGAGGCCAAAAAGCATGCAGACCATATCGTATTGAACTACCATGGAGGAGAGGAATACACCCGATATCCTATGCCCTCCCGCAGAAGAATCCTCCACAAACTCACCGAACTCCCAATTTCTCTCATCATCTGTCACCACCCCCACGTTTTCCAAGGGGTCGAAGAAGTCAATAACGTCCCCATATGGTATTCCCTAGGAAACTTCATCTTCGATGTTCCTAACCACTATCATAGATTATATACAGATGATAGCGCAATTGTATCCTTCTTATTCGACAAAACCGACTGTTACCCAGCAGGCAACCTTGCCGTATATATCAACCGATCCGATGGCCAAGTAGAAATAGCTCCAGACGCACAAGAATGGGTAAACGAACAATTCCCCAAACTCTGCAATTTCTCTGCATACTTCAAACAATGGAGACGAGAAGCTTTCAGAGTATTCCGAGCAAACCGCCTAACCCCCAAAAAACTATTCGCCATAACCCCCAAATGCCCAAACCAAGCCAATAACCGCTTCCTATTTCTCCTCAAAAAACTCTTCCGACCCAGCTTCTACAAAAACCTATGGCTGACCCTAAAAGTACCCGAGTCTAGAGCCATATTCTTTTCCGCTATTCAATACATGATCTGGAACAAAATCCTTAAAAGGTCATAACCCCCAAGATCATTCCCCTTAGAATTCTTAACCTACCCCAACGAACTTATTAGTATTCTGTAATATATTTTACGATTCTTAGGAAAAAACCATCTTTTTGCTTTCAATAAAGCCAAAGTACTTCTTCTACAATTCTCTCTAAACAACTGAATATCAGATCGAAACCAATCCCTCTTGCCCAAGCCATTCTTATGTTATAAGACCATAAGATTAGTCATTAAAAACCCTACAAAACCCCATACATTTGGTGTATCAGAGATTGATACCATACCCAAGCCCAAAACCAATCTCTCAAAACTCCCCTACTAGTCCCAATTGTTATCCTAGCTGTTGTACCCACATAATTGTTGCTTGTTCTTTAATCTCCCATCATCATGAACTCCACACTACAGGATTTATTCACCTATAAGAATATCATTAAACAAAATACGCGAGAAGAGTATTTTGACATGCAGACCGTTGTTAAAGCAGTTATGGCAGGCCTAAACTGGCAACTCATGCGCCACAACGTGCAAATCAGAACAACTTCTTTTCCGTCTGTATACGCAAATCCCTTTCAAATACTTCAACTCCTCCAATACCTAATTGGAAACATCATAAAAGCAATACCTGAGGATCAAAAGGCAGAAATTCTCATACAATACGAACCCACAGAAGGAAATTGTGGCTTCAAAATCAGTTGCACCCCATGCCTAATAAACGTATCACACGCAAATCAAGCGTTTCGTCAATTAGGTTCAAGCTCGCATACCCTAAACCTATGCGACATCGAACTTGCCCTATGTGGGAAAATCGTCCGACGATACGGAGGCACCATAAACATCTCAGCTCCAACCCCATACAAACGGCAAGTAGACCTCTGCCTACCCATCATACAAGAAAAACAATTAGCATCTTAGCGAATACTCCATAGATATTTTATGTATGTACAAACGCCTTGCATATAAACAATGCAGGGCGTTTCTCATTCCAAATCCCACCTAAAAACTTCTGTAATAGCTCCATTATTTTCTAAAACCCTCCCACCAACATCTAAAACAGCTCCACTAACTTCTAAAACAACCCCACTATTTTCTAAAACTTACCCATTAACTTCTAAGACAACTCCACTATTTTCTAAAGCCCTCCCACCAACTTCTAAAACAACTCCACTATTTTCTAAACTTACCCACTAACTTCTAAGACAGCTCCACTATTTTCTAAGACTTTCCCACCATCTTCTAACAATTCCCCACTAATATCTAAAGAAATCACTCCCCCCTAACCCTAGCAGGCTTATTCCCATCCCAAGCATCCCAACTAAATGGCGCAAATGGCGGCGTAGTATCTTTAGGAAACGAAGCCAAAATCACCCTCAATCGCTCCCTAGCAGCCACAACTTCAGCCTCTGTACTCTCCTGCAAATCCTTTTGTTCATAAAAGTCTTGGGCAATATGATAAAAGCGTCCATCACTGTACAGCTTCCATTCTCCTGTGCTCAAAGTCCGATCTTCTGCCAATTGCGAATATATCCAATCTCGTTTACCATCCTTCTCCTCACCCGATAATAATCCCGCAAACGACTGCCCATCAATTCGTACATCTTTAGGCAATGCCACACCAGCCAGCTCTAAAAACGTAGGAAACCAATCCGAAAAATCAATCAAGGCCGATTGCTCTCCCTTCACACAATCTGCATAAGGCCCCTTAACAATCAACGGCACATTAATCCCCGACTCAATAAACCGTCCTTTGCCCATCAAATACTTGCCTCCCCCCTTCATAACTCCCGCCACCGACGAACCATTATCCGCCGTAAACACAATATAGGTATGCTTATCAACCCCCGCCATATGCACCGCTTCCATAATATTTCCCACCAACTTATCTACATACGTCGCCATCCCTGCGTATAATGCTTTTTTATCTTTCTTGTCAATGGCTTCCCCCTTATTATCAGGTGTCAGAACATAAGGAGCATGCGGCAACATCAACGGATAATACACCAAAAACGGTTTCTCCCGATTCTCCCGAATAAAATCACACAAAAACCCATTAATAACTTCTGGTCCAAAAGCCCCCTCATGAATCTTCCGTTCTCCATTCATCTGCAAATACGGATCCCAATACCGCTGCTTGCTATCCTCATTGCCCTTCTCCACCCCAGGCCAAACACAATGAGCCGAAAATCCATGCTTATCCAAGGCATCAGGCTGCTTACCCAAATCATTAATCTGCCACTTCCCTCCTATCGCAGTCGAATAACCCGCCTCTCGTAACAAACGCACACACGTTAGCTCTCGCTCCCAATCAAAATACCCCTCCCCCTTAAACTGAGGCACATCATGATGATCTACCCAACCCGTCCGAAAAGGATAACGCCCCGTCAACAATTGATGCCGAGTAGGCGTACACAAAGGAGTCGAATACACCTGATTAAACAACGCCCCGTCCTCCGCCAACCGATCAATATTCGGC
>Ga0163110_10000379_pt1 | contig 20475 bp, 20 predicted proteins | sample CRUFie1St17metaG_FD_108703 | JGI IMG/M metagenome (GOLD analysis project Ga0163110, IMG submission 108703) | Marine microbial communities from the Costa Rica Dome - CRUD Field 142mm St17 metaG | ecosystem: Environmental > Aquatic > Marine > Oceanic > Photic zone | place: Costa Rica: the Eastern...
AATTTTTCACTGAAAACGCCCCGAAGCCCCTTATCTCTACCCGTCCTCCTTGGCAAAGAGTGCTGGTGACAGTGGCAAAGAACAGTTCGATTAGTTCTTCAGATTTATGAAGTGTTATTCCGGCTCTTTCAGCCAATTTTTCTATGAGTTCGGATTTTACCATTTTTTATCCCATACTGGATTCTATATTGGAACTTACGACGGCGGGCATCTGCATCATATTGATGGTTTCACCGGCCTTCATTTTTCGGAAATCGGTTACTTTACCGGACTTACTGGTGGAATTGGTATTTCTGAATATCCGCAACAGGAGTTCGTCAGCAACAATAAACTTTCCGGCATTTTGCGGCTTACCATTGACAGTTTTGGTCTGAAGCTTGTGCTCTTTAATGTAGTCCCAGAGTCTTTTGGTAATCTGGGTCCGGGGTAGTTCCTCTGCTCCGCAGAGTACTGCCATATCGGCCTTGAGCTTCAGAGATTGTTTCAGGCCTTTGGTCTCTGCCATGACTGACTCCTTCTGGGATATGAGTAAAAATAGCAGATAAAGACTATTGAAGTGAGGGTCTTTTCTGACAGTTTGTCTTTCTGATACCTATAGAATTGCACCGATTCTGGCCTGTGCCAAGGTTGTTTTCACGGCCGTATGAAACTGCCAGACTTTTTCCTGATACTTTGATCTACATTTAATGTATTGATATCATATATTAAATGTAGATTTAGGAACTAAAAGTTGACAATACATTATATTTATTAAATAATGTAATATGTAAACATTATGGTTACAAAATGAGGCTGATATGAAGCTTGCTGATGCCTTCTCCAGATGGCCACCGAATACGGTTGTGACCACTTCTTGGTTTAAGGATCAGGGAATTTCCCGGCAGCTTCTATCCAAATACTGTCGTTCCGGTTGGATTGAGCGTGTCGAGCAGGGATGTTTCAAAAAGGCAGGAGAAAATATTGACTGGTCAGGGGCTGTTTATGCGCTTCAGAGCCAGTTGGGGTTGAGCATTTATCCGGAGGCCTACACAGCCCTTCAGCTGCATGGGATCAGCCATCATGTGCAAATGAAGGGCAGGCCAGGTATTCTGCTCTCTGGTTCACCTGGATCCTTATTGCCAAGGTGGTTTCTCAGGACAGACTGGGGAGCTGATATATCGTTCCGGACTACTGGTATGTTTCCAGATCAGCCGTCAATGACTGAACTGGAGTTCAGAGGGAATTACAAACTTAAAATACCAACCAGGGAAAGGGCGGTTTTGGAGGTGGTAGACAGGATCAGGGATGCCTCTGGCTTTGAGGATGCAGCAAACGTGATCGAGAGTACCACAGGACTTGATCCGGTTGTTCTCAGAGATCTTCTTCGCTGTACAGAGTCATTCAGGCTCAGGAGGATTTTTTTATTTCTGACAAAATATCTGAATATTCCGGGGCAGGATATTCTTGAGTCCGGACAGATAGATCTTGGAAGTGGCGTTGTTTCAGTTGTTCAGGGCGGTAAGTATGTAAAAGAATTTGGAATAACTGTTCCAGATACATTTGTGAGGGAGGAGAGTGTTTTTTGAAGGAAGTATATGAAGCTCAGACCAGACTTCTGATTAGCATTCTTCCCAGAGTGAGACATCCTGATTTTGCACTGAAAGGTGGAACGGCTATTAATCTGTTTTACCGAGATTTTCCAAGACTGTCTGTTGATATTGATCTTACTTATCTGCCAATAAAGGACCGGGAACAAAGCTTCAGTGATATTCATTGCTACCTCTCTGAACTTCAGTCCAATCTGATTAAAGCAGGTCTGAAGTGCAGAAGTGACCGGCCTCTTGACGGAAAATCTGAGGCGAAATTGACTGCGGCAGGTGAAGGAGTGCAGATAAAAATTGAGCCAAACTTTATTCTGAGAGGAACGGTCGAGCCGGTAGAAATAAAAAGCCTTTCTGATAAGGTGTTCAGAAAATTTGGTTCTACCCAGGAAATAGAATGCCTTGGGTTCAATGACCTCTACGGAGGAAAAATATGTGCTGCACTTTCACGTAAACATCCGCGGGATTTATTTGACATTTACCACTTACTTAATAATGAAGGAATATCGGAATCATTAAAGGATGTGTTTCTCTATTATCTGATTTGCTCATCAAGACCATTTCATGAAATTCTGGATGCCAGATGGATGGATATAGATGCTGTATTCCGGGATAAGTTTCAGGGGATGAGTGATGAATCTATTTCAGTTGATATCCTCAAAGAATCATTTTTTGCACTGAAAAATAAGTTGAAAAAAATGATTTCAGAAGAAGATAAAGAATTTCTGATTTCACTCCTTAATCTGACTCCGGACTGGAGTCTGTATGAATTTGACCATATCCGCGACTTTCCGGCATTCAGGTGGCGGATGTTTAACCTGAAAAAAATGGATGGTTTTAAAAGAAGCATGCAGATAAAAACACTGAGAAAATCCAGCGGTTACTGATAGCTGGAGATCCAGTTAAGTGGTATAATATCAGAATGTTAATATGATATCTGGGAGTATTTTGCTACCGGATTTTTAATAAGGAGATTGTTCAAAATATGTCAGAAGAAATTTTGTTAAAGACAGTTGTTAGTTCCGGAAGTATCAGGCAACGCTATGGCAGACTCTACAAAAAGCTTGGAGAGGAAACCATCGAGATTCTGCTTGATACCTACAAAGACCACTCAAAAGTTGAGAAAAAGCTGGATAAACTCTCTGAGCAACTGGAGGCAGAACGCCTTACGAATCAGGAACTCAGTGATGAGCTTAAAAGCCTGGAAGAGTCACAAGAGCATGAAACAGAATTGTCAGATTCAGAAGAAAAAGGGGAAACGTCAATGAGCGATACGTTCAGTGCAGTTACTGCCCTTTCCAGGGCACTTGAAAGTATGACAGCGGCGAATGAAGCTTATGCCAGAGAAAATGAAAGACTTTTGAAAATCACAAATTTCTCTGAATATGATGAAAAAATTAATAATTTGAAAGCTGAGGCTCAAAAAGAAACTGAAAAAGGCCAGGTTCTTCAGGAAAGGCTCTCCGCCGAGAAAGACAAATCGGCAGATCTCGAATTGAAACTGGAAGAGCTTGAGGAGAAAATCTCAAATCTTTCAGATGACCTGAAGCAGACGACTTCGAGAAAAGATGATCTGGAACAGCTTCTGGTTCAGGCAGAGGAAAAGATTGCAACCAGAGATACCACTGTTGCCTCTCTTTCGTCTGAAATGTCACGTTATAAATCGGAGGCGGAAGACCTCAGATCGAGGCTTGAAACACAGGATGCAGATTCTGCTGAAGCTGGTTCCGCTGACAGCTTTGATGTAGCTGGCCAGATCTCTGAGCCCAACTGATGATCTGATTCTCTTGTAGGTTTGTCAGGTGCTAAATGTCTTACTGAGAGCAGACAGTGCAGAGGCTCTCAGATTTTTTTGTCGCATTACACATAGCTAAATAATATATCATATAGCTAAATAGCATTTCAGCAGCGCTAGTGCAGGTTATTAAAAACGAAAAAATAGTGCGGCCTACACCGACACTTCTAAAAAGAATGTCTCAAAGTTTCTTTAACCGGTCGATCAGTCCGGTCAATTTTCGGGGCTATGCAGACAAAGGCAGGACAGCTGCCAATAAGCATGAAGGTTTTAGCCAGATTCCAGGCTGGAATGAAAAATATATTCATAAAGCCACTGAGCATATTCAAGCTTTGGAACAAATCTATGTAAAAAGAAAAGCCGATGCTGAGAAGAAATTGATCAACAAATATAAAAAGGATGTACGTGGTGCGCTAAAGACCTTTGCGTTTCAGGGCAAACTACAGGATACGGCGGACGTAATGTTTAATAGATATAGCTAATTGTTATATAAATTAGCTATAATGGACATATGGGAAAAGGAAATATTTTTAACCTGGAAAAATTTTCAGAATATTGCCCCTGTCCGACAGGCTCTGCATCAGGCAGGGTGAAAATTTCCAGCATTCTACCCGGTCCCATGACCCTCTGGAAAGGTGTTATACCTTATCTGGAATCCCTGGCATATTCACCAGATAAGACCGAGCATGTTGATCTGGCGACATCTGAACACCGGAAGGAATTTTTTACAGAAACCACTTTCGGTAAGCTCCATGGATACCACTTGATGTCTGCAAACACTAAGGCAGTCATCATTCATTTCCATGGCAGTGGTTACAATCTCACCAAACATATAGGGTAAGGGGTAAGTAAAAAGGAAAAATTACGCAGAAATGCAACTTAACAGTTTAGAAACATTAATATTTGCCCCCTATTCTCTCATCTCAATGAAAGTTTCAATATTATGTAACCTTCTGTATATAAAGAAAATAATCTTCGGAAGACTCTAAGAGGAAGCCGTTTTTTATGGAATTTATGATAAACGATGATATTTCAAGATGTTATACTGTACATAATCGAGAATGTATTCAACAAGAAGGACTTGCTTAATCTAAAATTTTGACAATCTCTTCAGCTATTTCTTTTGGCGGTCTATTTTCTGTATAGACAATTTTTTTTGCCAATTCTTTATTAGACGCACTTTTTAAATACTTCTCCCCAACATCAATGGCGTATTTTGAAGGCTCTTCTCCTAGCAGTTTCTTCATATTTCTTTTTAAGATTTCCATTGACTTTCTATTGTCTTTAGAGGGAAGTAGTAATATTACGTTTTTAAATGGGCTGAGAATTTGTTTCGCTTTCTTAATACTTGCTTGGTCTTCATAGTGTGAGTGACCCGCTCCGAAATCTATAATGTCTTTGGGAAAATCGGCCAGAACATCTTTGATAACCTTTATATCAAATGTTTTCATATATTTTTCTTTTTCTAGTTCATCGTTTAAACGTTCAAAATGATTGTCACTATAACCATGCTTGAAGTAGTAATATTGAGAAACAGCATCAAGAGGAACGTTCCGAACTGAGATTTTCCTCTCCAATTCCTTTGCTACAGTGCTTTTTCCTACAGACAGCGGCCCAATTAAAACAATCGGCAAATTAAATTTTTTCTCCGCAAACAGGTTGCCGTTGAACAAGAGCCCGAGAAGTACAAAGAGTAATTTCTTCTTCATAAAATGATTCCCAATCTGAGCAAAATTTAATTTTACAGTTCATTAGTTAAATTATTGTGAAGTACCTTGTAGACTGTTGATCTTCCTATTCCCATCTGTTTGGCAATTTCTGTTGCCCCGACACCTTTATTTCGAAGAACTTTAACTTTTTCGTAGTCAATAGATCGCTTTCGACCCATTTTGATCCCTTTTGCAATAGCATCCATGCGACCTTCACTCACACGCTCTAATATCCTGAGCCTTTCTGCCTGTGCAACAGCAGAAAGAATCGTGACAACCATTTTTCCCATAGCTCCTTCAGTACTGATACCATCATCTAAAAAGCGGACAAATACTCCGATGTTATCAAAATCTTTGATAAGTTGGATCATGTCAGCAGTATCTCTGCCAAGTCGGTCCAACTTTTTTACCAAAATGATATCCCCTTCCTCAATTTTCATTTGAAGTAATTTGAGACCTTCTCGATCAAGATTTTTCCCTGAACCAATATCTGTGAATATGCGAGATGATTTTACACCCGCGGCTTTCAAACTTCTGATTTGACTGTCTAGGGACTGCTGGCTGGTTGATACTCGGGCGTAGCCAAAGAGCCTCATAAGATAAATGTCTCCTAAATTGATTTTTAGACAGCAGTGTCTATTAACCCTAAAAAATGGATTTAATAGACATTGTAATTCCATACTTTTTCACTGTCTATTAATTTATGAATTGGGAGACAGTCTTTTCAGGTCGGGACTGGCGGGATTTTGGTTTCTGCGGAAATTGCCGCCGGATGATTTTTAGCCTGGAAAGTCCGCCGCCTAATCAAAAAATGGCCAGTCGATGGCGGTTCAGATTCTTGCCGGTTTCAGGTTGTGCTATCAGAGGAAGCGGCGGATTCACCAGAGCTTTGTCTGAGTCCTCGGAAAGCAGCAACCAGATCATCATCAACAGAGAAAGGCCGGAGCAGCCATGATTAATATTCAGGATACAGCTTTCCCGGTCATCAGAGTCGGAAGCTCCATAAAAAGACTGGAAAAAGCCTTCAGTCCAGATGAGGAGGATCTTTTATTTGCAGTAAAACATGTCAAGGGTCAGGCCATGCAGGCCTGCTTTCTGGTCCTTTTAAAAGCTACCCAGAGGCTCGCAAGATTTGTTCCGGTCAGTGATATTCCTGATCAGGTCATCCGCATTATTACCTGTAAAACAGGCCTCAAAGAGCCTCCTGCTGAGCTTATGACCTATGACCGTTCAGGATCAAAGGCAGTGCATATACGTCTGATAAGAAAGCATCTTAAAATCTCAGCATTCGGAAAAGAGGCTAAAAAAATCGCTGAAAATGCTGCCACGGAAGCTTCCAGGATCAAGAGCGAGGGAGCTGATGTGCTGAATGTGATCCTTGAAAAATTGATCAAAAACCGTATTGAGCTGCCGGCTTTCAGCACCCTCAGTGACATGGCCCTGAGTGCCATTTCCAAAACAAACAATGGCTATTTCGACCTTGTTTTTAACGCCCTTTCGGAAAGCTCCTGTAAAAAACTCGACTCCCTACTTATCAGTGGAAAAGACTCCAGAACTGACTGGGATCTTATCAGACAGGATGCCGGTGCTCTTACAGTGGGAAACATCTGGACTATGAGCCTGAGGCTTAAGTGGCTCAGAAAATTTCCGGCTCTTTCTGAGGTCATCAAAAACATTCCTGAAAGAAAGGTACACCGGCTCTGTGAGGAAGCCCTGTCCATGGATGCTGGGAGCATGGCCCGGATGAGGAAAAGACGCCGCTACACCCTTCTGCTTCTGGGAGTGCGTTACCGGAAGGCCCTTATCTGTGACGATCTCGGAGAGATGCTTATCAAAAGGCTCAGAAAAATGAACCGTCTGGGAAAGCAGGCCATGGATGACTATCATTTGAAACACATCAGCGAAGCCCATCATCTGATAGGTATTTTAAGGGGTATCATGTCTCTTTCCTCAGGAGGTATGAGCAAAGAGAGTATTCAGAAATTAGCAGGTGAAGACCCGGAAAAAATTATCGAAAAATGTGACAAGTTCAATGCCCATGCCAACAACAATTACTTTCATTTTTTACCTCCTTTTTACAAGGGTATCCGGTCGGTTCTCTTTCAGATACTAAATGTCATACGTTTAAGGGCAGCCAGGGGAGACAGAAAAACCGAAACCATCATTCGTTACCTTCTGGCTCTTCACAAAGTAAAGTCCCCAAGAATACCTCTCAGCATGACGGTGACCTCCAATAACGGTTTTAGTAAAACCATGAGCCTCCCCACCGACTGGATCACTGATACATGGAAAATACTGATATTTAAAAAGAAGAAGGTCAGTCCGCAGGATGTCGCCGATAGACGCTTTCTGGAAATCTGTGCGTTTTCCCATATTGCCACGGAGCTTCAGACCGGTGACCTTTACATACCAGGAGCAGAACATCTCAGTGACTACCGGGATCAGTTGATCTCCTGGGATGACTACCAAGAGAAGATAAAAGAGTACTCAGAGCAGGCAGGTATTCCAACTACTGCCAAAAGATTTATCCGGGATCTTAAGAACAGAATGGAAAAGACTGCAGCCAGAGTAGATGAAGCCTTTCCTGAAAACGAATATGTTTCCATTGAAAACGGGGAACCCTGCATCAAAAGACCTCCCCGGTCATCCGTACCTGAAGGGTTTCAGGTGGCCGAAGAAGCTCTCTCCGGGCAGATGAAAAAAACCAATATTGTGGAAATACTCCGGGAATCTCAGTACTGGATCGACTGGTGTAAGCCCTTCGGGCCGGTAACCGGGATGAAGTCCAGACTTTCCGAGCAGCTGTCCAGCTACATCACGACAGCATTCTGCTATGGCTGTGGGCTTGGACCGGCTCAGACCTCCAGATCCATACCAGGTATCAAGCCCCGTCACCTGTCCTCTATTCATGACCGGCATATCACTGAAGAGATGCTCGATGAGGCCAACATCCGGGTCATCAACAGCTATAAAAAGTTTGCCCTCACCAGATTCTGGGGGCAGGGGAAAAGCGCCTCAGCAGACGGAACCAAATGGAATATTTATGAAAAAAATCTCCTCTCCGAGTACCATATCCGCTACGGCGGTTATGGCGGGATCGGTTACTATCATGTGGCTGACAACTACATAGCCTTCTTCAGCAGATTCATTCCCTGTGGTGTCTGGGAAGGTATCTACATTCTCGACGGCCTGATGCAGCATAACAGCGACATTGACCCGGATACTGTCTACTCCGATACCCAGGGGCAGAATGCACCCATCTTTGGTCTTGCCTATCTGCTGGGAATCAACCTAATGCCTCGTATTAGAAACTGGAAAAACCTTACGATGTTCAGATCAGACGGCAGTCTGAAATATGAGCATATCGATGAGCTGTTCTCCGATACCATTAACTGGACCCTGATCGAGAAGAACCTGAAAGACATGCTGCGGGTAGCCCTGTCTGTCAGAGAGGGTAAAATCACGGCCTCAACGATCCTTAAAAAGCTGGGTACCAAAAGCCGGAAAAACCAGCTGTACTATGCTTTCCGGGAGCTTGGCAGAGCAGCGAGAACAATGTTTCTGCTTGAGTATCTTCACAGCCTGGAGCTTCGCAGGGCCATCCAGAGCGGTACCAACAAAAGTGAGGCTTTCAATGGCTTCACAAAGTGGGTTTCTTTTGGGAAAAATGCCACGATTGCTTCCAATGACAGGGAGGATCAGAGAAAGTCTATCAAGTTTAATCACCTGGTATCCAACCTTATCATCCTGCACAATGCAGATTCTATGACCAAAGCCATCAACGAACTTAATGCTAAAAATATCCCTGTCAGCAATGAGGTGAAGGCGGCCCTTTCACCCTACAGAACTGAACACATCAACCGGTTCGGAATATATCAGCTCAACATCTCTGAAACGCCGGAACCCATGCAGCTGGGACTCAGCGGGTAAGCAGGATATAAAGGCGTAGCTGGGAAATTATGTCAAATGAGAGCATTTTTCAAACATCCTAAAAATAAAATATTTTTATATTCAAGTAGTTACAAGAAATTGACTTTCTGCTAAACGCCTCAGATTGATCAAAGTAATCTTATATTTTCAACATGTTAAGTATCATTTCTGCGTAATTTTTCCTTTTTACTTACCCCTTACCTTATAAGGTTCCGGTGGTCTCATCAGGGCCAGGCAGACCTTCCGTGGTTCTTGGAGCCAGCCTGATCGCTGTGGTGGAAAATGCTGCCTCCAAATCAAGAACAGAGATTCCAGAGCTTGTCGGGGTATCAGCATATGAAAAGCTGAATACCTTCTGTATCGGGCTTGCAGAAAGGGTTGCCAGTCTGGAAGTCACACTGGCAGAAGAAAAGGCATCCCGCAAAGCCTTGGAAAGCTTGGTGTCACAGCATTTGAAGGAAATGCAGGCGAACCCGGTAACTAAACCGGTGACAGGGCCGGAACAGTCTCCGCGAGAAAGTCCGGAGCGTGAGGTGGTAACTAAACCAGCTTCTGAAAAGAAACCAGTTACTAAACCAGTCAACTTTCCGGAAGTGGTAACTAAACTTGAGATTGACCCTCAGCTTGTATCCGCTTCCGGACAAAGGTGGGGCAATATCAGGGTTGATGGTTTCCCCCCGACAGCAGAGCAGCGGCAGATTCTTGATCTGGTTTCGACTGGTGCTATAACGAAAATAGAAGCCTTTGCCGGAACCGGGAAAACATCTACCCTGAAGGCTATTGCTTCCGCTTATCCTAAAAAACGCTTTTTGTACCTGGCCTTCAACAAAGCCATCCAGAAAGAAGCCGCACAGACCTTTCCTCATAATGTTTCTGCTAAAACAGCCCACTCTCTGGCGTTTCGGGCGGTAATGATGATGGATGGCTACCGTAATATCAGGGTGGGTACTGAGTCTAGGCTGGTTTACAGACTGAACAAAAGCTGGAACAGCTTTGAGATGGCCAGACAACTCAATGTGATCAATGAAAATGTTGGACCATTCAGTGGGCCACAGATTATTGGAATGGCCCGTGATATGGTCAGAAAATTTGAGCAGTCGGATGACTCTCAGATCAATCCTGATGTTCATCTTAAGGGTGATACTGCAGCTATGATTCAGTCATCGAAAGGTGTGTCAGAGCTGGTTTCTGAAATAGTCTACAAAATGGCTATGGCGATATGGGAAAAAATTCAGGATCCGGCAGATGATATCCCTCTGTCTCATGATTCCTATCTGAAGCTTTGGGCTCTCTCTGAGCCAGAGTTTTCCGGGTATAATGCCGTTCTGTTTGATGAGGCGCAGGATGCGAATCCGGTTATCCTGAATATTGTCCGCAGCCAGAAATGTCAGCAAATTTATGTGGGTGATGAAAATCAGCAGATTTACTCCTGGAGAGGGGCTGTCTCAGCGATGCAAAAAATAGAGGCTCAGACAGGGTATCTGACCGATAGCTTTCGCTTTGGTCCTATAATTGCTGGAGTTGCCAGCGATATTCTGGAAAAACTTGGAGGTAGCAGAAAGGTTTTGGGTCGGGCAACAGATGATGGTTGCCTTACTGTTGATTACGGTTGCAAATATACCATGATTTTCCGGACCAACGCCCAGCTGATCACAGAAGCGCTGAGACTAAGCAGATATCATGATATCCACATTGTAGGTGGAATCAGGGGGGGCGTTCAGGATCTGAAAGATGCTTTTTCAATTTATCGTCATGGAGTGGGGCGGGGAAGATTTGCTTCATATACATCCTGGGAGATGGTTAAAGTGGTTTCAGCCACAGATCCGGAGATCAAGCGGCTCTATGACTTTATTGAAAAGCATGGCAGTGAAACAGAGGAAATTATCCGTAAGCTAGACCAGCTTGCAGCCTGCCCTGAAAAGGATGCGGCAGTTATTCTTTCCACAGCACACAAGTCAAAAGGAAGACAGTGGGACCAGGTTCTTATCGGTGAAGACTTTAATGCAGGCCGAAAGTCTGGCAGAATTGTGGACCCTTCTGGGGAAGAAATCCGCCTCATCTACGTTGCTGTTACCAGGGCAAAAAAGGCTCTTCAACTCTCACCTGAGATAAGCCAGTGGTTATATCCACCTGAGCCGGATTTTGAGTCTGAAGAAAAAGATGATGATGTGCTGATTCCTGAGATCATGTGAGAAAGCATTTTGCATTCGTCGACTCCTAATGAGGATATGAGATGGCCAGACTGGTTTTAAGTTTAGTTTTATCCGGATTTCTTTATACGGGCGCTATTGCTCAGATTACCGAAGGCATGGTCGTTAAAGTCACAGATGGCGATACGATCCGACTTCTTGTCGGAAAGAACCAGTTAAAAGTTCGTTTGGCTGAAATTGACTCCCCTGAAACTGACCAGCCATGGGGGAAGAGGTCCAGGCAGGCTTTGGCCGGTAAAATATCCGGAAAAAGGGTCCGGGTCAGATGGGAGAACAAAGACCGGTATGGCCGGATCATCGGAACGGTGTTTCTGGGAGAGCGAAATATCAACCGGGAGATGATCGGTGAAGGTCAGGCCTGGGTTTACCGGCGATACCTTCAGGATAAGAGCTTGCAGCTTGCCGAGAAGAAGGCCAAAGAGGCCGGATCTGGCCTCTGGAGCCTGCCTGAAGGCAGACGGAAGGCCCCCTGGCTGTGGAGGAAGGCTGCCGGGAAGAGGGTGTCCGGGTCAATGACTGCAAGGACTTCAGACAATTATAGCTGTGGGGCCAAGCTTTATTGTGGCCAGATGAAATCCTGTGCGGAGGCAAGGTTTTATCTGACGAAGTGTGGCCTGCATCGTCTGGACGGCGATCAGGATGGAATACCATGTGAAAAGCTTTGTGGGTGAAGGAGGAAGAGGTTAATTCAGGCTTGCTCGCTCTGGCCGGCTCCTTTACTATTTCTGGGTAAATTGACCTTAAAGCCAAAGGGGGACAAAATTCATGTACTTCAAAAGCCTGAGCCTGATCCTGCCGCTAGCAGCTTCTTTGACGTCGTGTGTAACTACAAAGGATGAGCCGATTACTATCAGCTATGAGCTTCCTATTGTGACCAGGATTTCAACCGGTGATTCTTCAATTAAAGCCAATGATATCAGAATAAACGTAGAGCCAATGCGTTATTCACCCAGGCGTCAGTTAAAAAAATCTTACGAGGAAAATGACTATGCAAAGTACGGAGTAAATATGCTGACAGGTGGCAAGAAGGAGTACAAGGTTACTTCTGTTCCAGCTTATTCTCCTGATCCTGCTTCCCTGGGTTTCAAGCTTAAAATCACTAATCAGATGGACCATATTCTTCGTCTGGATGGGGCTGTGGTCGCCTTTCGTTCTGATAAGTCAGCAATTGCGACAGATTCTGAAAAATATGCTGAATTCAAAAAAGCCATTATTCTTCCTGGAGAAGAAAAAGAGCTTAATCTATTCGGTCCGGATCTGAAAAATATTTCAGATGGAGAAAATATAACCTTGGCTCTTTACGATGTTACCTCCAGGACCAATTCAGCAGGTCGCCCCGTCAAAAAAAGCTCTTTCAAATGGACCTACAACGTAAAATTTGAAAAACACAGTAAAAAAGACAGCATTAGCACTTATGGAGAAAAGCTTCATGAGTGGGAGTACAATAACAAAAAATCACAAAATGTAGGATTGTATTGATCACTCAGTACAAACCCTTTAAGGGGGCTTGTGAGTCCTTTGATTATCCTCTTTCGAGGCCGTCTTAAAGATCTCTCCACTGTCATACCTGATTGAGAGGGGTGCCAGAATGAATCAAGAAATGACAATTGTGACCGTTGAAAATCTTCCGGACAAATTTAAGGTTACGGAAATGTATCAGATGATCCAATCAACTTATAAATGGAAAGTATCACAAAAAGGCCTGATTGAAGCTCTGATAAGCAGAAATAGCAATGAATATCAGGAGGCGCTGAGCACTTTTATGGCTCTGGCTCCAAGGGAAGCAAATGCAATCATTGGAACCAAAGTGTCAACATGCACACAGACTTTTTCTGAGGGAACCTATATGTTTATTACTCATATAGGTACTCCGGTCAGGTATGAAGAGGCCGGTCAATGAAGACAGTTACTCATGACCTGAAATGATCATCACTGTTTCCCGTCAAAATTTTTACAGAACATTGTATGGCGTAGCCAGGGTTTTTAACTCCCTCCCAGGGGGGGCTTACCAATCTCATTTTCATTGGACTTCCGTCAGAGTTGACTATAGACTTTAACATTCTAATAATAAATCATAAATCACAAATAAGGAACCAATAGTTGACAATTTCATGTATTTAATAAATAATAAAATATGTAAACTATTGGTTACCATGTGAGGCTGAAAATGAAGCTCGCCGGAGCCTTTACCAGATGGCCACCAAATACGGTTGCGACAACTTCCTGGTTCAGAGAGCAGGGTATTTCCCGGCAGCTTCTGTCCAAATATCAGCGTTCTGGCTGGATAGAACGTGTTGAGCAGGGGTGTTTTAAAAAGGCCGGGGAGAGTATTGACTGGTCGGGGGCAGTCTATGCACTGCAAAGCCAGCTCGGGCTGAGCATCTATCCGGAGGCTTACACAGCCCTTCAGTTACATGGGATCAGTCACCATGTTCAGGTGGGAAATGCACCCGTTATTTTGCTCTCAGGTTTACCCGGGAATGCACTGCCAAGGTGGTTTCTCAGGGCTGACTGGGGGGCTGACATATCTTACCGGACTTCCGGATTGTTTCCTGATCAGACAGCACTGACTGACCAGGAATTTCGAGGAAACTACCGGATTAAAATATCGTCACCTGAAAGAGCTGTTCTGGAAGTTGTGGACAGGATCAGGGATTCCTCCGGCTTTGAAGATGCGGCAAATATTATTGAAAGTGCCATAGGCCTTAATCCTGCTTCACTGAGAGACCTTCTTCTGAGCACCCCCTCGTTCAGGCTCAGAAGAATTTTTTTGTTTTTGGCAAAGCATCTGAATATTCCTGGCAGGGATATTCTGGAATCCGCACAGATAGAGCTTGGAAGCGGGGTGGTTTCAGTGATTCAGGGCGGAAAATATATCAAAGAGTTTAGCATAACAGTTCCTGAATCGTTTGTCAGAGAGGAGAGTCTTTTTTGAGGGAAATTTATGAAATTCAGACCAGGCTGTTGCTTGGTATCCTTCCTCATATAGAGCATCCTGATTTTGCCTTGAAGGGGGGGACAGCCATTAATCTTTTTTACAGAGACTTTCCAAGGCTTTCTGTAGATATAGACCTGACTTATCTGCCGATAAAAGAGCGAAAACAAAGCTACCGCGATATTCATGGCTATCTCTCCGGGCTTAGGTCCAGCCTGAGTAGAGCTGGTCTGAAATGCAGAAGTGACAGACCCCTTGATGGAAAGACTGAGGCTAAACTGGTTGCAGCCGGCGATGGTGTTCAGATAAAAATCGAGCCGAACTTTATATTAAGAGGTGCAGTTGAGCCGGTAATTACAAAGCGTTTGTCGGACAAGGCCTTCAAAAAGTTTGGTTTCTCCCAGGAAACTCGATGCCTGGCCTTCAATGACCTTTATGGCGGGAAAATATGTGCGGCACTTTCACGCAGGCACCCCCAGGATCTGTTTGATATTTACCACCTTCTTGAAAATGAGGGCATCTCAGAATCACTGAAAGACGTTTTTCTTTATTACCTGATCGGGTCTTCGAGGCCATTTCATGAAATTCTCGATGCCAGGTGGGTGGATATCGATGCTGTATTCCGGGATAAATTTCAGGGGATGAGCGATGAAAATATATCAGTCAATACATTGAAAGAATCATTTTTCGTACTAAAAAATAAGATAAAAATATTGATTTCAGAAAAAGACACTGAATTTCTTGTTTCACTTATAAATTTAAATCCTGACTGGAGTCTTTATAAATATGATCACATCCGGGACTTTCCGGCTTTCAGATGGCGTATGTATAATCTTAAAAAAATGGATGGGTTTAAAAGGGGTGAGCAGATAAAAAAGTTGAAAAAATTTTGTACGAAAAACAGCTGAGTCATATGGATTAATTGATAGAATACCAGTATGGTATATCGAATTCTGGTATCGATTCGCTGCCGGATTTTTATAAGGAGATTTTTCAGAATATGTCAGACGAGATTTTGTTAAAAACAGTTGTTGGTTCCGGAAGTGTCAGGCAACGCTATGGCAGAGTTTATAAAAAACTTGGAGAGGATACCATAGAGATACTGCTTGATACTTATAAAAACCATTCAAAAACAGAAAAAAAGTTTGAAAAACTATTGGAAGAACTTGAGACAGAACGGCTGACAAATCAGGAACTAAGCGATGAGCTTAAGAACCTGGAAGAGTCACAAAATCATGAACCAGATCAGTCAGATTCAGACGAACAAGGAGAAAAATCCATGAGTGATACTGTGAGTGCTGTTACAGCCCTGTCTCAGGCTCTTGAAAGCATGAAGTCAGTGAATGATGCCTACGCCAGAGAAAATGAGAGACTTCTTAAAATAACAAATTTTTCGGAATATGACGAAAAAATCAACAATTTAAAGTCTGAGGCACAGAAGGAAAAGAATAACTGCCAGGCTCTTCAGGAGAGGATGTCTGCTGAGAAAGATAAGTCGGCAGACCTTGAGCTGAAAGTAGAAGATCTTGAAGAGAAACTTACCTCCTTGACTGAAGAGATGAAAATCTCTGCTTCCAGAACAGAGAACCTGGAGTTACAGCTTGAATCTGCAGAAGAGAAAATTGCAGCAAGGGATACGACAATTGCTTCAATTTCCTCTGAAATGTCGCGTTACAAATCTGAAGCAGAGAGCTTAAAATTAAAGCTTGAGGAACTTGAGACGAACTCTGATGATGTGAGAGCCAGGGATGACAGTGATATGACTACAGGACCTTTGGAGCCTAACTGACAGGCCCCCGTTCCTTCACCCGAAATCAGGGGGGATTGAGCTGTCGATCTGACCAGTTTTTGATGGGGCTGGTTTCCGGAGTTATCAGGACTGGTCTGGAGGGTCTGGCAGCTTTCCAGAGGCTTCTTTGTCTTTTGCCTGGTTTCTCTTCAACTGATCTGACAGGCAGGCTCTGCCCTCCCTGGTTTTCTCCCAGCTGATAATATTTGTATCAAATCCACAGTTCATGCATTTAAGATATTTGACCAGTCGGTCTCCCCAGACCCAGCACATATCAGTATCTTTGCAGGCAGGGCATATGGGCCTGTGTGCTTCGTCTGTTTGTATTGAAATATCCATGTTTCCTCAGAGGCATTGCAGATTGTTCCGGACCTGATCTGATGGTCAGTCAGACATCTGCAGTGGTCAGTCACCGAGAGCTATTTCAGGCCAAAGTATTCGATTGTAGCAGATGGGTTTTTTGAGAGAATATCTTTTACCCAGCTTTTCAGATGTTCCAGAAATGCAGCCATATGGCTCTCCCGGTCGGCCCCGCGGTAAATGTCGAAAGCAGAAGAGTCATTATTTTCGGCATAGAACATGGTTGATATATCACCGTCGCCGTGCATTGTCAGCCAGGAAAGGCATACCCTTTTAAAACAGTATCTGACCGGGTTTTCATTGAATTTACCGCTTGAATAGTAGGGAACCTCTGTCCAGGTGCGTTGAAGGCCGGCATCCGGGTATTCCATGTTAAAGTCGATTGGCCGGCTTTTATATCCGCTTGCAGGGTGCCCTGAAAGGGTGGACAGTATGTTGTTCATGTAAGTGTTCAGATCGATTACTTTACGGATTTTAATAACCTGACCCAATTCTGTTTCCTGGCTAAAACCAGGAATGGTTACCATCAGCGAAAAGAAAAGCAGAAGAGCTTTAGCAGTCTCCATATTAACTCCGGAAACATGGGTGAGCATGATGAGTTTTCAGAGAATATTACACTGAAAATAAGGACCAGGCCAGCCTGGATGCTCAGATATTGTGTCAGGGGATAATCCATAGGTTTTTGTACCGGCAGAGCCAGCTTTCATCCGGTGAAATGGGGCAGGCAGGCGCCAGAATGCGGCTGAAACGTAGGGTGTATAGCTAACCGGGTGGGAGAAGTAAATTCAGACCTCAATTCTGGCTGGCTATAGCCTGAGAACTACCCTTTTGGTGGGTGAGGATCTTTTCCATATGAGTCCTTCTGACGTATTTTTCCGTCACGGCCGTGAACTACCACTTCTGTACGATCAGCCTTGGCGTATTCGACAGCCTGCTTTCTGGCCTCTTCCTGGGTTCGGTGGCCAGAGGACAGGGTTTTTCCGTCAGATTTGATATTCCAGTCCTTGCCGTTTTTGACCACATGTTTAGATTTAGCCATCATAAACCTCCCATGTCTAAGAAGAAAAACTAATCAGGTTAATTGTTTCCCGGACATATTACCTCAGTTCTTCACCGGAGATAACCTTGAGAGGAGGTCCTGCTTTGCTAGGGCTTGATTGAATGATCTGGGTTTTGCCAGGAGTGGGCCGGGCAGGCCAGGAAGGTACGAAGGCGGCATCAATTCATTCCGGCTTAAGGAAGAAGCTATCGCCAAGTCTACACAGGTTTAGAGAGTCTCAGAGCGGAAGTGAGTTCTGAAAGGTATTTCCGGTGACTCCATAAATAACTTTTGCAATTGCCGGAACAAATATACCGTTGGGGTGAACTTCCCGTTCTAAAATTTCACCAATATTCTTATTGCGCTCTGATGCAGAACCCTGCCCGTGGAGACTGTCGGTGAATTTCCAGGCTTCTAGCTCATGTGAGTAAAGTGAGTCATAGGCAAAGCGGCGCAGGGCGTTGTATAGCTGTTGCTTTACATACCGGATAGCAGCATCCTGCTCTTCCTCACTTCTGGTCTGGTGTGACCAGCTGGCCGGACTTTCAATGAGTGGAGATACCTCCTGCTGAACTGATTCAATGAGATCGGCAAGTGGCCTCATATTACTATATTCAAGCTCATGGGCATTACAATTGTGAGCAAATCGGCGGGTCAGTGCCTTCACCCTGGTCCAGTGCTCTGTTTGCAAATACCCTTCCCACCGTTCGTGGAAGATTTCGGAAGATCTGTTCAGGTATTTCCTAAGATCATTGAAGATGTATTGGGGTAAAATACCGAAATCTCTGGTCCGGGATCTATGGAGTGCTGCCAGAAACTTTGAAAGATTCTTCAGGGTCATTTTGCTGTCTTTTTCCTGATTCAGCCTGGAAAAAAACAGAGCATCTTCACACATGGCGCGTTTTAATCTGAGTAAGATCCTTCCGGAAGTTTTGCCCTTGTGAGTGTTCAGAAAGTTCTCAGCTGACCCGGTCAGATGTCTTTTTTTAGCATACGAATCAGGCAGGTTTGCTCCGTGTATTTGGTCAAAGTGGGTATTAGCCAGTATTAATTTATGCTCATGTCCATATAGGTACGAAGCCTTTATAACTGCCTGAGTAGCTGCCTGCATGGGCTGCTTGCTGTTATCGACCAGCACGATGGAATCAAATTCTGAGAAATGATCTGTGATCGCGACAGGCAGGGTGGTGGCGGTCGAAGATATATGGCCAAGTCCCTCTGAGTCCATTACGCTCAGCTGAGAACAGCTTTCCCCCCGTGGGGCAAATGGCCCTGATAATCTGATTTTTTCGATCAGAGGAGAGATAAGGCTCCCAAAAAGGGAGGCATCGTTACCTATCAGGTATCTGACCTGACTGATAAACTCATCCCTGCCTCCGGCGATTAAATGGATGTTTGCAGGCCAGTCCGGAGTCTGGGGCAGCCCGGTTTTTTTGAACGGTCTGAATCGCTCTTCTATTTTTTTCACTATGTCGTCGCTGAGAAACTGAGAAGAGGAGGTGGAATCTCTCGCCAGCTTTTTTATCTGGGAAAGGACACGGGAAAGGAAATTCGTGATTCCTGAGCGCTGACTCTCACTCAATGCTGACATTTCACCGCAATCTGTCTCGCCATCATCCTCGTCGTCCTCGGCAGGCGGTGACGCCGGTACACCCAGGGTGTAGGCAAGACGAAACCTCTGTTCAGGGTGATAGAGAAGCCTCTGCAATATCAGATGATCTGAGGAGCCAGCGACAGCTTCCTCCAGGGCTTTGGCAATGCATTCGTCTATCAGCTTGCGGGCTTTTTCCCTGCTGATAGTCAGGGCTTCGGCCTGGTATACGGGCCCCCCGTCCAGGATGAATTCAGTGGGGCATGTGGTAGTTTTGGATGTTGACACAGGAGGAAAATTTTTAATTTCCTGCGTGCCGATGATTCTGCACAGCAGGCTGGTTTTGCCACTGCCGGTTGTTCCCAGGAACAATGCCCTTTTGTATCCCTCTGGAATCATAATCTTAGAGAACTCACCCACCGGTACCCCTCCCCAAATTCAAAAGTGAAGCTTCAGATCATTATATTGCCGGTGAATGGGAGTGTGAAGGCATTCCGGCTAAACAGCTTTACCGGGGCAGGCTGATTTTGGAGCCATTTTGAATGGGCGGCGAAATGAGGCCGTTTCTGCCACCTGGGCGACATATGGCGGACATCTTTTCAGAACATACTTTCTGCAAACACAACCGCCGTGCGTCTAAGGTAAGACTTCACTGTAAAACTTACATTAAGGGTATTTTAACTGGAATCCCCGTTACGCTACTGAAAGAAGTTTAGCCTATCTACCATGGTCCCGTTCTCGGTCTACGCGACTTTCCTTTATGCGAGCCAGTCGATGTGTAACCATTCTGGGTGTTTCTATCTTGCCAGCAATTTCAAAGTTAAGAATTTCTATTTCATCATCAGAGAAAAAATTTCGACTCTTAAGTTTGGCATCAATGTTAACTACAAGATCTTTGTGGCCATTACAATGGATTTCAGCCAGTTTGAGGTTGTTTGAACTGTCTGCGACATCAAAAATCTTTCCATCGATTCTTCGCTCAAATTTAAGAATGCATTTACCAGACTCTTCGTGATTATTATTTGAGCAAAATACATATCCGGTTGCAGAAAAATAGTAATCAGATTTTCCCGTTTTCGATTGTTCAATTCCTCTGTCACTATGATGATCTCTGGAAAACGCTGACCCTGTAAGGAAAAGCCCATAGGCAATAAGTATAATACTAAAATACTTCATCCTTCTCTCCTTAAATCTAATTAACGTATTTTTTTTAGTCTTAAAAAGTGATGACATTTCCATTTTTTGGAATGAGCTGTCATACCTTCCGTATGATATACTTCTTCTCTGTAATTTTTGTGACAGTCGATTATGATTTATTTCGAACCTCCGGCCGATAAAAAATTGTGCTCTTTCTGTCACAAAAGAGCGCAGTAGTGAGTACAGTAAACGGAGATTGATATTTAAAGCTACAAATGTAGGCCTGAAAAGATGGAAAAACTCAATTCAATTATGCTGTTGTCTGCTTTGGTGTCTTCGTCGGCGTCATTAGCCGACATGGGAAAAATGACTCACGAAAACCATAAGAAGGCTGCTCATG
>Ga0163110_10000380_pt1 | contig 20457 bp, 17 predicted proteins | sample CRUFie1St17metaG_FD_108703 | JGI IMG/M metagenome (GOLD analysis project Ga0163110, IMG submission 108703) | Marine microbial communities from the Costa Rica Dome - CRUD Field 142mm St17 metaG | ecosystem: Environmental > Aquatic > Marine > Oceanic > Photic zone | place: Costa Rica: the Eastern...
CTATGAAGTTTTTATAGAATAAGTACGAAAAGCAGGAGCTTCAATAAGGTTGTTTACAGACGATGACGTTGCAGGTCTTATGCACTGTGCCGAAGCAGAAAAAACTGGAAATGATATGTACAAGGGTTCTGGCGGTGCTCCTGAAGGTGTGCTGGCCGCAGCCGCATTAAAATGTATGGGTGGACAAATACAAGGCCGGCTAATCTTTAGAAACAGCGATGAGGAAAAACGTGCTATTAACGCCGGAATAAAAGACTTAAACAAAATCTATTCAAGAGACGAAATGGTAAAGGCAGATGTAATATTTGCGGCCACTGGCGTTACAGATGGCTCTCTCTTAAATGGCATTAAGCGAGACTTAGACTTTATTCAAACAGATACAATGTTAATGCGGTCAAAGACAGGATCTGTTCGATATTTAAATTATCGTCAAAAAACTCAACGGTAATTAAAAATGGAACGCGCTTTCGCTGATGTTGAAAGTTCTTTGACGGGCAGACGTTGGAAACCTCTTGCAGAAGAAATTCATCGAAAAGGTTTAGCTATTTCGCAAGCTTTGGAAATACCAGAAATTGTTAGCCGTGTGATAGCAATGCAGAACGTACCAATTGAAAGCGTTCAATCATTTATGGATGCAAAAATCAAAACATTAATGCCCAATCCAAAATTTTTCAAAGATCTTGAAATTGCTGCTAAACGATTAATCGCGGCAATAAATAAAAACCAAAATGTAGCAATATTTTCAGATTATGACGTTGATGGTGCTGCATCTGCAGCAATTTTATGTAAGTGGCTAAGAAAATTCAAAATGGATTGTACGATTTATATTCCAGATCGAATTAAAGAAGGCTTTGGACCGAATACTGAAGCTATGAAACATCTTTCTGAAAATCATGATTTGATTATCTGCTTAGATTGCGGAACTGTCGCATTTGACGCGGTAAAAGCAGCAGAACCAAAAGATGTAATTATTATTGATCACCATATTGCAGAAGAAACTTTGCCAGCCGCATACGCTATCGTTAACCCCAGTCGACAAGACGAACAGGGAAACTTTAAGTATCTGTGCGCCACAGGAATGTTATTTATCTTACTAGTTGAGGCGAATGCTCAATTGAGACTAAATCGTAAAGAAACTCCTGATTTGCTGCAATTTTTAGATTTAGTCGCGTTGGCAACAATTGCTGATGTTGCTCCAATGACAGGATTAAATCGCGCTTTTGTTAAGCAGGGTTTAGCAATAATGGCTAAAAGAAAAAATCATGGGCTACGCGCACTTTGCGATGTCTGCAAACTGAACTCTCCACCATCAACCTATGACCTTGGTTTTTTACTTGGACCACGAATAAACGCTGGTGGTCGGGTTGGAAACTCCAAACTAGGGGTTGAGCTTTTGATCTCGGAAAATATTTTTGAGGCTGAAGTAATCGCTAAAAAACTCGATGATTTGAATTCAGACCGACGCAAAATTGAAATAAGAAATCTTCAAGAAGCTGAAGAACAGCTATCTGAAAGAAAATTCACAAGTTCTTTACTTTGGGTTGCAAAAGAAGGATGGCATCCAGGTGTGTTAGGAATAATAGCGTCAAGAATCAAAGAAAAATACAATAAGCCAACAGTAGTTATGAGTATTGAAAATGGACTATGTTCAGGTTCCGCTAGGTCTATCAAGGGAATAAACATTGGCATTGGCATTTCTAAGTTAGTTAATGAAAATTTGATACTTAAAGGCGGTGGCCACAGTATGGCAGCTGGTCTATCTCTAACAGAGAACCAAATTCCAAAAGCAATGGAAAGGTTAGAGAACATAATATTGAAAAATGGGAGCCAGAATTTACCTCAACCTTATTTAAGTATTACGGGAGCAGTAATGTGTAGGGCAATAAATGAAGATTTGGTTGAAAATATAGAAAGGGCTGGCCCATTTGGAACAAGTGTCCCTAATCCAAACCTCGCCCTACTTAATCAAAAAATACTTTTTACAAAGCGTGTTGGAGAAAATCACCTACAGCTGACTGTGTCAGATGAAACCAATTCAAAAGTTGATGTTATCGCCTTTAAGGCATTTGATACAGAAATCGGGGAAGCGCTTGAGTATCATAATGGCATGAAGTTTCATTTAGTGGGGCAATTAAAAATTGATGATTGGGGTGGCAGAAGACGAGTAAAATTTCATTTGCGCGATGCTGCCCCAGCTTAAAAATTAGAATATCAATCACAAAAATATGAATATTTCGCTTGCAAGATTGTTACTCTCAAACTACATGGTGTTTACGAAATAGTGGTCCCTTCGTCTATCGGTTAGGACGCCAGGTTTTCAACCTGGAAAGAGGGGTTCGATTCCCCTAGGGACTGCCATTTCAAACACTCTCTAAAACAAAGACATAAATGTCCTTTAAAGCTTTTGTATAGAGGTATTGTTATGTTTAAAAAATTTTATTAAGCTTACTCCAAATGAGTTAACTAAGAATAAGATTTATTAGAGGGATTACATATTATGAGAACAAGAGCTGCTGTCGCCTTAGAAGCTGGAAAACCACTTGAAGTCATGGAAGTAAATCTCGAAGGTCCAAAGGCCGGTGAGGTTTTGATGGAAGTAAAGGCAACTGGAATTTGTCATACGGACGAGTTTACACTTTCAGGCGCAGATCCGGAAGGAGCATTCCCCGCAATACTTGGACATGAAGGGGCCGGGGTGGTTTTAGAAGTAGGGCCAGGCGTAACCTCGGTAAAGCCAGGTGATCATGTAATACCTTTATACACGCCCGAATGTCGTGAATGTGATTATTGTCTAAATCCCAAAACAAATTTATGTCAGGCCATTCGAACTACGCAAGGCCAAGGCGTGATGCCTGATGGGACATCTAGATTCTCTTTCTTGGACGGCACTCCTATTCTACATTATATGGGTTGCTCTACCTTTGCGAACCATACTGTACTTCCTGAAATTGCTCTCGCAAAGGTACGGCCAGATGCGCCTTTTGATAAAATTTGTTATATCGGTTGTGGTGTCACAACTGGCATTGGCGCAGTAATTAATACAGCAAAAGTAGAGATAGGATCCCGGGCGATTGTATTTGGACTTGGCGGTATTGGTTTAAACGTCATACAAGGTTTAAGATTAGCTGGGGCAGACCAAATAGTCGGTGTGGATTTAAATCCTGGCAAAGTTGAGATGGCCAAAAAATTTGGAATGACAGATTTTGTTAATCCTAAAGACGTTTCTGGAGACATGGTCGAGCATCTTGTCGACTTAACAAAGGGCGGCGCAGACTATACCTTTGACGCAACTGGAAATGTCTCAGTCATGAGAACTGCTTTAGAAGCAGCTCATAAAGGCTGGGGAGAAAGTATCATTATTGGCGTTGCTCCCGCTGGTGCAGAAATTTCTACAAGACCATTTCAATTAGTCACAGGTAGAAGTTGGAGAGGTACAGCCTTTGGCGGCGTAAGTGGTCGAACTGATGTTCCAAAAATAGTAGATTGGTACATGGATGGAAAAATTGAAATCGACCCTATGATTACACACACCTTGACTTTGGACGAGATCAATAAAGGATTTGATTTAATGCATGAAGGTAAATCGATAAGGGCAGTTGTAGAATTTTAGAATGCCTAAAAATTTAAACCCTGAAGTACACAGCTTTTTTGATGAAAACACAAATGCTGCATGTTATATTGTTAAAGATCCAAGTTCGAGCGCTTGTGCTGTAATTGATTCAATTCTCGATTTTGATCTAGCCTCAGGTAGAACTACAACATCTCATGCGGATATGTTGATTAATAAAATAACTAGTAATGGTTGGACTTTGGAATGGGTAATTGAAACTCATGTTCATGCCGACCATTTATCCGCTGCGCCGTACCTAGCACAAAAATTGGGAGGTAAAATTGCCATTGGAGCAAATATAGAGTCTGTTCAAAAAGTATTTGGTAAAATTTTTAATGCTGGTACTGAATTTCAAATGGATGGCAGCCAATTTGACGAGCTTTTTCAAGATGGAGATCAATTCAAAATTGGTAATCTAGACGCGCAAGTAATGTATACTCCAGGCCATACACCTGCATGTGTAACTTATGTCTTTAACGATGCTGCTTTTATTGGCGACACTCTATTTATGCCAGATTTTGGAACAGCAAGAGCAGATTTTCCTGGAGGCTCTGCAAAAGATTTGTATGATTCCATCCAAAAAATTCTCTCGCTCCCCTCCGATACGAGGTTATTTTTGTGTCATGATTATAAAGCACCAGGAAGGGACAAGTTTTGCTGGGAAACAACTGTAGCTAAGCAAAAAGAATTAAATATTCATGTGGGTGGTGGAAAATCTGAAAGCGAATTTATAGACTTCAGAACAACGAGAGACTCTCAACTTTCAATGCCTAAGCTAATTATTCCTTCAATTCAGGTTAACATGCGAGCCGGTAGATTACCACCAGCAGAAGACGACGGTCAGCAATACTTAAAAGTACCTATCAACAGGTTATAAATTGTCGAAATTTACCAGCTAGGATCTACACACAACGGTGAGATCCCTGACTTTTCTAAGTCCATTCCAGCAGCGATAATAATATCTTCACGATACCTACCACTTATTAATTGCACACCAACTGGGGTCATGCCTGCAAAACCAGTAAATACTGATAATGCAGGTATACCTAAAGCTGGTATAGCTAATTGAGTAAGTTGTGCCTTCATAATATTTTCAAAATCATCCTCAGATTTTACATCAAGTTGTTGAGGAAATGGTAACTGGCCAGAAACAGGCGTAATTAAAACTGGATATTTAGACAAAAACAATTGCCACTCTCTTAAAAAAGTCGATCTTTTTTGCAGAGCTTCTAATAACCCACCGATATCAATCTCAGGTGATCTTTTGGTCATTTGTTCAAAAACAAATTTTGAATTAGGCTCTCCTTCCTTTTCAATTAATGCACTAGCTGCATATCGTGTTTCAGCCATCCATAACTTCGCATTTATATCAGCTACATCCTTCATTGGAGGGCAGTCCACCTCCTCAACTTCCCAACCACATTGCGCAAGTTTATCTGCAGAATTACGTATTTCTTTTTCCACTTCCTCACAAACAGGCATGTCATCAGGATTAGTACAAAACGCTACTCGTTTCTCAAAAGTTGGGCCAGAGATTGGTGCAGGCACGTACCAAGGATCTCGACTATCACTTGCAGACATTGCTTCAAATGAAATCTCAATATCTTTCATAGATCGTGCTAAAGGCCCACCTACAGCCATTAATTGTGCTCCAATATGACGTTCCGGCCAAGAAGCATTATACGCAGGGATTCGTCCCAAAGTGGGCCGCAAGCCATGTAATCCACAGGCATATGCAGGATATCTAATTGATCCACCTATATCAGTACCGTGTGCTATTGGGCACATACCACTCGCAACTGCCGAAGAAGCGCCTCCAGAAGAGCCTCCAGGAGTAATTAAATTGTTATGGGGATTAAGAGTCTGGCCATGAAGATCATTATTTGTAAACCATCGAAGTGAAAATGCTGGTGTGTTTGTTCTTCCAATAATTATCCCTCCAGCTTTTCTGACATTAGAAACTATTGGACTATCGGTTTGTGCTACTAAATCCTTGTGTAACTTCAAACCATTTGTAGTGGCATGGCCTTTTTGATCTGCTACCACTTTTATAGTAATTGGAACACCACATAGCACACCTGGATTTTCTCCAGCATTTATCTTTTTATCTATCTTTTTGGCCTCTGCAATTGCCTCTTCTGGCATCTCCTGAACAACTGCATTTAATTTTGAATTTACCTCAGCTAATCGGCCCAAATGTGCCTCAACCACTTCAACAGCGGAGACTTTCTTTAACTTAATTAAATTGCTAAGCTCGTGCCCATCTAATCTCCAAAGCTGTGTCATAATTCAATTCCCCCTCCCAAAAAAAATCATCATTTTATAATCTTACACTCTTACAACAAATATTTAATATTTGTTAATTAATTATTTGCAGAAGAATCTATTCCAAAGATATGTATTACCGCATCAACAATTAAAATCGACTCTTCATAGATAAACATAGGATTGATTTCAATTTCTGATATTAAATTGCTATTTTTCTCTGCAAATTTCGACAATCGCAATATTTCTTTTGAGATAATATTAAGATTAGTAGTTGCTCTACCTCTAAAACCTTTCATTAGGTTAAAAATTTTTAAATTCTCTATAGCATTACTTATCTCCATTGATGAAGTAGGCAACAAGAGCGTAACCGCGTCACCAATTAACTCAACAAAAATACCACCACTTCCTATTGTCAACGATAATCCAAATTGAGGGTCTGATCTAATACCTATAAGTAATTCTGCAATTGGCTGTTTTGCCATTTCTTCCACAAGAAATTTTTTGGTAAATAACTCTGGTGCAGAGTTTAAAACAGAGCTACGCATATTTACGATCGCATTTTTCAATTCAGATTCACTTTTTAAATTTGTAGCAACCGCACCAATCTCTGTTTTATGTAAAATTTTTGAACTAACCATTTTTAACGCGACTGGATAATTAAGATTTTCCAAATTAGATGATAATAAATCTTCTGAAATAACAACCTTGCTATCTGGAATATTAAAACCATTTCTCTTTAGTAGAGATTTACTTTCATACTCATCCAAAACAGTAATTTGATTAAATGTTGTGGGAACTTTGAAAACAGTTTTAAACCCACGTTTTAAAATCATATCTCTATTTTTTTTCCATTTTATTGCATGATTGATAGCATTCAAAGCCTCATGGACACCTTGCAATGGCGATACACCTTTAGAGATTAATAGATCCCTTGTTTCTTGATCAAAATTTTCAGGAATAGTTGAACATATAGCTGCTGGAAGATTGTTGTCAGCTGCCGCTTTCGCAAAAGCCAAGGCGTCGTTTCGATAATAAACAAGAGATTCATCTAAGCCCTTGGCTGGATAATCCTGCACTAAAATTGTTGAATTAGTTACTACAGCATTCATTGCTTCCTGAAATACTGGGCCTGTTTTTTCGGGCTGACCCCATATTGGTGTAGTATAATCCAAAGGATTAGATAACGTCGCAATTTTTGGCAATAATTGAATGATCTTCTGAGTGTTTTCATCTTCAAACTTTGGAAATTTCAAACCAATTTCTTCAACTTTGTCAGCTAGCATCGTTGCTCCACCACCCGAACAAGTAAACCCCAGTAAATTTTCGTCATCAGGACATCCGGATACACATAAGTATTTAAGTGTTTCTAAAAATTGAGAAGGGTTACTTGTGCCAATCACACCTGTTCTTTGAAATAATGCTTCATATAATTCCTTTGAGCCTGATAAAGATCCTGTATGGCTTAATGTTAACGTAGATCCAATCTTTGACGTTCCAGTTTTTAAAGCAACTACTGGTTTGTTTAACTTCAGAGCTTTTAATACAGCCTTCTCAAACGAAGTAACATCATTCAATCCTTCAATATGCAAACCAATAGCTCTAACTTCTGGTTTTTCACACAATATATCAATGAAATCAGCTAAACCCATTACAGTTTGATTGCCTGCTGAAACCATATAACTTAGTGGTAAAGATCTTTGACTCATTGTAATATCAGAGGAAAACATACCACTTTGCGTAATAATCGCGGCACCATATCCTGGACAACTACCACCATGTGCAAATGGCCAAAGGGCCACGTTATCTACGTAATTGATGATACCGTAACAATTTGGCCCTATAATAGCCATGTCACCAGCATATTCAAAAAGTAATTCTTCAGCTTCTTTACCCTGTGTATCCGCTTCACCAAATCCAGCAGTATAACAAACTACGCCACCAGCGCCTAACTTTGCCAAATCTTTTATTGCTTTTAACGCATGATCTCTAGGAATTGCTAAGTACACAGCGTCTGGTGCTGAAGGAAGATCTTCTAATGTTTTAAAACATTCATAACCTCCTAATTTCTCTCTTCTTGGATTAACAGGCCAAATTAAACCATTGAACCCAGCTCTTTTTGCTTCTCCTATTGCTATTTCAGCATCTACTCCACCAACAAATGCAATATGCCTTGGGTTAATTAACCGTTCAAAGTTATCTTTTTGTGCTAGCCTCATGCTCCCAAAGGCCGCAAAATGGACCTCGTAATTATATGACGTTGAATCTCAGACGTTCCATCCCATATTCTTTCCAACCTACTATCACGCCATAAACGCTGGATAGGTAATTCTTCCATTAAACCCATGCCACCATAAATTTGTACCGTATCATCAGCAACCTTATTTAACATTTCCGAACAAAACACTTTTACCATAGCAGCGTCTGCATCAAGCATATTTCCTTGCTCTGCTTTGCTTACCGCATCATTCACCATCAAATCCGCAGCCCTCAAGCTAATCGACATGTCGGCAAGTTTAAAACCAGTTGCTTGAAATGACCCTATTGGCTTCCCAAATTGCTTTCTGTTTGCGGCCCAATCTACAGCCAAGTCCATTATACGCTCAGCTTTTCCACAGCAAGTTGCACCAACCCATATTCGTCCCATACCAAGCCATTTACCAGATAACTCCAAACCATGACCTTCTTCACCCAATATTTGGCTGGAACCCAACCTCACATTATCAAAACTCAATTGAAAATTCTTATACCCACGGTAACTTACACATTTATTTCCTTCACGACACTCAAAACCTTTAGTGCCAACATCAACTAAAAAAGCAGTGATCCTTTTTCTTGGACCTCTTGGTGTCTGATCTTCACCAGTTGCGGCAAAAACAATCGCAAAATCGGGCATTACCGGTCCAGAAATGAAATGTTTACTACCATTTAAAATCCAGTCATCACCATCCTTTACTGCATTAGATTTCATTCCCATTACATCTGATCCAGCTTCTGGTTCAGTCAAAGCAAATAACTCTCTTTTTTCACCCTTAACACAAGGAAATAGATATTGTTCCTTTTGATCGCCTTCACACGCCAACAAGATCTCGGTTGGCCTAGCAATCCAAGATTGCAATGCGTGAGTGGTCTTTCCATACTCTCTTTCCATCAACGCCATCGCTCGATAACCTAATCCACCCCCACCAATATCTGTCGGTAGATTAGCAGCAAAAAGACCCACCTCTTTTGCACGAGACTCAATCTGACGACCGAGTTCTATTGGAACTTCACCTGTTTTGTCTACCTCATCTTCATAAGGAAATATCTCGTCATCCATAAAGGCTTTCAAAGTATTAACTAATAACTCATTTTCATGATCCATCTGATTACTCACACTTTCTCGATTTCTTCAAAAATAATTACATTTTAAATAGTTAAATTTCTGTCCTTAACCACCTAAATATTAAGCACCCCGCAGATTAAGCTTCTTTCTCGCCTCTGCTGGCGACAGCGCGCGAGCGCCCATCCGTTCAATAATTTCGACTGCGCGTGTTACAAGCTGTCCATTTGTAGCCAATACTCCTCTATCAAGATAAATATTATCTTCCAATCCAACCCGCACATTTCCACCCAAAGCAACTGCTGTTGCTGCCATAGGCATCTGCATTCGTGAAATACCAAATCCCGCCCAATTTGCACCTAATGGTAAGTGATCTTTCATTGTTTTCATCGTATCTACACTCTGATCGGCTCCCCATGGAATGCCAAGGCAAATCTGAAACATCGGTGGCTCTGCTACTAAACCCTCAGCAATCATCTGCGTTGCAAAACGAATATGACCTAATTCGAAAACTTCTAACTCAGGTTTCACACCCCACTCCTTTGTTAGCTGAGCCATCTTCCTTAACATGGGAGGGGTTGAAATATAAATTTCGTCTCCATTTCCAAAATTTAAAGTACCACAATCAAGAGAGCATATCTCTGGCATGCACTCTTTAACGTGAGCAAGTCTCTCTTCAGGACCAATCATATCAGTACCAACTCCAGGCATTGCAGGATTATCCTTATCAGGAACCCAGTCTCCACCCATTCCCGCTGTGAGGTTTATAACGACGTCAGTGTCACTATCTCTTACTCGATCAACAACTTCTTTAAACAATTTTGGATCACGAGAGCCTTTACCGGTCTCTGGATCTCGAACGTGAATATGTGCTATCGCAGCACCAGCTTTTGCAGCTTCAATTGCCGCATCAGCGACTTCTTTTGGTGTAACAGGCACATGAGGACTTTTCCCAGTTGTATCTCCTGCACCAGTAACAGCACAGCTTACCACTACTTCGAAATTCATTTACTCTACTCCTTATTAATCAATCACAAAAATTTTAGCTTGACTTGATTGCATTCAGCACACTTACAATTTTTTTGTCACGGTCCTCGGCCATCTCTTCAAAATGTTTATCGCCTGCCATTTCTGCGCAACCTTCTACCATTTTATCTCTCAAATCTTTTGTTAATTCTGGCGCTACTAATCTTGTCCATGGTAATTTTAAAGCAGGACCAAACTGATCCAAATTAGTTGCCATACCACCCTCTCCACAAGCAACATGGAATGCCATACATTGTCCTTGCACAGCCATTCTTGGAGCGGGGCCATTTATTAATGCATTATCAATATCAGCCGGAGTAGCTTCACCATTAGCTACCATGTGCAAAGCTTCACGCCACAAGGCTTCCTGTAATCTGGTTGCAACAAATCCCGGAATTTCTTTTTTCATTACAAGAGGTGACTTGCCCGCCATTCTATAAAAATCAGAAGCCCATGAAACCGCCTCAGCATTTGTTTTGTCACCCCCTACTATTTCTACCAATGGGAGTAAATATGGCGGATTAAAAGGATGGCCAATCACTGTTCTCTCTGGCGTGCTGCATTTTTGCTGAATATCTGTCATAGTTAACCCAGACGTTGATGAACTGATCACTACATCAGTGGGAACAATTTGACCTAAAGTTTCATACAATTGCTGTTTTAAGTCTAAACGTTCAGGAGCACTTTCTTGAACAAAGTGAGTTCCCCTTATACTATCTTCCAAATTAGTAAAAATTTCCAAATTCTGCAAACTAGCACCATCTGCTAAACCGAGCTCAGTCAAACTTACCCACGCTGTCTCCAAGATACTGTTAAAAGTCTCTATTTCATCCCTTGAATGCAGATATGCATTGACCCTAAAACCTTTAGACAAAAAATGAGCAGTCCAACCACCTCCAATAGGACCCGCTCCTATACTTGTTATCAACTCAATCTCATTTAAGTTTTTCAGCACTTTTATTTACCTTTAAAATTTGGTTCACGCTTTTCCACAAAAGCTGCAACACCTTCCGCTGCATCTTCAGACTTTAACATTTTCCGATAAACAGGTAAATTCTCTGTCCTCATCTTATTAAAAGCATCTTCCAATGGCACACATTCTATTGCACGCTGCACTTCTTTTACACTTTGCATAGCTAGGGGCGCTGACCAGGCTATTGACTCAGCCCACTCTCTCGCTTGATCCAGCAGTTTTTCTTTGGGAACAACCTTATTCACCAAACCATAATGTGCTGCTTCATTAGCAGACATCCTACGGCCTAATAAAAACATCTCCATTGCAATATTATGTGGTATTCGTCTTGGTAATCTTTGAAGAGCACCTGCATCAGGTACCATGCCCAACGGCATTTCGGGTAATCCAAACTCAACATGCTCTGCTGCAATTAGCAGGTCACATCCCATTGCCAACTCAAATCCCCCACCAATTACAAGGCCATTTAAGGCAGCAATAACTGGTTTATTTAAATTCCAATTTTCTGTTAAACCAGCAAATCCACCATCACCATAGTCAGCTGTTTCCCACCAATTGTCTAATTCTACTTCTCCAGAATTTAATGCTTTCAAATCCCAACCTGCCGAGAAGATTTTTTCACCCTCTGCAGTTAAAATTCCAACCCATAAATCGGGATTGTCACGTAACTCAGCAAAGGCTTCTCCTAAGGCTTGGCTCATAGGAATATCAATTGCATTTACTTTTGGTTTATTTAACTTAACCTCAAGAATTCGACCATTTTGTTTAACTTCAACCCCATTTGCCATAATTCTCTCCTTTAATATTTTATTTAAACTCAGGCACTACTTCATCGCAAAATAGTTTCATTGATCTTTTTTGTGCTTCAATGTCCAAACCCATGGAAGCATAATATATGTATTCATCCACCCCAAGTTTTTCATATCTTTTTAACTTTTCAATCACTACATCTGGAGAGCCAAACATAAGATTTTCTTCTAACATATCAGCATCATACTCTTTTCGACCCTGCAATTCATCTAAAGGAATTTGCTTAGGAAAGCCGTTACTAACATCCCCCAAATTTCTAAATAAATTTTCAAACTGCCCTAGACACGTTTGAATTGCTTTTATGGCTTGATCTCTTCCTTTTTCATTTTCATACAAAGCTGTATGACGCATCATTGCAAATATTGGGTTAAAACTATTGTTATTTTGAACTACAGCTTCATCTAACTGCTGTTTATATAATTCTGCTTCAGAAAACCCCCGGGTCAAAGGCCAACTCATAACATTACAATTATTCTTAATCGCATAATCAAATGTAATTGGCGATCTTGCAGCAACCCAAAGAGGTGGGTGTGGCTTTTGAACAGGCTTTGGAACAGATGTTGATGTTGGGAATTGCCAATATTTACCATTATGTTCATAATCTCCAGCCCATAATTCTAGCACCGCAGGGAGTATCTCTTGCATATACTGCCAAGCATCAGATTGCTTTAAACCTGGCTTCATACGATCAAACTCTCTTTGATAAGCTCCCGAGCCAATTCCAAACTCCAGACGACCACCACTAATTAAGTCGAGAAATGCGGCTTCTCCAGCTAGGTTTATAGGATGCCAGTATGCTGCCGCTGCGACAGCTGTACCTAATCTTATATTTTCAGTTTCAGCCGCCCACCAAGTTAATATTTGAAAAGGATTTGGAGCTATTGTCATTTCTAATGCGTGATGCTCAGCTGCCCAGACAATATTAAATCCACCACTTTCAGCCATTTGCACCATATCAAGTGTATGACGTGCTACGTCATTCATATCCCAACTTGGATCCATTCTTTCCATATTCACGGCTAATTGAAACTTCATCTTTTTACCTCTTATTGTCTAACGCATTACGAAGGGATTTCCAAACGGCTCGTCCGATGTGTTCATCCAAATTGTTTTTGGTCGGGTGTAATCATACATAGCTTGGAGTCCACTTTCGCGACCATATCCCGATCCCTTAATGCCACCAAACTCTGCAATAGGTGAAACCACACGATAAGTATTCACCCAAACTATTCCAGCTCTAACAGCTTTGGCCATTCGTAAAGAACGAGCACTGTCCTTTGTAAAAATTCCTGCTGCCAATCCATGAACAGTATCATTTGCAAGTTCAATAACTTCTTTTTCTGTTTTAAACTTTAGAACACTTAAAACTGGACCAAAAAGCTCAGTATCCACGATTTTCATATTTTGGTTGTTACAGCTTATAATCGTTGGCTGATAAAATAAGCCATCCATATTCTCTGGCCTTTTTCCTCCATAGAGAATTTTGCCACCTTCTTTTGTTGCGTTAGAAACTTCTTTTTCGATGTTTTCTAATTGACCTATAGTACATAGAGGCCCCATCTGAGTGTCTTCCAACAGCGGATCCCCAATTTTTATACCTTTTGCAATATCTACCATTCTTTCTAAAAATTCTTCCGCAATATCTTCTTGTAAGTACAATCGCGAGCCCGCTACGCAACTTTGACCAGCTGCTCCAAAAATACCAGCCACAGACCCATTTACAGCACTTTCAATATTAGCATCATTAAAAACAATAAATGGTGATTTTCCACCTAGTTCAAGGCTCACTTCTGCAAAATTTTCCGCAGAATTGTATAAGACATGCCTTGCGGCGTTGGGACCACCAGTGAATGAAATTCGGGCGACTAATGGATGACTAGTTAAAGCCTTACCACAAGGCTCCCCGTGACCAGTCACAATATTTACCACACCAGGTGGGAACCCCGCCTCCTCAATCAATTCTCCAAATTCCAACATGGCCGCGGAAGCATGTTCTGAAGCCTTCAAAACTATCGTGTTACCAGCAGCAAGAGCTGGTCCAACTTTAACAGCTACTAAAAAAAGTTGTGAATTCCATGGAACAATTGCTGCAACTACTCCCAAGGGCTCTCTATTTGTGAAAACGAATAAATCCGGCTTGTCTATTGGTAGAGTCTCCCCGCTTATCTTATCAGCACACCCAGCATAAAAATGAAAAAATTCCGCAATATATTTGGCCTGCCAGCGCGTTTCTTTTAACATCTTGCCAGTGTCAACACTTTCGGTTCTACCTAATGGCTCAGATTTTTCTGCAAGCAAATCACCCAACTTTCTGAGACATTTACCACGTTCTGTTGGAGTCATCTTTGACCAAGGACCAGAAATAAAAGCTCTGTGTGCAGCACGCACAGCTTCATCAACATCACTCTCTGTGGCCTCTGGAACTCTACTCCAAACCTGCCCATTTGCAGGGTTGATACTATCAAAAGTAGCTCCACCTGATGAATTGACCCATTTACCGTCAATTAACATTTGATAGGATCTGATATCTGACATGCTTTTCCCTCGTAAACTATTTGATTCTTATACTTTTCTTATATTAGAGTTTTAATATAATTTCAGTTTATTCTATGACAATTGTATTATTTAAAATTTATTAGGAAGTACAGGTTTTTTGGGAGGTAAAATCATGAGTAAAAAAAAAGAAGTAATTGGTGGGCCTCTGATAATTGGGGGTAGAACATTATCACTATCGAAAGCAGTCAGAGCTGGCGACTTTTTATTTCTAACTGGTCAAATTCCCATGCAAAATGGAAAGCCAATGACTTCAGGAACAATTGAAGATCAAACAGTAACTATTCTGGAAGATATTAAAGCAACGTTAGCGGAAGCAAAATGTGAAATGAATGATGTTGTGAAATCTATGATTTGGCTACGAGATAGAGCGGATTTTCCTGGTTTTAACAAAATTTATGGAGATTATTTTCCAACTGAACCGCCTGCTAGATCTGCAATCGTAAGTGAATTATTAGTTGATGTTAGAATAGAAATAGAGGTTATTGCTTATAAACCTTTATAGAAAACATTAAACAGTACGAAAAGACATACAATGAAAATATCTTATCAAACCCATGGAAAGAGTACGAATCCATGTGTTATTTTAATTCACGGGTTAGGCTTAAACAAACTAATGTGGCAATGGATCATATTGGATTTAAAAAAGTCTTATTATGTCATTTCTTATGACCTTTATGGCCATGGGGCATCTTCAAATCCGAGTCGAAAACCATCTTTATCACTTTTTTCTGACCAAATAGTTTGTCTACTAGATTTGGTTAAAGTTAATAAAGCACATTTAATCGGTTTTTCTCTAGGTGGCATGATTTGCAGAAGATTTGCTCAAGACCACCCCACAAAAACTAAAAGCATTGTGATTTTAAACTCACCCTACAAGAGAGATATAACTGCACAAAATGCAATTTTAAGTCGATTAGAACAGTTAAAGAATTATGGGCCTCAAGCTACAGTAGAAGACGCCCTAGTTCGGTGGTTCTCCGATGAGTATAGAAAAAATAATCCTCAAATGCTAAATCTTGTCCGAAGTTGGGTTTTAAAAAATGATCCAAAAGTTTATCCAAAAATTTATGAAGTCCTCGCAACTGGTTTAGATGAAATTACCGCACCGACGCCCAAAATCTCTTGTCCATCTCTTATTATCACAGCTGATGAAGACTTTGGTAATGGGCCAAAAATGTCTGAGGCAATTGCTTCGGAAATTCCGAATTCTAAGTTAATCATTTTGAATGGCTTGAGACATATGGCCTTGGCTGAGGCTCCAAATATTGTAAATGAGCCGGTCAAAGATTTCTTAGATCTAGTTACAAAAGATAGATTCAATAATGAAGATTGAAGATAACTCTGGCATATTGGACGGTGTGAGAGTTCTCGACCTCACGCGAATGCTTTCAGGCCCATATTGCACAATGATGCTAGCTGATCATGGCGCCGAAGTTATAAAAATAGAAAGTGATGAAGGGGATAGCAGTCGAGCTAATGGCCCCTTTAGAGATGACGACCCCCAAAAGGAATGGGCCGGATATTTTGTGAGTTTAAATCGATCAAAAAAAAGTGTTCAACTAGATCTGAAGACCGAACTAGGTAAATTAAACTTTAAAAAGCTAGTTAAGACGGCTGATGTTGTAGTTGAAAATTTTAGGCCTGGCGTAATGGAACGCCTAGACCTAAATTATGAAAAATTAAAAACCATAAATCCGCGTTTAGTTTACGGAGCAATCCGTGGTTTTGGTGATCCGAGATCTGGGCAGAGTCCATATGTAAAGTGGCCCTCTTATGATGTAGTTGCTCAAGCCATGGGCGGGATCATGGGTATTACTGGAGCAAGCAATAATTCCCCAACGAAAGTAGGGCCTGGTGTTGGAGATATTTTCACAGGCTTAATGATGTCATTTGGTATCATAGCGGCACTGAGGTCAGCAGATTCTACCGGAGAAGGGCAATTTGTAGACGTAAGTATGTACGATGCCGTTTTAAGCCTTTGCGAACGCATTGTATATCAACATGACTATGAAGGCATTATACCTGGCCCAGAAGGAAATGGACATCCATTACTTGCTCCATTTGGTATTTTTCCGGCGCAGGATGGTCAAGTAGCTATAGGAATAGTAGATGATATATTTTGGAATAAATTAAGTAAATGTATGCGCCTAGATAAGACCGGTGAGGATAAAAAATATAGTACTAGAGCGAAAAGAAAAGAATATTCAGCTGTGATAAACAAGTTGGTAGCTAATTGGACAAAAACAAAAACAAAGAATGAACTTAAACAAATCTTAGGAGGAAAAATCCCTTTTGGTCCAGTTAATACAATTAAAGACATTCTTGAAGATGAGCATATTTCTGTTCGAGAAATGATAGCGGACGTACCTCATGCCGATCCAACAAAAAAAGATTGGCGTGTAGCAGCTAATCCTATCAAATTCAGTCTGAATCCAACTCCTGAATACAAAACACCACCAAAGATTGGTGAACATGGCAAAAAATACCTAAAAGATGTTGAAAAAGAAACTGAAAATTTTGAAGAAACGAAAGCTTTAAGAGAAACCTTTGGAAACTTCGCTACAGGAGTTACAATAGTAACAACAGTTGATCAAAAGGGGTCACCTAAAGGTTTTACTGCTAATTCGTTTACCTCCGTTTCTTTGGAGCCACCCTTATTACTAGTATGCATATCGAAGGCCTCATTTAGCCTGAATACATTCAAAAAATCTAAATCTTTTGCTATAAATATCTTATCTTAAGATCAACGCGAGTTATCAGGCCTTTTTGCCTCAAAAGAAGAAGAAAAATTCAAATTAGCAAAATGGTCTGCTGGTCCAGAAAATCTACCACTTTTTGAAAATAGCATTGCTCACTTTATCTGTGAAAGGCAAAAACTTGTTGATGCTGGAGATCATGTGATTCTTATTGGTAAAGTGCGACAACATGCAGTTTTTGATGGTACCCCCCTTGGTTATTTAAAGGGAAATTATTTTTCTGTTAACCATGATCAAGCATTAATCGAAGCTGCCAATACTGGAAATTCGGTAGATGTTGGCGGCGTTTTATTACAAAATAACCAGATTTTGTTGCAAGAAAATAAATATCAAAAGTTGATAGTACCAAAGGCTCCAACCGAAAATAAATCAAAACCTGGCCTTTATAAACTACTTGAGAATCTAAATTTAAAACCTGATTTACACTTCATTTACGCTGTCTACCGTGATACTGAAACTCAAAATCACACGATTTTTTACAATGGCACTGTGACCGGCGCTGCGCCAGAAGGTTTTAGATTTTTTAAATTGGAAGAAATCCCATTAGATAATGTTTTACTACCAGCAGAACGAAGTATGCTTGAAAGATATAAACAAGAATTTAAACATGGTACTTTTGGATTTTACGAAGGAAACGAAACGACAGGCACTGTAAGAAAAATTTCAAATACTCAAAACAAATATGAAATAAAAGGTGAAAAATGACTAAGATATCGGAATTGAGAAAAATAATCACTTATGATGAAGATATTCATCGCGAAGGTGAAAAACTTGCAAAACCAACTTTAAGAATGATTGGTGTTGCTGCCGTAGTCAAAAATCCTTGGGCTGGTAAAGGATTTGTAGAGGATTTATCTCCAGAAATTCAACGAATTGCTCCCGTTCTTGGTGAAATGCTCACAAACAGATTAATCACGTTAGCTGGTTCTGGTGATAAAATTGAAGCTTATGGAAAGGCTTGCATTGCTGGTACAAATTGCGAACTAGAACACGCATCTGGTTTGATTCATACATTGCAATATGGAAATTTTTATCGGGAAGCAGTTGGTGCAAAATCATACTTAGGATTCACAAACACACGTGGACCAGCAAACACTCAGATACAAATTCCGTTAATGGACAAACATGATACCGGTAGAAGATCTCATTATTTAACTGTACAATTTTCCATTCATGATGCACCTGCTGCAGATGAAGTTGTAGTCGCCCTTGGAGCTGCCACAAGTGGACGTCCACACCATAGGATAGGTGATCGCTATTCAGATTTGGCGGCTCTTGGAAGAGATATCGATAACCCAGCAAATGTTGGTTAGCATAGTTTATTTCTTGCCAGAAAGCTTCGTGTATCCATCTCTTGTTTGAGGTGCTTTTATTCCCAGTTCAGAACTAGCGATTTGTGTGCGTAAAATTTGCGCAGTGCCTCCAGCGATTGTGAACATTCTTGCATCTCGCACGTGACGCTCCAAGGACAGATTACGAGAGTAACCCATTGACCCATGGAGCTGCAAAGCATCATTAGTTACTTTGATTGCTGTTTCTGAAGCTAATACTTTTGCCTGTGCTGCCATAGCCATATTTGGAAATCCGTCATCTCCGCTAAGTGCCGCCCTATGTAACAAGCCTCTTGATGCAGCTAATCCTATAGCCATGTCTGCAATCATCCACTGTAAACCTTGAAATTCAGCAATAGGTCTTCCAAATTGATGTCTTTTCAACATGTAATTTTTAGCTTCTTCATAAGCCCCTTGAGCAATGCCCAAAGCAACAGTTCCTGCTCCAACGCGTTGAGCATTATATGCATTCATTAAACCAGCAAAGCCACGTTTGATACCTTGCGGCGGAACCACAACCATATCTTCAGGGATCTCCATATTATCGAAATCAACATAAGTTTCAGGAATTCCCCGAACTCCCATTGCGGGCTCCCTTGCCCCTACTATCAATCCTGGAGTTTCATCTTTTATGGCGATGAAGCCTGCGATGCCCTTTGAAACACCCTCTTCATCTAAGATTTTAGCAAAAATTAGATGGAACTTAGAAACACCTCCACCGGTGATCCAATATTTTTGCCCGTTTATTACGTACTTATCACCCTTCTTTGTTGCATTCGTAGTCATTTCAGTCGCCGCACTACCTGCATTTGGCTCTGTGATGCAAATAGCGGGCTTGTCTCCCCCCAAGACATAACTCGCCGCTAACCGTTTTTGCTTGTCAGATCCGTATTTCATGACAGCACCAATCGCCCCCATATTTGCCTCAACTGTAATCCTACCCATTGTTGCACAACATTTGGCCATTTCTTCAATAACAATGACCGCATCATGGTAACTTTTACCCAATCCACCAAATTCTTTCGGAATTGTCATTCCCATAAAGCCTGCTCGACGAAGCTTCTCAATATTGTCCCATGGGTAGGCTTCAGTTTGATCAACTGTTTCTGCAGATGGAGCAAATTCTTTCTGAGCAAGCTCTCGCGCAGATTCTTGCAGCGACAGTTGAGAATCATCTAATTTTGACATTTTAATTGCCTTTCATATTACTAAAATCTTTACCAAGAAATTCCTGCATTATCTCTTCGGTATGCTCACCACATTTTGGTGGTGGCCTCCTGTAAGTAACAGGGTTATTATTAAATTTTACTGGATTACCAATCAGTTCTACAAAGCCATCAATAGCATCTTCTCGTTTCATTTTTATTCGCATCTCTCTTGCCAGCACCTGCTCTGAAGAAAATACTTCCGCTAAACTGTTTATTTGCCCACCTGATATAGATTTTTTTTCCATTTGTTCTAGCAAATTTTCTCTTTTATGTTTTAAAATCTCGACTGACAAAATTTCTATCAACTCATCGCGATTTTCAACGCGAGCTACATTTGTACTGTACTTATCATTTTCAGCCAAATCTGATCTTTTCAAAATATCACAAAACCTTTCAAATTGAGCATCATTTCCAGCAGCAACTATTAGATAACCATTGGAAGCTTCAAAAACTTGATAAGGAACTATATTGGGATGAGCATTTCCTAATCTTGGTTGTTCTTTTTTCGACATCAAATAATTAGTTCCAGCATTAACCAACCAAGAGACCTGTGTATCTGCAAGACTGATATCGATATGTTGCCCCTCTTGGGAGATATCA